>ENA-OQEL01000738-OQEL01000738.1-human-gut-metagenome-genome-assembly--contig:-NODE-738-length-10440-cov-2.717638_pt1 | contig 10440 bp, 10 predicted proteins | sample MGYA00242796_ERZ504637 | MGnify/ENA primary metagenome ERZ504637 (study PRJEB26092, sample SAMD00036306) | human gut metagenome | host: Homo sapiens | study: EMG produced TPA metagenomics assembly of... | reverse complement strand
GGGAACAGAGATACCGTACCCATTATCCTGCCATACAAATATCACAGGAAGACCTTCCCTACTGGCCCCGTTAATCGCCTCGTAAACATATCCTTCCGAAGAAGCAGACTCTCCATGCGAAGTGATCGCCACCCCCTTATGTCCATAATACACCATGGCACGCGCCACTCCGGCAGCATGAAGGTCATGCGTTCCGGTAGCGGACGACACATTTTCTATATGCCATTCGGGGTTTAGCAAAGTGGTTGGACATATGACGTCCTCCACTGCCGGGATCAGTTGCTTTCGAAATGCCATTCAATATCAATTCCTCCACACTCATGCCTGCCGAAAGCACGGTCAGCATATCGCGATAGTATGGAAAAAGGAAGTCCTCTCCTTTGGTAAAGACTTGACCTACGGCCAATTGGATTCCGTCATGCCCCGCATAAGGCGCATGATAGGACCAACCCAATGATTGCAACAGATAAGACGGAGCTTTTTTCATCAAGCGCACGTCCCAATACCATCAAATGATACCACTTTTTCAACGTTTCGGTATCAGTGGTCTTTATATCATATTTTTTCATTATATTATTTTTTTACTGTGATGAATGGTTATTCTTTCCAATTTTTCCAGATAATCTTTTATCGCATAGAGGAATTGCCCCCCTAACATACCATCCACCACCCGATGATCGTATGACAAAGAAAGATACATTTTATGACGGACAGCAATCACATCGCCTTCAGAAGTTTCAATAACTGCCGGCTTCTTTTCGATATATCCCACACCGAGAATGGCAACCTGCGGCTGATTGATTATAGGAGTACCAAACAAAGACTTGAAAGTTCCAAAATTGGTAATCGTAAACGTACCACCCGAAATGTCATCCGGCATCAGTTTATTATCACGCGCTTTCACCGCCAGAGTATCAATGGTCACAGCCAAACCATTCAAATTCAACCTGTCGGCATCATGTATCACCGGAACAATCAGATTTCCATCATTCAGTGAAACAGCAATACCGACATTGATATGCTTTTTAAACAGGACATTATAACCGTCTACAGATACATTTACCTGCGGATAGGCAACCAATGCCTTCGTTACGGCTTCGGTTATGGCAGGCATATAAGTCAATTTGACTCCTTCACGACGGAAGAAAGCCTCTTTATTCTTATCACGCCATTTCACGAGTTTGGTCACATCCACTTCTACCACATTCGTAACATGAGGAGAGGTATGTTTAGACATAACCATGTGATCGGCAATCATTTTCCGGACACGATCCATTTCTTTCACTTCCACGCCTTCTTGCGAACCGGAAACTGGGGGTGTTAAAGAGGAAGCCGATGATGGCGCAGTTGGAGAAGTCCGGACAGAAACAGCCTCAACAGATTGGGCGGATGCAGATACAGGTTCAGTTACGGTTATGTTACCTTGTTCCTTTCTAGTAATATAAGCTTTTATATCTTTTTTACTCAGACGTCCTTCATATCCTGTCCCTTGAATACGATCCAATTCCTCTTTCGAAATATGTGCAGCCTGAGCCAGCTGAAGTACAATGGGGGGAAATACCAACGCTCTTCTTCTATTTTAGCCGCTATTGCCTTAGGAACTTCCTTTACTTCCTGAACAGATGTTACAGATGGTACATGGGAGGACGTTTCTTCTGCTTGCGGTACATTTTGCTCTTCTACAAGAGCCTCTCCTATTCCTTCATCACTATCTATATCTTACAATTGCTACTACTGTACCTACAGGTACGGTATCTCCTTCTTTTAAATAATATCCCGATCACCTTGCCTTCTACGGGAGATTGGAATTTCAGCACTGACCTTTGCTGTATTCACTTCGAACAAGAATCGTCCTCTTGGACAGTATCACCCACTTTTACCGACCAGGATATAATGGTTCCTTCAGTAATACTTTTCGCCTAGCTTAGGCACTTTTTAATTTTCAAATCTTGACATATTGATAATTTTAGTTTTTTTAATCCTTTTATATGAACAACAAGCCACTGAAAAAGAAAGTTTTAACTTAAATCATTTTTTAAGGTGACCCGATGATGTATCCAATCCTCATTAGCATATTTTTCTACTTTCAGCAACTCGATTGCCGCCAAATCCTTTCGGGAAAAATGATAAATGCTATTCTTTTCATCTTCTATCAAGAAGTAATGAAACAAAAGATGAATAAACCGTTTGATATTCACCGAAACATCCAAAAAACAATTGAGATTGACCACTTCACTAGGTACAGACGGTACGGCACGGATATTCTTTAATCCGGGAATCGACTCCAATTCATCAGACTTCCCCTTCAACACTGTATGAAGTACATCCAAGTTTGCAGAAAATAACAAAGTACAATGATACATCACACGGTTTTTATGAATACATTGCGCACTGCCCGATATTTTCTTTCCATCCAGATAAATCCCCAAACGCTCATCCGTATAGGCCGTGACTCCCATCGTTTCCAGAAAACCAACAATACGCTGCAAATAGTCTTCAAACAGGGGTTGCGATGTCGTTTCTATAAAAGTAAGATTAATATTTCCCTTATCATGGTAAACTGCACCACCTCCCGAAAACCTACGAGCCAAACGAATGCCCTTCTCTATCCTGTAATCCTCATTCACCTCGGCACGAACAGACTGATTCTTGCCCATGACCACGGAAGGTTCCGACTGCCAAATTACAAAATAATCCCCCTGTGTCTGCTTTAAAAGATACTCCTCCACTGCCAAATTGAAATAAACATCCGTACAGCGGTTATCTATGCAAAACATTATGCAAAAAGTGTTTCGTGATAAATCTCACCTACCGTAGGATGTGAAAATACCGTTTTTTGAAATTCTTCTACAGTATATCCATATTGAACGGCAATCCCCGCTACAACAATTATTTCCGAAGCAGGATTTCCCAACAAATGGCAACCTATAATGCGGTCTTCCTCATCCAGAATCAATTTGCAAAGCCCGTTCCCTGTTTCATTTTCTGCCACGAAACGCCCCGAATAAGCCATCGGTAATTTCTGTACATGATAGCTGGTCCCTGATGCTTTCAACTCCTCTTCCGTTTTTCCCACTCCGGCCAGTTCAGGATTCGTATATACCACCCCCGGTACACAATGATAATTCATCCGGTCCTCCACTCCCAGAATATGATTAATGGCAACTTCACTTTCACGAATAGCCGTATGAGCCAGCATGGAGTATCCGGTTATATCTCCACAAGCATAGACTTTAGGATGGGAAGTAAGCATGTGTTCATCCACTTTTACACCGTTACGCACCATTTCCACTTTTAGTTTATCCAGTCCCACTTGGTTTAGATTCGCTTTTCTGCCTACACTTACCAGAACCTTATCCGCTTCAATCAGTGACAATTTACCGGCTTTTTCTATGGTAACTCCTGCCGGACTGACTTCAATCACTTTAGAATTCAATTGGAAGTTAATCCCTCGCTTCTGATACTCTGTACGTAACATCGCACTGGTTTCCTTGTCCATAGCCCCTAATATTTCAGGCATCATCTCAATGACACTCACCTTTACCCCCATACTATTAAAGAAAGAAGCAAATTCCATTCCAATTACTCCGCCACCAATAATAGCCAGCGATTTAGGTAATACAGCCATTTCCAAAGCCTCTTTGGAAGTCCAGTAGTCTATTTCCGACAAGCCTTTAATGGGTGGAATCACGGTATCCGAACCTGTACAAACCAACAGATAAATCACTTCATATTTTTCTCCTCCGGCTAAAATTTGAATCAGTCCATTATCTTCTCCGGTTATAACCGCTTCTTTTTCTATCAATTCGGCTCCATAAGATTTCACAGTCTGTTTTACACCTCCGGTCAGTTTCTTGACCACTTTATCTTTACGGTCTATTATTTTCTCCAAATTGAAGCTGATTCCATCCGGTACAGCAATTCCATATTTTGCCGCACCTTTTGCATTATCCAATAATTTTGCTGAATACAAAAGAGTTTTCGTAGGGATACATCCTTCATTCAAACAAACACCTCCCATGGCTTTCTTTTCAAAAATCACAGTTTTCAATCCTCCGGCAGCAGCTCTTTCCGCAGCCGTATATCCGGCAGGTCCCCCACCGATTATCGCTATATCATATTTCATATTGTTAAGGTTTTAAGCTTTATATACTCTAACAACAAATAAGTGAGGGACTTAGTTGTCCAAAAGAAGATTTCTTCATCTTTATGAACCTATTTTTTCTAAAAGATATGTATCTTTGCACCAAAGAAAGCATTATGCATCATCCCGAAATAGCCATAGTAGATCCAAATACCCTTACTTGTCTGGGGTTAAAAAACATTTTGGAAGATATCATTCCAATGGCTACTATCCGTGTATTCCATTCGTTTGGTGAGTTGACGGATGACACACCGGACATGTATGCCCACTATTTTATTTCTGCCCAAATCTATTTTGAACATACTTCCTTCTTTTTTACTTCGTAAACCAAAAACAATTGTATTAGCAGGAGGTGACAACCAACCTCAATTATCCGGTATCCCCAAGCTGAATATCTACCAAGATGAAGGTTCTTTGATAAAAGACATCCATCAATTACGCCAATATGGACATCAGGCAAGAAAACAAGCAGTAGATAAAGCAATGCATATAGAAAAAACAGAACATGAATTGTCTATCCGGGAAATAGAAGTATTGATACTTATCACCAAAGGACTTATCAATAAGGAAATAGCAGACAAACTTCATATCAGCCTGACCACTGTCATCTCCCACCGCAAGAATATTACCGAAAAACTGGGTATCAAATCTGTATCCGGGCTAACTGTCTATGCTGTGATGAACGGTTACATTGAGGCAGACAGAATATAAAATCCTCATTTATTAGGATTGCACACATATCAGGTTTACCGTTACTTTGCAGCCGGAATCATTCTCCATCATGGATTATACAGAGTGGAATGTATAAATTTTCCGCCTGGTAGAAACTTGTAACAACTCTGGTCATCCGTGATGTATCAAATAAAACCAAACAATAAATATGAGAAAAAACATTTTATTCATTACATCCTGCCTGCTGGCTACAACAACTTTTGCGGAAAATATCAACACGCTGCCTAAGGACACTACGAAAGTCATTGATATAGAAGAGGTGGTGGTTATCGCTTCACCTAAAGAAACCGGAAAATTAAGGGAACTCCCTACAGCCGTATCTTTACTCTCCCAAAAAGATATGCAAGCAAACCAAATCACAACTTTAAAGAACGTGAGTTCACTGGTACCCAATTTCTTTATGCCCGACTATGGTTCAAGACTCACCTCAGCTATTTATATCCGGGGAATCGGTTCGCGTATCAACACTCCTGCGGTAGGTTTGTATGTGGACAATATCCCTTACATTGACAAATCTGCATTTGATTTCAATTTTTATGATATAGAACGTATTGATATTCTTCGCGGTCCACAAGGAACCTTGTACGGACGCAATACCATGGGGGGATTAATCAAAGTACATACCCGCTCTCCATTCTCCTATCAGGGAACAGACGTAAAACTGAGTTATGGAACAAAAAGTAACTACCGCAGTGCTTCATTAACCCATTACCATCGTTGGAGTGACTGTTTTGCTTTCTCCGCCGGTGGTTATTATGAGGGCTCAGACGGATTCTTCCGCAATTCTCTTAATGGGAAAAAAGTAGATAATATGGAAGCGGGAGGCGGACGAATACATGCTATCTGGCTGCCTTCAGAAAACCTAAAACTAGACTTTACCATAGGCTATGATTATAGTGACGAAGGAGGATACCCTTATTACTATACAGGAGCTATAGACGGATACGACAAAGAGAATGAAAAATATAAAAACTACACAGGGAAGATTTCATACGATCAGGATTGTACTTATCGCCGTGGACTGTTCAATACCGGTTTGAATATTGAATACCAGGCACAAAAGTTTATCTTAAGCGCTGTTACTGGATTTCAGAATTTAAATGACCGTATGTTTATGGACCAGGATTTCCTGCCTGTCAGCATTTATACTATTGAGCAGAAGCAACGTCTGAATACCATCAGTGAAGAGATTACTTTTAAAAGCAAAAACAACAAGCGCTGGCAATGGGTTACAGGAGTTAGTGGTTTTTATCAATGGCTACATACCACCGGTCCGGTAAACTTCATGGAGGACGGAGTGACCGATATGATCGAAGGAAACATCAACAATACTTTCAAGAAAATTCATTTAGACAATCCCCGTACCCCTGAAATGAGTCTGGACGTTTTGAACAACCGTATCCGCGTAAGTGGAAGTTTTGACACACCGGTATTCAGCACCGCACTGTACCACCAATCTACATTCAATGACCTGTTTGTGAAAGGCCTTTCAGTAACAGCAGGTTTGCGTTTGGAATATGAAAAAATGTCTATGAATTATTTCTCGGATAGTAATATCGATTTCGATTTCTTTCTTAAAATGGCAATGCTCCCCTTAATATTCATTCAGAAATTTGAATGCCGCACCGCTATTGGAAGGAAAGAAAAAACGACTATGTACAGCTACTTCCCAAACTAGCTTTTAAATACGATTTCAGCCCTGCAAACAATATGTATGTAAAGCATAACCAAAGGATATCGTTTCCGGAGGGTATAACGTACAGATGTTTTCAGAACTGATACAAAGTGACATGCACAAAAAATGATTGAAGCCATACTAAACAAGGCACCAGAATCTATGGCAGGTATGATAGAAGGAATGATCAAGCAACACATGCCCAAACTACGGAAAAAGGAATTGAACGTACAAGAAACAACAGTCTACAAGCCCGAGTACAGCTGGAATTACGAAGTGGGATCACATCTCAGTTTGTTCAACGGCAAACTGAAGACCGACCTTGCCGCATTCTACATGGATACCCACGACCAACAAATCGCCAAATTTGTCAATAGTGGCTTGGGACGAATGATGGTCAATGCCGGTAGTAGCGAAAGTTATGGAGTAGAGGCCAGCTTTCTGGCATCTATCAACAAAAAGCCTGAATATGAATGTAAGTTATGGATATACTCATTCCACATTCAAAAAAGTATGACGGAGGTACTACATCATCAGAAGAGCAAATTGATTATAGCGGCAATTATGTACCATTTGTTTCCCCGCCATACCATGAATGCAGGCGCAAATTATAGTTTCTTTTTCGATAAAAGCAATTGGATGCAAAGCCTGACTTTAGGCATGAGCTATACCGGAGCAGGAAAAAATTTTATTGGACTGGAAAAAAAACAATGTCTCACAAAGTTTTTTACGGAACACTGAACGGGCGCATTTCTTTGCAGACAGAAGCTTTACAGATAGATGTATGGGGACGTAATTTAACCAACAAGGATTATACAACCTTCTATTTTGAAACCATGCATAGAGGATTCGAACAAAAAAGCAGACCTTTACAACTGGGGGTGGATATACGTTATCACTTCTAACCATTCTTGCAAAAATAAAAAGGGGGTTCTTCGCAGAACTCCCTTTCTGTTTCCACATTTACCAAATCAAATTTATTTTCTGTCACACTAAGAAAAGTAAGAACTTTATTATTGCTGCAAATGAAGCGAATAGCTCCTAAAACAAACCTATTCGTTTGAGTGTATGTACATAGAGAAAATGCTGTTTACTATAGAAAACTGCTTGAGTCTTTGTTAAAAGAAGCAAACTATAAAATTATTCATTGACAGCGCCGCAATGAGGACACACTCCTTTATTCTTCATCTTCGCCCCGCAATTTCCACAACTGAATTTATACCGAGAAGCGTGCTTTATACGATTAAATGACCATACAGCATATACCAATAAACATGGATAACCCAAATAGTAGTACGTAGTAAATGTAAAAAACAAATATAGAAAGATGCAGCAGGACATCAATCCCAACAAATAAAAACATGCAGCTTCAATATGTGTCTGATGAAACAAATCATCTAAAGTAGCCAACCCCACAAGAATAATTCCCCAAATATTAAACATGAAAAGAGAAAGAATAAAAGGCAAGCTAAAAGGATTCAAAGAAGGATTATAATAAAACTGCTCCCAAGTTCCTGGAACAAAATGCTGAATACTAGCATAAAGCGTAGCTGCGGTAGCTACCAACCAAGAAAGAACTGTAGGAAAAACGCTATCAATATCATTCAACCAAATTAATTGCAGCTTCTGGCGACGAATAGCCCTATGAACATACCAAATACCGAAAAAGCCTAATATGATAAAGAAAGCGATGGTATGAGAATTACTGAAAAAATGAATAAACTGTGACACTGAATCCACAGGGACTACTTTCTCCAACAATTCCTTTTCATGTACCCATCCCATTGTTTCCTGGTCCCGTGCGACCTTCACCCATACAGAATCCACACTATCAGCAGGTTGTATCATAAACTCCGCTACCACCAGCCGTTCTCCTTTAAAAACAGGAAGCACATCAACCAATGGTAGTTGCTGTAACATAAGCGAATCTGAAGTAACCTCAAAATTACTGTTTAATGTATAATGCCGTTCCACCAAATAATTGACAGAATCCCTTGTCTTTTGCGGCATATCCTCACTCGAAGTAACAGGTGAAGGATATTGGCAAGCCATCAAAATAGCCAATACCAAAAACAGTAATCCGATGTACTTACTTTTCAGCATAGACTTTCATCTGACAATTCTTACAATCAAACTCTAAACGGAAACGCCTGTTATCCGAGCTAACCAGATAATAAGGTTCCTTATAAGGAGAACGCACTTTATGCCAAGAGGGGCACCATCCCATACTATAACGCAAACAATGCTTGCAAAACATCAATACTGCTTCTTCTGCCGGAGCCTTTTCATAAGCCGGAGCAATACGCTGCACACCATGATTCCTATAGAAGGAAACAGCATCAGCATTCATCACATTTCCCAAATAAGTCAATTCATTCACAGGAAAAGCATGATGCGTTCGAGGCAACTTGTAAATTTCCTGCCGATAGTTAATACGGCGCACTTCCAGCAGTTTCTCTATTCCCTTACGGCGAAGTTCGGCAAGCATAGAAGCCGGAATAAACCAATTGTCCGACCAGTCAATCACTATATCTGATGCTTCAAATGGAGTATTTCCTAACTTTCCAAGTTGTGTACGCAAGTTATCTTCCTGCAGAGTACGGGCACGTTCCTTCTCCCTTTCCAGCACCACACTGACACTGTTATCATCTTCATCAGTCAGAGACAGAGTAAAGCCCCGATTATTCTCAGCCAATTTTAAAATGACAGCAATTTTCCTTTCGGCTGATTTACGCGACATCAACCTCTCAAATTCCTGATCAAAATTACGATAAAGTATCGTACGGGGCTTTATCCGAGGCATCTCCTGAGGAAATAATTTATTATTCTCCACCCGGTTTATGCGAAATCCCTGCAACTTACCAGTCTCATCCAAAAAACAAACACCATCTCCATTATTAAAAGACTTGATTCCGGCTACGGTAAGATAATTACCACGAATTTCCTTCACTGTTCCCATCTCCTCCCCTAAAGACTTGGGAGTATCAAAAGAAAAAATATCCTTATTCCTGTCAAAAAGAAAATAATTAGTAAAACCACGACTGAAACTCTTATCCAATTGAGGTTTGAACTCTAATTTCACTTCTCCCGATGAAGCACGGATATACTCTTTACGACGTTTGAAAATAGTATCCAGCTTCTGGCGATAGTAAGCTGTTACATTTTTAACGTAAGATACATCCTTCAAACGTCCCTCTATTTTCAGGGAAGAAGCTCCGGCATCCAGCAATTGCTCCAACTCTTCGCTCTGATTCAAATCTTTCAGAGACAATAGATGCTTATTCCTTACTATAGATTTACCGTCCGCGTCTATCATATCAAAAGCAAGGCGACAGAACTGGGCACATTCCCCCCGGTTGGCACTACGCCCAAAACAAGCCTGACTAACATAACATTGTCCACTATAGCTTACACACAAAGCACCATGTACAAATACCTCCAAAGGCACATCAGGACAAGCATGATGGATATTTTCTATTTCAACAAGAGAAAGTTCACGAGCCAATACCACCTGACGGAAACCTGCCTCAGCCAGGAATCTTACTTTTTGAGAAGTACGATTATCCTATCTGCGTGCTGGCATGTAACGGTATAGGTGGCAGATTCAATTCCAACAATCCCATATCCTGCACTATCAAAGCATCCACTCCGGCACGGTATAAATCCCAAATCATTTTTCCGTATCTTCAGTTCCTCATCCTTCAGAATCGTATTCACAGTCACATAGATACGGACATTATATACATGAGCGTACCGCACCAACTCAGCAATATCCTCCAATGAATTCCCCGCAGCCGCACGTGCTCCGAAACGGGGAGCACCCAATATAAATGGCATCAGCACCGTGATCACAGCTGCAATACCCGCACTCAGATTTTTAGCAAGGAGC
>ENA-OQEL01000737-OQEL01000737.1-human-gut-metagenome-genome-assembly--contig:-NODE-737-length-10465-cov-2.442445_pt1 | contig 10465 bp, 13 predicted proteins | sample MGYA00242796_ERZ504637 | MGnify/ENA primary metagenome ERZ504637 (study PRJEB26092, sample SAMD00036306) | human gut metagenome | host: Homo sapiens | study: EMG produced TPA metagenomics assembly of... | reverse complement strand
GCCGAGACAATCACCGTAGGCACGTGCTGAACGAATCGGAGCGTCGCCGTAACGCGGCCGCACAGCAGAATGATTCCGACACGACCGGCGAACGTCATGTTGACGCTGTGGATATGGATGATTCCACGGCGATTTCGACGCGACCGGCGATTTCGACGTGACCGGCTCCCAGCCGGTCCGCAAGACGAAGGAAATCGTCAACGACGCGACGGAAGCGTTCGCACCGGCCGGAACCCAGCAATCACAAGCACCGTCCGGCAATACGAATGAACATGAGGCGACCTCGGTCAGCACTTTCATTCCGGAACATTCCGCAAAAGAACGGCACGAATCCATGCCGTCAAGTTCCACCATGGTAATCAGCAGGCTGGAAACGGCCGACGACAACGACGATACGAACGAGGAATCGATTCCCGCATCGCACAGCGAGGCCGCGACAGTACTCATTCCACTGTTGGAGCGAGATGAGGCGACCATGCAGAAAGCGCAGGCGCAGATCAATCAGTGGGAGGCGGAAGACGCCACCGATGAGAAGCTACGCGTAGAATAGGCGCGCATAACCCGTACATACACGTGCGCATGCATTGCGCATTATCACGAAGGAGCATCCATGGATATTGAACTCGGCATTCAGAATGTGGCCCGCACCGTCACCTTCAGCACCGAACAGAGCGCCGATGAGGTCAACGCGGCCATCGCCGACGCCGTGGAGAACGGCAAGACCATCAATCTGACGGACGACAAGGGTCGTCGCATCGTGGTGCCGGCAGGCTCGCTCGGCTACGCCATCATCGGTTCCGAAACCAAGCACGCCGTCGGTTTCGGCAACCTCTGACCCGTTCGCATCACCAGATTTCAGCTTCGAACTGAAACACACGTTTTCGACGTCACAAGAAAAGCCAGACGTTCGCGCCTGGCTTTTCCATTTTGGGCGATCAACTCGTTTCTGGTTTCATATCTCAATTACGCGTCGATGATTGCGTTTCGGTTTTTTATTTTCGCCTTCGACGATTCTTTGCTCAAGCGGACGCCTCGATTGATGATTTCCTGAACTGTTTCGTCGCTGGTGAGGTTCTCCCCCAGCGCGTTCGGCTTGCCTTTACCATGCCAATCGGATCCGCCAGTCACCAGCAGGTCGTGCCGGCGCGCAATGGTGAGCAGACGTTCACGCTGTTCTGATGGATTGCCGCGATGCCACACTTCCAAACCGTCCAAGCCTTCGGTGATGAGAGATTCGATTTGCCGGTCGGTCAGTAATGTCCGATTGCGCCGGGGGTCTCCGGCGTGGGCGATAACCACCACCCCGCCCGCACCCTTGACCGCGGCCACCACGTCGTGCGTGGTCGGTGATGGCGTGGGAATGTAATATTTCGACGTTGCGCTCACCGCATCGGCGAAAGCGTCGGATCGTGTTTCATATACGCCGGCAGCCACCAATGCGTCGGCGATATGCGGCCGGCCTATCGTGGTGCGTTTGCCTTCACGCACCTGCGCGAGCACATCATCCCACGTAATCGGAAAATCCTGCGCCATCAGTTCGACCATGCGCTTGGTTCTACGCAGTCGCGCCTCGCGGGTGGACGCGAACATCTCGCTGATATCGGCGTTCAGCGGATCATATTGGAATGCGAGCATGTGCACGGATACGCTCTCATCGACGGCAGTGATTTCCGTACCGCGTAACAACGGCAATCTGACCTCCCGCGAAGCAGCCAACGCATCCTGCCAACCGGAGGTCGTGTCATGATCGGCAATCGCAACACCATGCAATCGCAATGCTCTCGCTTCCTGCAACAACGCACGCGGCGTTTCCGTACCGTCGGAAAAAACGGTATGGCAGTGAATGTCCCAACCTTCAGCGGGCGGTGCCGCAGTGCCTACGCGAATCATGTATCCATCGTAAGCTGATTTTTGGCGCGACTCGGCACAATACCGCGTAAACTAGGCGATGACAACGTTTGTATTTTGATTCAAGGATGCACGATGAGCGATTTTTCCGGCGAACAGGTTGCCGAAGCCACTCTCGACGATGATTATACGAAGCCGCGCGGTTGGCGGCATACCGCGACATGGACGTATCTAGTCATGCTGATCGCCTCGGCGGTAGCGCTGGTCGTATCGTTCGTGCTTTCCGCCGAGACACTGAAATTGGCGCGCAATCCCGGTCAGAAGCTTAGCTGTGATGTGAATGCCGTGATGTCGTGTTCCGCGGTTGCGGAATCGTGGCAGGCTGAGGTTGTGAAGTTCGCCGGTTTGAGTTTCCCGAATGCGTTCTTCGGCATCGCCGCGGAATCAGTGTTCGTAACGATCGCGGTGATCGGTTTGACGAAGGTCGCCGTGCCCCGCTGGTTTGCGTTGTGCACATGGCTGGGTGGATTGGCCGCGCTGGCTTATTCGTATTGGCTGACCTCGCAGTCGTTGTTTGTGATCAACGCGCTATGCCCGTGGTGTCTGTGCCTGATGTTCTCCACCACCGTGCAGTTCATGGCGTTGTCTCATGCCACGGCGGTGGTTCAGGAGATTCCGGCCAAGCGCGAGGGCGTACGCACCTACTACCGTCTTAATTACGATCTGATGGTCGATGCCTTATGGATCGTGACATTGATTGTGATCATTCTCGTCGAAGACGGCCCCCTGCTGTTCAGTTGACGTCAAGTAACGTCCAATCAGCAGTAGGGGATTCACTCGCCTACAAGAGAAGCCGACTGGAAACAGCCGGCTTCTTTCTTTTGCGTATCCGCAAATTTCAGTGTTATGCGCAAAACCTTACAGCAGTTCGATTTTGCCGACGATGGTGGCCGATCCGGTGAGTTTCACGTCGTTATCGGTCACGTCGACGCGCAGGGTGCCGCCACGCACGGTGATCGTCCAATGGTCGATGCCGGTTTTGGCACGCAACGTGATGGCGGTGGCGCACAGGCCGGTTCCGCACGACAGGGTTTCGCCGCAGCCGCGTTCGTTAACGCGCATGGTGGCGTTGCCCTCGTTGTCGCCTTCGCTTTGCTCGTCGATGCGCACGAACTCAACATTCTGGTCGCTTTCGATTCGGGGCGCGACCACCGGCTTGGTCACCAAATCAAGCTGTTCCACCGTCGGCAGGCTGGAGAACGCGTCTTCGATGACGGCCACCACATGCGGATTGCCCATGTCCACGAACGTGCCGCGTGCGGAACCGGCCGTGCCGGGAATCGTCACTTCGTATCCATCAAGATCGCCACGCTTCCATGAACCCATCTCAACCTGGAACACGTCCTTGCCAAGAGTCGGCACATCGCCAAGTGAAGTCAGAACCTTCACACCGGCACGGGTGCCGAGACGGAACGGTTCACCGCCCGGTTGACCGGCAATACCCTGCCGTTGCGCGAACAGAGTGATCGCACGCGTGCCGTTGCCGCACATCTCAGCCAACGAACCATCCGCGTTGCGGTAGTCCATGAACCAATCCGCATTGTCGGCAGCACAAACGGCAATCTGCTTGTCGTTCAAATCGGACACCGCCTGCGGATGAGTAAGGCGGATCAAGCCATCGCCACCGATACCGAAATGACGGTCGCACAGGAATCGCACTTCATCGGCGGTAGGCTCGTACGTGCCTTCGGCGTCCAGATACACCACGAAATCGTTGCCGGTGGCGTGTGCTTTGTAAACAATGCTTGGAATGCTCATACCGATTCACTCTACACGCGGTAGGCTATTGAAGAAGTTGGACGCAACACGTGTGCATTATGTTGCAGTATGTTTGCGTGCGGAACAAGGGAGGACGTATGACTTCAACGGCACCAATCGGCGTTTTCGATTCCGTTGGGCGGGATTTCCGTGGCGCGCGAAATCCGCCGCGATATGCCGAACGAACGCGTGCTGTATTTTGGCGATTCCGCGAACGCTCCGTACGGAACCAAATCACCTGAACAGGTACGCAAGCTGTCCGACGCCATTGTGAAACGTTTCGTGGAGCAGGGAGTGAAAGCGGTTGTCATCGCTTGCAATACCGCCACTTCCGCCGCAGCCAACGAGTTGCGCGACAAATACGACATTCCGATCATTGGCATGGAACCAGCGCTGAAGGTGGCGTGCGATCGAGGCCATGGCAATCGTCAGCGTGTCATCGTCGCAGCTACTCCCCTGACGTTGCGGGAACGCAAGTTCGCCGTGCTGATGGATCGTTTCAAAACAGACCATACGATCTTTCCGGAACCCTGCCCCGGTTTGGTGGAGATCGTTGAGCACGGCCAACTCGACGATCACGATGTTGTGATGCACACGCTGCACCAGTATTTCGACCAGTATGATTTGTCGACGATCGATTCGGTAGTGCTTGGCTGCACGCATTTCGTGTTTTACCGCGACTATTTCCGCGAACTGCTGCCCGACACAGCGGCAATCATCGACGGCAACGAAGGTACCGTGCGCCATCTTGGCGTAGTGCTCGAATCGTTGGGCAAACTCTCTCCGGAAGACGCGGACGGTGGTATCGAGCTGGCCAATTCCGACACTTCCACACAAATCGCGCAATTAGCGCAATCGCTGCTTGATCGCTGAGCGCGAATGTTCCGATAGACCGCGTAAAGTCGATTGAAATCCGCAAAAACTGCTCAACCGTTATCAGACGTACAACGACGAAGTGGCGCTGGCCAAGGAATACGAGCAGGACGGCCGCGTGCTCATCCTCGCACCGGAAAGCCTGTACGGCCTGAACACGTTGAGCAAGTCGTTCGAAGGTTTGGAACGCATGTACCGCGCGGGCTATGCGGCGGCCGAGGCCATCCCCGCATTCCTAGAAAGCTAAAGATAACGTCCATATCCAACGCCTGCCAGCGGTTCGTTTTCAAATTGAGACATGACACGAAAATTTTATAAAACTCCCATATTATGTCCTATTGTTTTTTCGTCGACATAATCGGCGGAAAAGTCGACATTAAAGGAGAATGAAATGAAGAACAACACATTCCGGCGTCTGCTGGCCATGGCCGCGGCGGGTGCCATGCTGACGTCGATCGCCGCATGCGGATCGTCTTCCAACGATGACACAGCCTCCAACGGCTCCGATAGCACCTCGCTGATTTCAGTGAACAACAGCGAACCGCAGAACGGTCTAATTCCAAGCGACACCAACGAAATGGGCGGCGGCAGAGTTATTCGATACCTGTTCGAAGGTCTGGTGAGCTTCGACGCAAAGGGCAAGCAACATCTCGAAGTCGCCGAGAGTATCACCCCGAACGGGGATGCCACCAAGTACACAATCAAGTTGAAGAAAGGCTGGAAGTTCACCACGGCGAGGCGGTAACCGCCCATTCCTTCGCCGACACCTGGAGTTTCGCCGCCAACGTGAAGAACGCGCAGAAGACCGCAAGCCGATTCTCCACCATCAAGGGCTATGACGAGCTGCAGGATCCGAACGTCGATCCGAAGGCCACACTTTCCGGTCTTTCCACCCCGGACGACTACACGCTGGTCGTCGAGCTGAACAAGCCTGATTCCGTATTCCCGACCAAGCTCGCGCACCAATCCATGTTCCCGCTGCCAAGCGTGGCATTTAAGGACATCAAGAAGTTCGGCCAGGCTCCGATTGGCAATGGTCCGTACAAGTTCAAGTCCTGGTCCCACGACAAGAACATCATCGTCGTACCAAACAAGGATTATAAGGGCAGCCGCAAGGTATCCAACAAAGGCATCGAATACCGCGTCTATACGAATGAGGATTCCGCTTACTCCGACGTGCTGTCCGGCAACCTCGACGTGATGGATCAGATTCCACAGTCCGCGGTGAAGACCTTCCGCCAGGATTCCAGCGTGATCGCCTACAGCCAGGCAGGATCCTCATTCCAGTCCTTCGTCATTCCGGAACGTCTTGAGCATTTCGGCAACGACGAAGAAGGCCAATTGCGTCGTCAGGCCATTTCCATGGCCATCAACCGCGACCAGATCGTCAAGAAGGTTTACAACAACACGAAGACCCCGGCCACCGATTTCACTTCACCGCTCGTCCCCGAATATGTGAAGAAACTGGAACAGAACGGCAGCAACCTGAAATACAACGCTTCCAAGGCCAAGGAACTCTGGAAGAAAGCCAATGCCATCAAGCCGTGGTCCGGCAACTTCCGAATCGCCTATAACGCCGATGGCGGCCATAAGGAATGGGTCGATGCCGTGTGCAATCAGATCAAGAACACGCTCGACATCGACGCCGCTGGCGAGCCGTACGCCACGTTCAGCGACGTGCGTAACCAGGTGACCAACCGCACCATCAAAACCGCGTTCCGTGCCGGCTGGATGCTGGATTACCCATCCGCTGAGGATTATCTCAATCCGCTATACGCCTCCAGCTCCGCTGACGGTCATGGTTCGAACGATGGTGATTACAAGAGTGCGGAATTCGACGAGCTCCTGAATGCCGCACTTGCCCAGACCGACGTAAAGAAGCGGACCGAGGACTTCACCAAGGCGCAGGAAGTGCTGGCCAAGGATCTTCCGGTGATTCCGCTGTGGAACGACAACGTCGCCGCCGCGTCCGCGACGAACGTGAAGAACGTATCGTTCGATTACACCAATCTGCCTACCTACAACACCATCACTAAGTGATGTTTCTGGCCGGTGGACGAACGATTCGCCGGCCATATAGGGAGCTCAAGTACAGTGGGGTTCGAATCCTTCATGGATTCGAACCCCACTGTACTTTTGTGGCTTGTTTGCCGGTTTGCCACTACAGCATCAACTCTGCACGTAGCTACCCTTCGGAGACTTCCAACCGCAGTTCATCATCTCGCTATTGAACACCATTGCGCCTTCACCATGAGCCGGAACGACGATCATACCGCCATCGCCATGATGACGGGCGACACCATCCAGCGCCGCCTTCGCAGCCTCGACCGGCTCTTCCTTGGCGTACAGAACACGATCGGAAACCTGATGCGCAGCAACTTCCTTGACGAACGCCTCACCGATGCCGGTGCAGGAGATCGCGACGGAATCGTTGTTGGCATAGGTACCACAGCCCGGCAGAGGCGAATCGCCGACACGTCCCGGCATCTGGTTGGTAATGCCACCGGTGGAGGTGCCGGCAGCGATGTTGCCGGACGAGTCACGGGCGACAGCGCCGATGGTGCCATGCTTCTCCCACTCATCGCCGTTGGATTGCGCCTCACGCAAGGATTCCTGACGTGCCGGAGTGATGAAATAATCACTGTCGCACAGTTCGATTCCCCACTCCTTAAGCAAATCATTACCAGGCTTGGCAAACATGACATGCTTGGTCTTTTCCTTGATGGCACGCGCTACGTTGATCGGATTCTTAGACGTGGTCAGACCGCACGCGGAACCAACCTCGCCATCGACACCAGTCATCAGGCAGGAATCCATGGATACGATGCCTTCACTCGTCAATGCAGCGCCACGACCAGCGTTGAACTCCGGAGCATCCTCCATAACACGGATAGCCGCGCACACGGCATCCTCCGCCGGAGCCCCCTGCTCCAGCAACGCATAGCCAGCTTCAAGAGCCCTGTTCAAATCCTGCTCCACCTGGGCACGACGTTCCGGCGTATCCTTTTTGCCACGATTGCCGGCACCCGCGTGAATCACCAGCAGAATCCCGTCCGGATCAGCTTGGGCGATGTGGACCGTCGACTGAGGCAGTGCAGCTTCGTTCATTGATATCTTCTCCACTCCATTTTTATTGATTATTCGCAGATATCTTACGTCGTCCTTCGATAAGAAATGACCGAACACGCAAAAATACGTCAATTAGACCGCGTAAAGTCGATTGAAACCCGCAAAAGGGACGAACGGCGAAAGGACGGGACGCATATGGCTCACAGGACGGCAATGATCGACGTCGGCGGCGGTTTCCGTGCGATTTACGGTGCGGGCGTGATGGACCGCATGCTTGAGGACGGCATCAGCGTCGACCACTGCTATGGTGTTTCCGCCGGCAGCGCCAACATGGTTTCGTTCATCGCGAAGCAGCATGGGCGCAACCACACGTTCTACACGCAGTACGCGTTCCGCAAGGAATACGCGAGCTTCGACAGCTATGTCAAGAACCATAATTTCGCCAACCTCGATTACGTGTATAGCACGCTCAGCAATCATGATGGCGAAAATCCGGTTGACTACGCGGCTTTCGAAGCCAACCCGACCGGTTTTCACCGTTGGTTTGCGTGCAACGCCGAAGACGGCTCCACGAAGTATTTTCGGCAAATCCGACGTGGGCTACGACAATTTTCGACATCCTGAAGGCGTCATCAGCGGTGCCGGTAGCTTGCGAACCGTATGCGATCGATGGCATTCCCCTATTACGATGGCGGCATCGCCGATCCGATTCCGGTGCAGAAGGCCATCGATGACGGCCACGACCGCATCGTGGTGATACTCACCCGTCGAAAGACACCGTACGCGAACAGAAGAGGGACATCGGCCCCGCCAGGATTTTTGAGGCGCACGCATCCACAAGCCGCGGAAAAACTGCTCAACCGCTACCAGACGTACAACGACGAAGTGGCGCTGGCCAAGGAATACGAGCAGGACGGCCGCGTGCTCATCCTCGCACCGGAAAGCCTGTACGGCCTGAACACGTTGAGCAAGTCGTTCGAAGGTTTGGAACGCATGTACCGCGCGGGCTATGCGGCGGCCGAGGCCATCCCCGCATTCCTAAAAAGCTGAGCACTACCCTCATATGAACACTCCAGCCGATAGCAACACGCGCGAAAACGCCAACACGAACACCGACATCAGCATCACCGCGAATGCCACGGGATTCAGCACGAAAACACTGAACCCGCAGATTCTCGTGACCTTGTGGAATGTGGAACGTTTGGGTTCGTTCTCCGCGGTCGCGCGCGAAACCGGCTGGTCGCAACCGGCCATCAGCCAACAGATCCGCAAGGTCGAACGCGAACTTGACGCAAAACTCGTGCAGCGCACGTCGCATGGCGTGGAATTGACTCCGATCGGCCGTATTCTGGCACGCCACGGGCAGCTCATCGACAATCGCGTCACCCAAGCCGTCAAAGATGTGGAAGAGTACCAGCGCAACGGATCGACGCATATTCGTTTGGTCGCTCCTCCATCGGTATGTTCGTCGTTCGTGGCACGCGTGCTCGTGCATATCAGCAAAACGTCCGACATTCGCGTGAGCCTCATGCAGATGGAGCCGCCTGAGGCCATGGAGGCGTTGGAACAGGGGCTTGCCGATTGCGCGATCATCTTCCAATACAATTCACTCCCCGCTTTGGCCGGACCGGACGATTTGGAAGTCGCTCCTTTCGGCGTCGATCCGCTGATGCTGCTGATCGGCGCGAACAATGCGATCGCGCGCCAGTACGAAAGCTCGCACCTGCCGGTCCAATTGGTTTCGGCACGCGGCGAACAGTGGATCGCCGGCTGCGAAACCTGCCAGGCGAATCTGGTGTCGTTGGCGCGTGCCGCCGGCTTCACACCGGAAATCACACATTCGACCGACGATTTTTTGGGCCACGCAGAATCTGGTGGAAGTCGGCATGGGCGTCTCGATCATATCTCGCTTAGCCACAACCGCTGGAATCCAACCCGATTTGGCCGCACTGCCAATCGCCGACAACAACGCATTCCGCACAGTCTGTTTCGTCACAAGAAAAGTGGACGACCGACCGGCAGTGGCCCGCGTCAAAGACGAAATCGAAAGGGCGTCACACCAGTATTTGGAAAACATCTGATTCATCGTTTGATATCCGTGCTTATTCGCAATCGCGGAATACTGCAGCAAACAATTGTTTCCAGTATTTTGCTATATCGTCATAATCAGATTAATAATTGAATAGCAAAAGCATCTGATATAAGAAAACTTCATAACAGTCTTTGCTTTCAGTACAAGAACACACTGTTCGTGCAAGCATCGGTACGTCATGCTGGAACCATGGAAGAAATCATGGAAATGAAGCATCGTACCGGTTCCGGCTTTGACGCCGACGCCATCGACCACACCACCGCAGCCGATCTTGCCGCAGTCGGCTCCGACAAGTGGACACGCTACCCCGGCTGCATTGGCGCGTTCATTGCCGAAATGGACTACGGCCTGGCTCCCTGCATCCAAGAAGCCATCGACAACGCCTGCGACCATTGCAAACTCGGCTACATTCCCGAACCCTGGAAACAGCGCGTGGCAGCAGCATGCGCAGGATGGCAACGCTCGCATTACGGATGGGATGTCGATCCGAGCATTATTCGCGTGGTTCCCGACGTACTCGAAGCTTATGAGCTTTTCCTGCGTGAACTGGTCGGTGCGGGCAACAGCGTGATCGTGCCGACGCCTGCCTACATGCCGTTTTTGAGCGTTCCGAAACTGTACGACGTTGACGTGATCGAAATCGAAATGCTGCAAAGCGGCGACGCCGAAACCGGAGAGGCGCAATGGGTGTTCGACTTCGACGCCATCGAACGCGCGTTTTGCGGCCGGATGCCATGCGTTCGTGCTCTGCAACCCGCACAACCC
>ENA-OQEL01000736-OQEL01000736.1-human-gut-metagenome-genome-assembly--contig:-NODE-736-length-10476-cov-2.038071_pt1 | contig 10476 bp, 14 predicted proteins | sample MGYA00242796_ERZ504637 | MGnify/ENA primary metagenome ERZ504637 (study PRJEB26092, sample SAMD00036306) | human gut metagenome | host: Homo sapiens | study: EMG produced TPA metagenomics assembly of... | reverse complement strand
AAAGAAATGGAAGCATTGTTGTCCACTCGGACATCTATGCTGACTATCGCTTTCTCGTCTTCGTTGCGGGCAGGATAATAAGAAGCCTTATCATCTGAGTCATAGCGCTGTCCCGTATATACCCAGCCATCTATCAGGCAACCAAAGGTATTGGCTCCTGTTTGAGTGGCAGGGGGCATGATGGTAGGATCTGCTGAAAAGTCTTCTCTATTACAGGAACAGCATAATGCGATTGTTAATACTATTGTAATAAGATATTTAATCATGGCTTGAATTTTTTAAAAATGATAATGTACCTACTGAGAATCCTAAATTTGTGAAAATGTCGTCCGCCCCCCCTTCATTGGATAGTGTGGCTGCACCATCCATTCCTTATCATGATAACGAACAGAATACTCGCCGGAATATGCCAGGATATAGTTTATCCTTGCACTGACTCCCCCAATGGGTGAAAGCACGGTATTCTCCACCTATGCCAAAGTTCGCCGCCCATTTATTCATGGATACTTTCCGTGGCTTATCATATACCGTACTGTTATCTTGATATAACTGATATCCGGTTCCGGTAGTAAAATACAAGCTGAATTGCTGTTTCAGCCAATGCAGGGAGAACTGTGGAGCAAAATAATGTGTTTGAATTTTATCACTGCTGTTTGGCATGTCGTTAGTATACCGGCTGCCTTGATAAAGTACTCCGAATCCCACCCGTATGGCAGGCTTGTTTCCTATCAGATAAGTATAACTTCCTGACCAGCCTATGCCATTGCGTAAACTTGAAGAGTGTACAGCTACTCCTATCAGCTTTCCGGTGTAAAAGGTAGGCCCTGTTTGGAGGGACAGGATAGAACGTTCGCTAGTGCCGAATTGTGCGTATAGCACTGATGAATACAGCAGCATGGCTGTTGGTAAAAAATCATAATTTACATTTCATAATAGTTGTGTTTGTCTAGTTAAGCATTATAAATACAAAATAGTAATCATTGAATATAATGATCTTATTAGCCTATTTATTTGAACCGAGCATGAAAATGTGATAGATTAACGCTTATCCGAATCTGTCTTAGGGTGGAAAATAACTGTTATGTAATGATTTGACTTCTTTTGCTACTGAATATTATGTAAATATAGGTACCGAATCGTGAACGAAAGTTATTATTTGAACATTTTCCTATGGAAATTTGTTATAAAGGAAAATATGATATACATTTGGAAAAAGTTTCCTAGGGAAATAATTAAAGAAGATGATGTAACAGAGTCTGGTTTTAATCATAAAAAGAGAAGATTATGAAAAAAGAGTTTATAAGAAGGTATGGATGGACATTGCTTGGCATTGTGGCAGGAATGGTAGGAGGATACTTATATTGGCGTTATGTGGGTTGTTCCACGGGAACTTGCCCTATCACTTCTTCTCCTGTCAACAGTTCCATTTGGGGGCGCAATGGGAGGATTATTGCTCAGTTCATTTATACCGGAACGTAAAGAAATAAAGAAGGAGGAATAAGTATGAATAAGACAATTTTATTTTTTCTAGCCCTTATGCTGGTTACCACTACAGCTTGCGGCAGAGGAAACAGTAATAATAACCCTGTAAAAGAAGAAACTATGACAACAGAAGGAGATGGAAAAGTTCATACATTTGACTAAAGCTGATTTTTTGGCGAAAGTATATAATTTCGAGAAAAACCCGAAAGAGTGGAAATATGAAGGTGACAAACCGGCTATTGTGGATTTCTATGCTGATTGGTGTGGTCCTTGCAAAAATGGTAGCTCCTATTCTGGATGAATTGGCAAAAGAATACGATGGACAGATTGTGATTTATAAAGTGGATACAGAGAAAGAACAGGAACTGGCAGGCGCATTCGGTATACGGAGTATTCCGTCCATTCTGTTCATCCCCATGGAAGGAAAGCCGGAGATGGCACAGGGAGCTATGCCCAAAGCATCTTTTAAAAAGGCTATTGATGAGTTTTTATTGAAAAAATAAGTAATTTTGTGCAATAGCATTCAAGAAGAAGCATCAATATGGAAACTTTATGTAAAATAAGAGACCTCTATCGCGCTATTGCAGAATTTGAAACCCGGTTTGAAAAGGTGCATCACCTTTGTCTGAACGAAGGAATGTTGTTATGCTGTCTCTCCAAGAAGAAACGCCTGTCTTCGGGAGAGATTGCAGAACTGTTAGGCCTTACTAATTCAAATACTTCTAAAGTCATCAGATCTGTGGAAGATAAAGGCTATGTAGAGCGTAATCTGGGAGATAGTGACAAACGACAGATGTATTTCTCGCTTACGGCAGAAGGAAAGAAAATTCTGAAGGAGATGGAATGCTGTAATATTGAGATTCCTGAGTTATTGAGGTCTGTTTTGTAATAGTAAACAAGATACCGTTGTAGATGAAGCCCGTTTTTATTTTTATATCATTGCTGATAATGCTCTGTCCCGCTTTCTCGCAAAGCAGGATGGAGCATTATCTTGACTCCTTGGGACTGGTGAATGTAGGCCGGATGGACCCGACATTGAAAATAGATTTGATGTATACCCGTGCCGACAATTTTACCGGGAAAGTCCTTTATGAGGATTTGCAGGAGGCTTATCTTCATCCCGAGGCCGCCAAAGCCTTATTGCAAGCGCAAAAGCGGTTGAAAGAGTTGTATCCAGGTTATTCTTTGATTATTTATGATGCCGCCCGTCCCATGTCCGTGCAGCAGAAAATGTGGAATGTGGTAAAAGGTACTTCCCAAAATATATATGTATCCAATCCGGCTCGGGGAGGAGGATTGCATAACTATGGTTTGGCGGTAGACGTAAGTATTGCAGATGAAAAAGGAAATCCTTTGTCTATGGGAACCAAGGTGGATCATTTGGGCAAGGAAGCCCATATAGATACTGAGGCGGCAATGGTACAGCAGGGAGTCATTACAGCACAGGAACGGAGAAACCGCTTGTTGTTGCGTCGGGTCATGACGGATGTGGGTTATAAACCTTTGCGCAGTGAATGGTGGCATTTTAACTTCCGCAGTCGTGAAGAGGCAAAACGGAACTATAAAGTAATTAGATAAAGGATGGAAATATCAGCAAAAACACTCCATTTCATCGAAGAGCATAGGGAGGACGATACGCGTACACTGGCTTTGCAAAGTAAGAAATATCCCGATGTAGACATGGCGGCAGCTGTCACACAAATTGCCGGACGGCAGGTAGCGGCCCGCAAGTTGCCTTCATGGCATCTGGTTTCCGCATTGTGGTATCCTCCTCATTTGTCTATGGAGCAATGTTCTTCCGAGACGGCAGCTTTGTACAAGGCCTCTTTGTTGGGAGGGGATACTTTTGCCGATTTAACCGGAGGTTTCGGTATTGATTGCAGTTTTATCTCCCGGAATTTCAAGCAAGCTGATTATGTGGAGAGGCAGACGGAGCTCTGTGAGCTGGCTTTGCATAATTTCCCTTTATTGGGGTTGGGGCATATCCGGATACATAACCGGGATGGGGTGGCTTATTTGCAGGAAATGCTTCCGGTAGATTGCCTGTATCTAGACCCTGCCAGAAGGGACGGACACGGTGGCAAGACGGTTGCCATCTCTGATTGCGAGCCGGATGTAAGTGCTTTGGAGTCTTTGCTGGTTGACAAGGCAAAGAAGGTGATGGTGAAATTATCGCCTATGCTGGATATGTCATTAGCATTGAACGAGTTGAAAACAGTTCGTTCGGTGCACATTGTCGCTGTGAATAACGAGTGTAAGGAGTTATTGTTGATATTGCAAAAAGAGCCCGTTTCATCGGAAATAAGCATCCATTGTGAGCATATTGCAGGCAACGGTGAGAGCCAGCATTACACCTTTACCTTGAAGCAGGAAAAGGCATCGGCCTGTCCCTTGACTGATCAAGTCGGAACTTATTTATATGAACCGAATGTTGCTATACTGAAAGCCGGTGCTTTTCGTTCCCTTACACAAACCTATCCTGTGATGAAACTTCACCTCAGCAGCCATTTATATACCTCTGCTTCTTTGGTTCCGGATTTTCCGGGACGCCGTTTCCGGGTTGAGTCCGTATCGGGCTTTGGAAAAAAGGAATTGAAAGCGTTTTTGAAGGATATGGACAAGGCGAATATTACGATTCGTAACTTTCCATTATCGGTAGCGGAACTTCGCAAACGCTTGAAACTGAAGGAGGGAGGAGATGATTATATCTTTGCCACGACCTTGTCCGGCGGGCAGAAAGTCTTGATTAGAGGGAAGAAGTGTTAGTTTATAATCAGTTTGTAACCTATTCCCCTTACATTCACAATCCGTATACTGTTGTCTTTGGACAGTTTATGGCGTAATTTCGTAATAAATACATGCAGGCTGCGTGAATTGAAGAAACTGTCATCTCCCCATAGCTCCAACAAGATACTTTGGCTGTTCACCACTTCATTCCGGTTCTCACACAGGCGTTTTAAGATTTCCGATTCTCGGTGGGAGAGTTCTTGTATGTTCCCTGCAAAATCCAGTTGTTGGGTGACGGAATTGAATTGATATTCTCCGATGGTGTAAGTATTGGTTATTTCTTTTTCCACAAAAGCTTTGTGCATCAAGGCTTTGAGGCGTACAATAAGCTCCTGCATGCCGAATGGCTTTTTCAGATAGTCATTAGCTCCCAGTTCAAATCCTTTTACTACATCATTGATGGCAGACCGGGCGGTGAGGAATAATACCGGGGTTGCTTTATCCGATTGGCGGATGCGGCGTACCATTTCAAAACCATCCATACGGGGCATCATGACATCGGCCACCAATACGTCCGGTTTCTGTTCGTAAAAACTTTCTTAAGCCTTCTTCACCATCTCCGGCGGTAGTAATGATAAAATCCTGTTCTTCTAGTGTGTCCTTGATAATCATGGCAAGAGTCTGTTCATCCTCTACTAATAAAACGTGTATCTTTTCCATTTGCTTATTCGGGAATTTTAAGTGTAAAGGTACTGCCTTTTCCTGTGCTGCTTTCCACGGAAACAGTTCCTTTATGCTGTTCTATCATTGTTTTTACATAATAAAGTCCTAATCCATATCCTTTTACATTATGCAGATTACCGGTCGGAAACCCGATAAAACTTATCAAACAGATGTTTTTGTCTGTCGGCAGGAATACCTATTCCTTTGTCTTGTATCTTTAGCATCACATAAGCGTTACGGTCACTGTTACATGGACTGCTGCAGCGTGTTGCAGAAATGCAAATATATGCCTTTTCATCGGAATATTTTATAGCATTGTCTATCAGATTGCTGATCACGTTGTACAAGTGCAAGCGGTCTGCGTGTAGGATTATGTCTTCTTTCATAATAAGTTTGAACTCAGTCGGCTTATCAGCTTTCAGCCTATGTTGGCTTATCAGATTTTCCAACATAGGCCTCAGTTCGACAAGCTCATAGTTTAGACGGAAATTCTTCCGTTGTTCCATACTCATGGAAAGGATCTGTTCCACCAATCCGCTGAGCTGTTTCAGCTGGGCTTGGATAATCTGAAGATAGTTCTGTCGTTTTGTCAGATTCTCTGCTCCGTTGAAGTTCAGCAACGCATCGTTGGCGGCGTAAGCTACAGCTATCGGAGTTTTCAGCTCGTGAGTAATGTTATGCGTGAAGTCCTCTTTCATTTCTTCTACGCTTTTCTGCCTTAAGATGATGCGGATAAGAAACCAGAATGACAACCCCAATATAATAATGATAAAGAAAGAGGTATAAAGTATCCCTTTCATTTGTTGCAAGACGATGGTATTTGTCGGTTCTACCCATAACCGGTATGCCATTTTGTTGTACAAGTCATAATTGTAATAGTAGCTCACTGCTTCTTTGCCCGGTCTGTATTTTTGAGGTGAACTGAGTCCTTGTACGATCGTGCTGTCTTGACGTAAATTCACTATTTCGATGCGATGAGGCAGGTAGATGATTCCGCGCATGGCAAGTGTCCTAGTAAAAATGGCTGTCGAAAGTGTGCAGGTTGATTTCCGTGAAAAGGTCCAGCTGGCTGTGGATACCCCGTTGGAAGTATTTGGTGAGCAGTTCCAGTGTACCGTTTTTGTCGATAGTAGTAGATACCGGTTCATTGATTTCCAGACCAAATCTTTTTTGCTGTTTGAAAGGTTCGGTTTCTATAACTTTGGTAATCAAAGCACTGCTGTCCAGATTAATACTGGATTCGATATAGCCATTTATGGTTTCGTTGCTTCGTTTCACGGAATCGCACCGTTCCATCATTTCATTGTAGTCACTCACCTGTAATGTTTCTATCAGGCAATTGTCCATATCCTTCTTCATCGAGGTGTATAATCCTGTCAACCAATATGCCTGATAGGCAAAGACGCCTATCAGCGAAAGGATAATCAATGCGGCTATGGCTTTAAACGGTATCTTCATGGTGAGGCAAAAATAGGCACAAAATAAGTATTTTCTTTCTTTTGATAACACTAAATAAGACTTCGTAAGCTGGTGGTAACACATACGGAACACTTTTAGCCTTTACTTTGCATAGACCTTAAAAATAAAACGACGATGAGGACAGTGATTATCTTTTGTTTATGCTTGTTTACATTCACGGTACAGGCGCAGGACGATGTGAATTATACCTATATGGATAGTCTTTTTCAGCAGCTGCCGGAAGTGTTGGTGAAAGGTGAACGTCCTGTAGTAAAAGCAGAACGGGGAAAACTGATTTACGATTTGCCCCGAATGGTAGAACGGCTTCCGGTGAATAACGCCTACGAGGCGGTAAAGGAACTGCCCGGCATCGTGGAACAAGACGGTAATCTGACATTGGGCGGTCGCGGTATAACGGTGGTAATAAACGGAAAGGTCAGTACATTGGATAAGGAAGATCTACGGACAGTACTCGAAAATACCCCTGTCAGTCGTTTGGAGAAAGCGGAAATCATGTATGCTGCTCCGGCCCGTTACCGGATTCGTGGAGCCATGGTGAATGTGATTTTAAAATCGAATATCGGGCAGAAACCTGCTTTGTCCGGCGAAGTAGCGGCTATGTATGAACAGTCCCGCAGGGAGGACATTGCAGGCCGTGGAAATTTGCTTTACACTTCCCGGCGCTTTTCGGCGGATGTGATGTATTCATACGGGTTCAAACATACCACTTTCGGATTGGACAAACACTCATGGCACACTATGGTGGGAGAAGTACACGAGTTGGACTTGAAAACAGAGGCTAAAGGGTATGGCGGCCGGCATAACCTCCGTTTGGGGGGCGGATTATGATTTCGGGAAGAAGAACTTGCTGAGTGTGGTTTACAATACACAATACCGCTATGGACAGGACTGTACAAAAATGCGTGGAACAGCCCACAGTGATAAAACGGATGACGGCAGCCGCCAGTTACATAATGTGACAGCCGACTATCAATCTTCTTTCGGCCTTTCGGCAGGAATGGATTTCCTTTTCTTCTCCAGTCCGTCACAGACCTTCTTACAGAAAGATATGCAAAGTGTCCGTCAGACATTGAATTATGACAGCAACCAACGTATCAACCGCTGGTTGTTCTATGCCAACCAGCTTCATTCCTTGCAAGGTGGAACCGAGATCAATTATGGTGTAAAGTATACTACCACACACGATAACAGTTACCAGTTCTATCGGGATGGTGAAACTGGAGCCTTGATTCCCGATAATTCCGAGAAACTGCTTCGAAAAGAATATACTCTGAATATGTACACCGGTGCTTCACATAGTTTTGGAAAGAAGTTTTCTGCCGAAGTTTCCTTGGCCGCAGAGCTTTATCATGCTGAGGGACGCCATAGCTGGATGCTGTATCCCACTGTAAACACAACTTATACTCCGGCAGATGGTCATACCTTGCAAATGTCCTTCACCAGTAATCGCAAATATCCCGCTTACTGGCAGTTGCAACCTATTATACAGTATGTGGACAGCTATACCGAGGCCCATGGAAATCCCGACCTGAAGCCAAGTTCCAATTATTCGCTCGACTTGAATTATCTGTATAAGAATAAATATATGATAGGGGTGAATTACAATTACACCCCCGATTACTTTGTGCAGCTTCCTTATCAATTGCCCGACCGTCTGGCGGAGATGAATCAGTTTGTGAATTATGATTTTCAGAAAAGATGGACCATACAGACTATGGCTTCTTATAAAGTGAGTACATGGTGGAACGGGCGCATTTTTGCTTTCGGTCTGTTCTCTCATGACAAGAACAGCCATTTCCATGATATTGCATTCGATCGGCATAAATTCAGCGTCATCCTGAATACCACAAACACATTCATTTTATCGAAGAAACCGAATATCATAGGTACGTTGGCTGGTTTTTACCAATCACGTGCCATACAAGGGGTGTATAACTTAAGTCCTATTTGTAATATTTCGACTTCACTTCAATGGACTTCTCCGGATGGAAAGACGAAGGTGATATTGAAAGGAAATGATATTCTTAATACATCGAACATGACCACCCGGCTGGCGTGGGGGGCAGCAACGGAACCGGACAGAAATGAATTGGGACAATCGTAGCTTTACATTTTCATTCCTCTATAAATTCGGCGGATACAAAGAGAAGAAACGTACCGATGTCGATACCAAGCGGCTGGGGCGATGATTTTTAGTGGTTAGTAATCACTAACCACTAATCACTAATTTGCCATTTTTGCCTTGAAAGCCAGCGCATACATACGCATCTGTTTTACCATCGCCAACAAGCCATTGCTACGGGTGGGCGACAAATGTTCTTTCAAACCTATCTTTTCTATAAAGTATAAATCACTGCTTAATATTTCATCAGGAGTATGTCCGCTGACTACTTTAATGAGCAGGGCAATGATACCTTTTACAATCAAGGCGTCACTTTCCGCCTGGAACACCACTTTGCCGTCTTCCATATCGGCTTGCAGCCATACGCGGCTTTGGCAACCATCTATCAGGTTTTGTTCTGTTTTATATTCGGGGGCGAGTGGTTCCTGCTCGTTACCTAAGTCTATGAGCAGTTGATACTTGTCCATCCAGTCATCAAAATCACTGAACTCTTCTATCACTTCGTCCTGAAGTTCGTTTATTGTTTTCATTATTTTATCATTTATTTCTCATTATAAATCACATCCATCACCGTCTGTCCTACCGCTTTCAGCGTGTTACGGTCAATGTTCTCCATCGTATCATTTACCGTATGCCAGAAAGAGCCGAAAGAACTTTGCGGATTACCGGCATCATAATTAATGATATCCACACACGGGATGCGGGCCAGTTTGTTGACATAGATATGGTCGTCTACTGTTTCGCCCCCGTCTTCCTTTACAAAATATTTGCCGTATCCCAGCTCATGTGCCTTTTTCCAGATCTTCTTCATCTCGGAACGGGCGGTGCGGGCCGAGTAACCTTCATAATAGAACGTGGCATCTTTTCCGCCTACCATATCCAGCAAGATTCCATAGCGTGCATTATAGTTCTGAACATGTGGGGTACGTGCCCAGTATTGTGAACCAAGGCACCAAGTGTCTTGTTTGTATCTACCGTCATAAAATTCAGGAATTCCATAATCCTCCGAATCAAAAACACGATATCTATGCCCAGAGCAGGTTGTTCTTTCTGTATCTGACGGGCGATTTCCAATAACACACCCACACCACTGGCGCCATCATTTACTCCTAAAATAGGAGTGTGGTGATTTTTCGGGTCGGGATCATTGTCGGCATACGGGCGGCTGTCCCAATGGGCGCAAAGCAGGATGCGTTTTTTACTTTCGGGCTTGTAAGCGCCGATAATGTTGCGTGATTTCAGTATAGTACCATCATAAGCTATCAAATCAGCATATTGATTGTATACCTTGGCTCCGAATTTTTCCAATTGTCCTGCCAGATATTCCCCACATTCTTTGTGTGCCTGCGTGTTAGGGACACGGGGACCGAAATCAGCTTGTACCTGAATGTACTGGTAGGCGCTGTCCGCATTGAATTCGGGAGCCTTGATCACTTCTTTGTCTACGGTTTCTGTCCGGTCGTTTCTGCTTTTACTGTTTCCACAGGCTACAGCCGTCAATACAAGCAGCAAGACCGGGATTACTAAAACGTTTTTATCTTCATACTTATTCCTTGTTATTTGTGCATTGTCCTTATCAAGATAGAGAGTCTGCGCCGCAAAGTTACGTTATTTTCTTTGTACTTCTTCCATAACGCGCAGGAAGTTTCCTCCCCAGATCAGGCGGATACTTTCTCCACTATATCTTTCCAACAGCAGCCGGCGTGTAAAGTTTATCAATTCTGATGCCGAAGCGCAGCCTGTGATACCGCCGTCACCGTCAAAATCGGTTCCTATCCTACATGCTCTATGCCCATGACATTTACCATGTGGTTCAGATGCTCGATGGCATCCTTGATGGTAGCTTCTCCGTTCTTACGAAGGAATCCGCTATACATACATACCTGTGCCACACCCTCTGGCTGCCAATGCTTTCAATTGGTCATCCGTCAGATTGCGCGGAT
>ENA-OQEL01000730-OQEL01000730.1-human-gut-metagenome-genome-assembly--contig:-NODE-730-length-10534-cov-2.498703_pt1 | contig 10534 bp, 13 predicted proteins | sample MGYA00242796_ERZ504637 | MGnify/ENA primary metagenome ERZ504637 (study PRJEB26092, sample SAMD00036306) | human gut metagenome | host: Homo sapiens | study: EMG produced TPA metagenomics assembly of... | reverse complement strand
CCGCGGCGATGTCCACCAGGCGCATGACGGCTTGGACGCCGTCATCCCTGCTGTGAGTCGAGGATCGCGCCGAATTCGTCGTCCGGTTTTCAATGCGATCAGCGCCGGATTTTTCCAGTAGCGCCATGTCGATTTTGCGCGGCTTCCGCGCGGGTTACGGTGTCTTCTGTGGGCAGCTTTGCCGATACGGGCGTTGCGTTCCAGCCATGAACTGACTGCGGCGAAACGGTTGAGGTTGCCTTCGATGTTCAGCGCGCGCAGCGATGCCGAGAACGGCAGTGTGGAATCCCAAGCGAAGAAATAGCAGCCCGAGTAGCTGGACGTGTATAGGTGCAATGGTTCCGCGCCGTGTACTGCTTCGAGCCCTTGGTCTTTGTCAAAGGGCGCCTGCCTCGCGCATGAGGTCGGCGAAATAATCCTCAAGTCCGGATGCGCGCATGCCATGGGAGCGTGCGCTCATCGTGTCTCTGATGGATCGGCGGATCGCGCCCATCGGCGCCTCTCGGTTGAGCCTGCGGAAGATGTTGCCCGTGCCGAATCCCACGAGTAGCCCGTTCATTTGCGGCAGCATGTAGGCTGCGAAGAATGCGATGGTGATGGCATCCCTGTATTCCAGATCGAATCGCATGGTTTCCGGCAGGTTGGCACGCATCTGTTCGAGCGTGTAGCGGTTGCCGACTTTCAGCCAGGATGCGAGCCACATCATGCGGCCATCGGGCATGCGTCCCACGACACCGCCTTGCGACGCGCGCACCATCTTCGGCGCGCCGTTTGTCGCGTGTCCGAATCGTGGACCGTCTGGCAGGGTGAGGGTTTCTTCTTTGACGAATATGAATCGTGGTTCCAGATCCTGCACGTCCATTTCGGGATTGGTGCCCGCGAAGACGCGTGCTTTGCTGTCGGCGAGCGCGATTTGCGCGAAGTGGTTGTTGTCGGTGAATAGTCCGATGGAGAAGGCTTTGCCTTGGGTTTGTGGCAGTTGCGCCCAGCCGAGTTGGAGTGTGCTTGGTATGCCTTCGAAGCCTTTGATGATGTGTCGTTTGATGAGTGGGTTGAGTTTGATGGCGTTGCGGGTGAGTTCATCGACGATGTCGTCTGGCGTGTCGAGGGCTTTGCCGAAGGGGTTGGCGTCGGCGGTGTTGTGGGGGTGTTTGTTGTGGTTGATGAGTTGTCGTACCCCTTGCATGGCGTGGTTGAGCATGGTCCGTCCTTGGTGTGGATGGTGTGCTGATGACGATGCTGGTGTGAGGTGTGACATGTGGGCCATTCTTTCAATTCAATGCGACATGCAGCCTTTAGAATAAAGTTCGTGACTTTTTCGAAACAGCGTTTTCAGGCGCGTCATCGTGTGTGCGCAGCTATTGTAGCCGCTTTTGTTGTGGTGGTGTTGGTTGAGTGCGTGTTGTGTAATGTGCCGTTTTTCCGCTCGTTGGCGGCGTCGGGTGATTCGGCGGCTGCGTATAACACGTTGGGGCCGGGACTTGAGCGTCGTGATGACGGGTTGTTGGAGGTTACTGATCCGACGCAGGCGTATTTGCAGGTGGCTGCGGATGGTTCGTCTGAGTATGTGCGGATCGTGCCGGTGTCCGATGAGGTTATGGGTGGTGTGCCTGCCGGTTCGCGCGTGTTGCGTACGGTGCGTGTTCGTGCGGATGCGGATCGTGTGGCTGGTTCGTTGTGTTCGGTGTCGTTGGATTCGTCTCGTTCGTTGTATGTGAGGGCTGCGGCCGGTCGTACGGTGCGCGTGCAGGTGGTGGAGCCGAAGGGGTCATTGATTCCGTTTGATGCGGTTCGCGCGAATGTGCGTGTGCCGTTTTCGGTGAGTCCTTTGCGTGTGGCGTTGTTGGTGTTGGTGATGGTGTTGGTGGCGTTGTGGCGTCCGGGCTCGCGCCTGTGGAAGGTGCCGTTGAATACGTCGAGTGTGCGTCAGCGTGTGACGTTGGGCGTGTTGTTGACGGTTCCTGGGTTGGTGACTGTTGCAGCGGTGGCGTGGCAGTTGGTGTCTGCGGTGCCATTGAGTTTTCATACGGATGGCATGTATACGTATGATTACGATCAGTATGATCATGTGGCTCGGGCGTTGCTTGATGGTCATGCGTGGCTTGATTTGGATGTGCCCGACGCGTTGCGCGATGCGGATAATCCGTATGATGTGACGACTCGTCAGCAATTGCTTGCCGATGGTGTGAGTCCGGTGTATTGGGATTATGCGTTTTTTGATGGTCGTTGGTATTCGTATTTTGGCGTGGTGCCGGCGTTGCTGTTGTTTGTGCCGTATCGTGCGATAACGTCGTTGTGGGTTGATGGTGGTCTGATGATGCCGTCTGGCGCTGCGGTGCCGCTGCTGATGTTTGTTTTTTTGGTGTTCGCGTGCCTGTTGACGATTCGCGTGATCGAGCGTGTGCGTCCGCATGTTTCGCTGGCTGCGGTCAGCATGTTGTGCGTGTTTGTGGTTTTGGCGTCGAACGCCCCGTACTTGTGGTATCGGACGAATTTTTATTCGGTGCCGATTGCGGCGTCCTTGTTGTTGAGCACGTTGGGCTTATGGCTATGGATGGGTGCGGCGCACCCGAACGCGGCCGATGCCGGTGGCGATGGTGGTGCGAATACGGTCGAATCGTTGTCGCTGCCTCGTTTGGCTGCCGGTTCGGTGTGTATTGCCGCGAATGTGGGTTGCCGTCCGTCGTTTGTGGTGGTGGCGTTTGCCGCGTTCCCGTTGTTCTGGCCGCAGATTCGTGCGATTGTGGGGCAGTTGCGTGCCATCGCGTCTGGTTCCGGCGTGCGTGGGCGTGCGCGCACCGTGTTGCATGCGTTGCGCACGCCTTTGGCCGTGCTGGTGCCCGCATTGGTTGTGGTGGTGCCCTTGTTCGCCTATAACATGGTGCGTTTCTCCTCGCCGTTCGATTTCGGTTCGTCGTATCAGCTGACGGTTACGGATATGACGAGTTACCATCAGTCGTGGTCGAATTTTGTTTGGACGGTCGCATATTACCTGTTTCTGCCGTTGCGTTGGACGGATACGTTCCCGTTCCTTGCCGTCGATCCCGCGCCTTTGAAGGATTGGGGGTTTGCGGAGGCGATGCCCGGAGGCCTGTTCGTCATGGTTCCGCTTGCTTTGGCTGCGTTGGCTTGCCCGTTCCTACGTAAGCGCATGCGCGTTCGTGGCCATGCCGGCATGTGGCCCACATTGGTGATGTTCCTGCTGTTGGGTTTGCTGATCGTGGCTCTTGACGCGCGGCTGGGTGGCCTTGGATGGCGTTATATCGCCGATTTCGGCTGGCTGTTTGCGTTGGCTTCGCTTCCTTTGATGCTTATTGCGCTGGATTGCGAACGTCCGCGGCTTCGCTGGCTGTTGCGCGTGCTGGTGTTGGCGCTGCTGTTGTTCACGTTGTCGTTGACGGTGTTGTCGTTGTTCCTGTACGGCCGCGACGACGAGTTGATTCGTAATAATTCCGGTTTGTTTCATGACGTGCAGTCGTGGTTCACCCTGATGTAAGTTACGGCGTTTTCAGGGTTATTTCAGGGTTTTATCACATTTTTTTCCAAAATAACAATTGAGAATTATGTTAAATAATAGTAATATATATGTAAATGTTACTGACTATCAGTATGATGATTATTTTTGAATCACTTTTGCTTATTATGAAGTCAGATAACGCTAAACATAACAACAGCACACGGAGGAACAATTGATGAAACATTTACTTAGTCCACTGGATTTAAAGTGTCAGCGAGTTAACAGATCTTCTTGATCTTGCCAGAGACATTTCAAAAGGATCCTAAGAAATACAGTCACGTATGTGATGGAAAGAAATTAGCAACTTTATTCTATGAACCTAGTACTAGAACCCGTCTTAGTTTTGAGTCAGCAATGCTTAACCTTGGGGGGTTCTGTATTAGGCTTTTTCTTCTGCTAACTCAAGTTCAGCTTCTAAGGGCGAGAGTGTGTCAGATACAATCAGGGTTATATCCTGCTATGCTGATATATGTGCTATGCGACATCCTAAGGAAGGCGCACCTATGGTTGCAGCAAGCAAGTCTTCTATACCTGTTATAAACGCAGGTGATGGCGGACATCAGCATCCGACGCAGACTCTTACCGATCTTCTCACCATCCGTTCTTTAAAGGGTCGCCTGAACAATCTTACCATCGGCTTCTGCGGTGATCTTAAATTCGGCAGAACGGTTCATTCCCTGATTGAAGCGCTGGTTCGTTATACCGGCATTAAAATTGTATTAATCTCCCCGGAGGAGCTTCGTCTCCCGGATTACATCCGTGATGATGTGCTGCGGGCGAACAATGTTCCATTTGAGGAAGTTATTAAAATGGAAGATGTTCTCCCGAAGCTGGATGTTCTTTATATGACCCGTGTCCAGAAAGAACGTTTCTTCAACGAGGATGATTACATCCGCATGAAGGATTTCTATATTCTGGATCAGTCCAAAATGGATCTTGCTTCTCCGGAAATGCTGGTTCTGCATCCGCTGCCGCGTGTCAATGAGATCTCCGTTGACGTGGATAATGACCCGCGCGCTGCTTACTTTAAACAGGTTCAGTACGGTGTTTATGCACGTATGGCCCTGATTCTGACGCTGCTGAACATCAAAGTCGATTAAGAAAGGAGCATCTTTCGCTATGCTGAACGTAGGACGTATTGAAGAGGGCTTCGTGCTCGACCATATTAAAGCAGGAAAGGCTATGACCATTTACCATGATCTGGGACTGGACAAGCTGGACTGTACCGTAGCCATTATTAAAAATGCCAAAAGTGAAAAAATGGGAAAAAAGGACATTCTGAAAGTTGAGTGTTCGGTTGATAAGATGGATCTTGACATCTTAGGCTTTATCGATCACAATATCACTGTCAATGTCATTAAAGACGGCGAGATTACGGAGAAAAAAGAACTTCATCTGCCGAAACAGGTGGTTGATGTGATTAAATGTAAAAACCCGCGCTGTATCACCTCTATTGAGCAGGGATTAAAACATGTCTTTATCCTGGCTGACCCGGAAAAAGAGGTTTACCGTTGCAAATACTGTGATGAGAAGTATACAGGAAACAGAAATAAATAAGAGCTGTACGGCAAAGCGCCCGGAACCACGTTCGGTTTCGGGCGCTTTCTTTTATCTTTCCTATGCAGTTTTTGCTTCTTTCGAACCGAGGCACACAATCAGCCAGCCGATGAAGGCCGCAAGAGATGCGCAGATCAGCATCGCGCCAACACCGGCTGCATCGATAAGCCAGCCGCCAAACAGGGAGCTCATTACATTTCCTGCGGTGATGGTCATCGCCATATATGCCTGTCCTTTAATCGAATCCTGCGGCTCCATGATGCCGTCCACGTAATAGACGCAGGCGACGTTGATCAGCGCCCAGCCGAACATCTGGAACGGCTGAGCAGCGTAGTATGTCGGAATATTAAAGGCCAGGAAGGTTCCTATGCTTTTCAGGACAAAAACAGGCCGGAGAGGCGGAACCAGAAAACACTGCTCTTCTTTTTCAGCAGATAGCCGAACAGAAACATCGTTGGCAGCTCGGAAACTGCAGAGATGGTCATCGCATTTCCCATCTCACCGCTGCCACCACCTTTTGCCATTGCAATCTGATAATTGAAGCTGTTAATCAGGCTATGTGACATAAAGATCAGAATGCAGCCAAGCAGTACTACCACGAAGGACGGATACCGTTTCAGAAAATCGACCGGACCGGCTGCTCCTGTCTCTTCTTTTTCTGCTTCTGCTTTTTTCCTGTCCTTTTTAAACGGAAAGCGAAATACACAGATGAGGAAAAGAATGGTCAGTGCGATAGCCCAGATCGGAATCATGTCTGCTCCAAAGGATGCGGTCAGCCGGCCGAGCAGCCATGATGCAATCGCATATGCAACGGAACCCATGCCGCGCCCGATTCCGTAATCAAGTTCCTCTCCCTGGCGGATCGTCTCCATACCAAGAGAATTAACGAACGGAATCATCAGCATCAGCATCGTAATGCTTGCGCCGTACAGCAGTGTCCTTACCACCATAGAACTGCTTTCTGCCGTTGCAGCAAGGGAAATGATAAGAACAAGCTGAATCAGGTTCGCTCCAAGGAGCATTGTTCGTACGGACGGGCTTTCCGGCCGATCTGCGTAGGATGCCAGCGCAGGCTGCAGAACCGCTGACACGATACAGCCAACTGCCGTCAGAAGGCCGATTTGTGTGTTTGTGAAGCCTTTTTCAAGAAGATAAACGCTGGCATACCCCATCAGTGCCGCGTATCCCATCCAGTAGCAGCCCTGAATCGTGCCGTAGCGCACGGACAGGTGTTTTTCATGTTTTTGTCCCCCTTTTTCTACAACTTTTCCCTTATCGTAGCGTATTCTGCAGAAAATAGCAACTCAAAATCAACAATAAAACTATTTGGAAGTTTTTTCGAAATGCTTATTGACTTTTCGCTTTCCCTGTGATAAAAAGTATTTAGATGAATTTCTAATTAATTTGCATTCATACTGCCGGAAAGGAGGTTTCCATGGCATTCGCAGAAACGTTTAAAGCTCTCTCCGATCCTGTCCGGCGAAGGATTCTGGAGCTTCTGAAAAACGAAAGACTTTCTGCCGGGGAGATCGGATCGCACTTTGATATGGCAGGTGCAACCATCTCCTACCATCTCGGTATTCTGAAAAAAGCAGACCTTGTGCTGGAATCCCGGGAGAAAAATTTTATTTATTATGAACTCAACACTTCCGTCCTGGAAGAAATCATGCTCTGGATTTCAGAGCTCAAAGGAGGCACTTCTGATGTGGAAAAAATATAAAACAACACTGATTCTGACAACACTCATTTCTCTTTTTCCGATGGTGATCGGACTTCTGCTCTGGAATCGCATGCCGGACACCATTGCCACCCATTTTGGCACAAACAATGTTCCAAACGGCTGGAGCAGCAAAACGATGGCAGTGATCGGTATTCCTCTGTTTCTTGCCGCTCTGCAGATTTTTACCGCTGTTCTCACTTTTCTGATCCGAAGCGGCAGAACATCGGCCCGAAGATGATCCGTCTTGTTCTGTGGATCATACCTGTAACCTCTCTGATCGTCTGCTGCTCCATCTACGCAAACGCAGTCGGCATCGCAGTTGATATCGGTTTTGTTAGCAATGGGATTGTCGGCCTTCTCTTTATTCTCATCGGCAATTACATGCCAAAATGCAAACAGAACTACACAACCGGCATCAAGGTTCCATGGACCCTTCACAGTCAGGAAAACTGGAACCGCACTCACCGCCTCGCCGGCTGGGTTTGGATCATCGGCGGCGTTGCCATGATCGTAAACAGCTTTCTGCAGCTTGAATGGATTTTATTTCTCACGATCGCAGCGCTGGTTTTGATTCCGATCGGATATTCCTTTCTCCTGTTTAAAAAAGGAATCTAAACCCGGAGAATTTTTTATAAGAAAATTCAACGAAGTTTCCTGTTTAAAAAAGCTTCTGTTCTTCCCTTTTTCCGGGAGGAACAGAAGCTTTTTTATTTCGCGATTTTTATATCTATAAGGAAATGATTCCTATTTTTATACTTATTCTATTGGATGCAGATTTTTCAATGATACATCAAGAATCGGTGCAGAATGCGTCAGTGCACCGCTGGAAACATAGTCTACGCCGGTGTCGAGGATAGTGGCGATATTTTCTTTTGTCACATTTCCGGAGCACTCGGTTTTTGCTCTGCCGTTGATGACGGCTACCGCCTCTTTCATCTGCGCCGGAGTCATATTGTCGAGCATGATAATGTCGGCACCTGCATCTGCTGCTTCGCGGACCATATCGAGGTTTTCACACTCGACTTCAATCTTACGCACAAACGGAGCATAATCGCGTGCCATCTCGATCGCTTTTGTGACACTGCCTGCAGCTCCAATATGGTTGTCCTTTAACAGAACGCCGTCGGACAGATTGTAGCGGTGATTCTGGCCGCCACCGATTTTGACTGCATATTTTTCAAAAATACGCATATTCGGGGTCTTTTTCTGGTATCGAGAAGGGTCGTTTTGGAACCTTCGAGCAGCTTCGCAACGCTTCTCGTATACGTTGCGATTCCGCTCATCCGCTGCAGATAATTGAGCGCGGTTCTCTCACCGGACAGCAGAACACGGATATCGCCGTTTACGGTTGCGAGCAGATCGCCTTTTTTGACTTCATCGCCGTCTTTCACATACGGAATAATCTCGGTTTTCTCATCGAGCAGCGTAAATACTCTTGCAAATACTTCCATACCGGCAATGACGCCGTCCTGTTTGCAGAGAAGCTGTACCGTTCCCTGGCAGGCTTCTGGCATGACAGCATTCGTGGTTACATCTTCACTGGAGATATCTTCCTGCAGCGCCAACAGCAGCAGATTATCCACATTTAGTGTTCTTGTGATTGGATTCATATTTGTCTTCCTTTCTGATCGCATCCCAGATGCTCTCTTTGCAGCGTTCTGCATATTCTTCCATATCCTGGTAATCTTCTTTTCTAATATCGTACCGTTTTGCAAGGAGCTTCCATTCATCTTCCTTCGGCTCCGTTGCCGTTTCTTTGCGGTCTGCGTTCTCTACAAGACCCTCTGCGGCCCATTCGGCAGCCATCTTCTTTGCCGCGCGCTCTGCGAATACAAGGCTCTCCAGCAGAGAATTGCTTGCCAGACGGTTTGCACCGTGCACGCCGTTGCAGCTCGTCTCACCTGCTGCATACAGATGATCCATCGTCGTTTCGCTATTGCTGTCTACCTTGACGCCACCCATAAAGTAATGCTGGGCCGGTACAACCGGGATCGGTTCTTTTGTGATATCATATCCCTCTTCCAGACATTTCTGGTAAATATTCGGGAACCGTTCTTTTACATCAAGCGGAATCGTTTTCAGGGAAAGCCATACGTGCTTCGTGTGATCCTTTTCCATCTGGCGGTGAATCTCACGGGATACCACGTCACGCGGCTGCAGCTCATTGGTGAAACGCTCACCGTTTTTATCGAGCAAAACAGCGCCCTCTCCGCGGACAGATTCGGAAATCAGGAAACGGCGGCCTTTCTTTTTGGAATACAGCGTTGTTGGGTGAATCTGTACGTAATTGACATTTTTCAGTGCTACGTTCCTGTGGATCGCAATTGCAAGTGCATCTCCTGTCAGATGCGGGAAGTTCGTAGAATTGTCATAAATTCCGCCAATACCGCCGCACGCCCAGATCACATCCCTGGCATAAACCGGAACCAGCTTTCCTTCTTCATCCCGGATCAGAACACCCTCGCAGCCATTTTTGCCGGAAAGAATATCACACATTTCCGTGTGCGCAAGAAGCGTCACGTTCGGCAGCTTTTTTACCTGCGCGAGAAGCTTGCTCGTAATCTCCTTTCCGGTTACATCGTCGTGGAACAGGATGCGGTTGGTAGAATGTGCGCCTTCTTTCGTATAGCAGAGTTCTCCGTTCTCATCGCGACGGAAATCCACACCCCAGGCAATGAGCTGATTGATAACATTTCGGGAAGAACGGATCATAATGTCGACGGATTCCGGCGTATTTTCATAGTGCCCGGCATGCATCGTATCTTCATAGAACGCATCGTAATCGCTCTCGTTTTTCAGAACACAAATACCGCCCTGTGCGAGGAAGGAGTCGCTGTCCTCGGTATCTGCTTTTGTTATCATCAGAATATCGGCTTCCTGGGGCAGATGAAGTGCCGTAAAGCATCCTGCCACACCGCATCCTACAATCACTGCATCATAATACTTTTCATTTCGTTTCCTCTTTTCCGCTTCTGCGTTCTGCTTATTTTGTTACTTTGCAAGCTCGAGCATTCTTAACAGCGGCGCATGTGCGTCTGAAATTTCCTGTTCGCTTAACAGAACTTCATTCTCCTCGTTTTCCAGTGCTTCTATTAATTTGTCCAATGTTACTTTTTTCATATTTGGGCAGATCTGCGCATTTCCCACTGCATAAAACTTCTTATCCGGGCAGCGCTTTTTCAGCTCCGCGAAAACACCAAGCTCGGTTGCAACGAGAAACTCGGTATCTTTACTTGCCTCGGCATATTTGATGATGCCTGCGGTGCTTCCGACATAATCGGCAAGTGCAACGACTTCACTTCTGCACTCCGGGTGAACGAGAAGCTTTGCCTGCGGGCGCGCTTCCTTTGCAGCCTTTGCAGCTTCCGGGCGGATGGCAGCATGTACGTGGCAGAAACCGTCATTTAAGATGATATGTTTCTCCGGCACCTGCTCAGCCACATAGGTACCAAGATGCTCATCAGGGATAAAGAAGATGTCGTGGTTCGGCAGTTCTTTTACAATTTTTACTGTGGTGGGAGGTGACACAGACGTCGGAATGACTTTTTAATTCCGCGGTGGAATTGACATAGCATACGACAGCCACATCCGGGTACTCTTGCCGGACTTCCTTGATTTTTCAATCTCTGCCATGTGAGCCATCGGGCAGTCGGCATGCAGATCCGGGAGCAGTACTTTTTGCCCGGGTTTAAGATTTTGGCGCTCTCACCCATGAAACGAACGCCGCAGAGAACGATGAC
>ENA-OQEL01000728-OQEL01000728.1-human-gut-metagenome-genome-assembly--contig:-NODE-728-length-10558-cov-2.757741_pt1 | contig 10558 bp, 14 predicted proteins | sample MGYA00242796_ERZ504637 | MGnify/ENA primary metagenome ERZ504637 (study PRJEB26092, sample SAMD00036306) | human gut metagenome | host: Homo sapiens | study: EMG produced TPA metagenomics assembly of... | reverse complement strand
CGTGATTCGACATCGCCCTTTTTATATGTACCTGTTGAATTTACTGACGATCGGGATCGATCTTGGTTTCGATGGCTTCGACCACATCCGGCTCGGCCTTGGAAACCGGCACCTCCTCGACACCCTTGATATCGTCAAGAGCCTTCGGCTTGACTTCCGCCGGCGAGCTCGGAACCGTGTCAAGACGGGTTTCCGCAGCCTCGACATACTTGCGGGGCACCACATACACCGGGCCGACCGCGTGCTGCAGCAAGCCCTGGCTGGTGGAGCCGAGCAGCAGGCCAGTGAAGCCGCCGCGACCACGGGAACCGACCACGACGACGTCGTGATCATAGCTGGCCTTGGTCAGCGCGCCAACCGCCGGGCCAGGCACGATCTGCTTGTTGATCTTCAAATCCGGATGGGCTTCCTCAAGCGGCTTGATACGCACTTCCAGATCATCCTTGAACGAGGCCATCACACCTTCGTCGTCGGAACCCTTCATGTTCGGCACCGCGGAAATAACATCCAGCTCGGCATCCCATGCGGCGGCGAAATTCGCCGCGATCTCCAGCGCCTTCAAACCCCACTTGGATTCGTCGGAGCCGACGGCCACCCTAGTGATGGTGTTGTTCAAGTGCATCAGATTGCCGTCATCGTCGGTGTACGGCACAACCACGATCGGGCAGTATGCATACGCCGGCAGACTGGAGCTGGTCGTGCCCAGCAGACGTTCCGCCAGACCGCCTTTGCCGCGATTGCCGATGACGATGAGATTGTAGTTACGAGACAGTTCCACGAATACGGAAGCCGGATCGCCCGTAACAATAAGCGTGGTAGCCTCAACACCCTGCTCGTCGGCGATGGCCTTGGCCTTCGAAAGAATCTCCTGCGCGTCGCTATGGGCCGCATTGTCATCCCCCATGGCGGTGTATGTCGCGTCGAAGGAAACAGCGGCATAGCTCGGCAACGAGTATGCGCATACGATCTGCAGCGTCAGTCCCGCATGCTTCGCATAGTTCGCAGCCCACCAAGTGGCCTTATAGCTGGCGTGGGATCCATCAACACCAACGAGGATTGCCTTGTCGTTAATCATGGACGACCTCCTTGAATCACCTCGGCAACGCGACCATGCGTCGCCTCTAGGCTCCACCATACCGCGCGACATGCGGTTTTGTCAGTAACGACTCGGTCTTTTCCATACAAAAAAGGCGTATCCCCCGAAAGGATACGCCTTAAAAAAAATCAAACCGTATGTTCACTCAGAGCACACGACGAATCGCATAGCCACCTGAGAACACGGCCAGCGAAGTGACCTGCGTTCCCTGAGCCGGATTCAGCGCGTTGATCACCATGCCGTTGCCAATATAGATCGCGGCATGCTGAGTATTGACGATGATATCCCCAGGAGCTGCTTCGGCAATGCTTCCAACTGCCGTTCCAACGCTCATCTGGGCACCAGAATAATGCGGCAGGCTTACACCGAACTGGGCGAACACCCACTGTACGAAACCAGAGCAATCCCAGCCGGACGGAGTATTGCCTCCGGCCACGTAAGGATAACCTTGGAACTGCAGAGCGTAGTCGGCCAGAGCCTGCCCAGTGGCACTCGCGGGAGCCGTAGGAACGCTGATGGAAGCACGATCGGAAGAACGACTGGCAGCCTGAGATTCAGCCTGTGCCTGAGCTTGGGCCGCCTGTGCTTGAGCTTCGGCCTCAGCCTGCTCCTGAGCCTTCTGGTCCTTTTCCGCCTGAGACTCGGTCTGGGGAACATCCAAGCTTTCGATGCCACCCCAATCGGCGTTAGATTCAACATCCGTGGATGTGTGCTCGGCGAGAAAATCACGCTTGGCCGCGGTGGTCTTCGGGAAAGAACGTGTAGCGGTTACCGTGGTATCAGCCATAGCACCGCCTGCGCTTGCGGCGGGAACCGCCGCACCCAACAAGGCAGATACAGCAACAACGGCGAAGATACTCGTGAAACGTTTAGCAATATTCATCGTGTCTGAAGCTACCATACACGTTCCCCCGCAGCAGAACAGCAAGATAACCAGAACAGTGTCATATCACGCGACACGCCGACGCAATCACGCTATGCCAAAAAAGTGACGGCCAGCGCAGATTAACGAAAACAGAGAAATCAGTAATGGATATATGTCAACTGCGAAGCTTCCTGCGCAGTGAACGTACGAATCGGAAATCACGCCAAGACCTTGACGTTGGATTCCGAAATCTTAATCGAACCGTCGGCATTCACTCCTTCGACAATCGCGACATGCCCGTAATAGCTGTCCGCGCCCATTTGGCCCGGAGCGAATACCACAATATCGCCAACGTGACGTGCCGTATTGTCAACCCAATAGCCGAGAGCGCGAGCGGAATCACCCCAACTCCGCGCATCACCAAAATGGCTTCCGGCAGGCAGGCCAAGCTGTGCACGACGGGTATACGCCCACCATGTGCACTGACCGTATGGATAGTCATTGCCGGTATCACCGGTGCCGTGGTTCGGATTGAAGCCCGAAGGAAGAAGACCGGCGTCCTGATCCATGAGAACGGCGACATTGGGATTGTCGGCAATGGACTTTGACAGAAGATTCGTGTCCATGGAGGAACTGGTTTCGCCAAGCTGCCAATCACCGCTATTGCTGGTGGAGGCCAGAGCGTCTAGACCGCTACGGGACTCGGAACGGGATGCCGCATCGTCGGAGACACGCTTCATCTGCGTGGTAGTGGTGGCATTGTCGGCAAAAGTCATTTCAGACGCATTCTGCTGGCCGACCGCCATGGCAGTGGCCGCAGTGCCAACCAACGCAGCCAGCGATGCGGAAGCCATGAATGCGGAGCGACGACCGGCTACACGAGCGGCCTCACGCATGGCGCGGCGGCTCATCGGAGCCACTTCATTCAGCTTTTCGGCGACCGCAGGCTCAAGACCTACAACGGCACCCCACCATTTGCCAGCTGGACCATACGAACGGCCTTGGCGGTGTGGGAACCGCGGCTCGAGGTGAACAGCGCCTTGGCAACGCTGAAACGCTCATTCGAAACCTTGGCAGCTTTATGCGCCGCATGCCTCATATATCAACACTCCTTGCGGATTACTTCAACCACAGCAGGCTTATGACCGCGTGGTTACAGAACCGTCACGGAAGCTCAGGCTACACCGACACCGGGATATCGCAGTCATCATCGCCACGTCATGGTTCCGAAAAGCGGTCATCACCACGCACAATCCGACCATCTGACTACCCTAGGTTGTCATGACGAACACTGTGACCATTCCTTCCAACGTGCTTCCGGAAGACGGACGTTTCGGCTCAGGGCCGACCAAAATCCGCCCGGAGCAAATCCAAGCGCTCGATAAGGGAGCCCGTAATCTTCTGGGAACCTCCCATCGACAGACCCCCATCAAGCAGGTGGTCGGCTCAATCCGCGAAGGACTGTCCGAATTCTTCCAGATTCCCGATGGCTACGAAGTGGTGCTGGGCAACGGCGGAGCCAGCGCGTTCTGGGATATCGCCTGCGCCTCGCTGATCACCCGCAAGGCCGCATTCGGCACGTACGGCTCATTCAGCTCGAAGTTCGCCAAGTCAGCGCAATCCGCACCGTTCCTTGAGGAGCCGGAGATTTTCGCAGGAGAGCCGGGAACATACCGCCTGCCTGAGCTCACGGAATACGTGGACACTTATTGCTGGGCCCACAATGAGACTTCCACCGGCGTTGCCGCACCGATCAAACGCATCGCAGGCACCAAGGAGCAGGGTGCGCTCACGCTGATCGACGCCACCAGTGGCGCCGGCGCGCTGCCGGTCGACATCAGCCAGACCGACGCCTACTATTTCTCGCCGCAAAAAGCTTTCGGATCCGATGGCGGACTATGGATTGCCGTACTCTCCCCCGCTGCAATCGAACGCGCCTACGGCATCGCCAAAAGCGTGGATCTTCCGGGCGCACGCCGCTGGATTCCTCCGTTCCTTTCCCTGACTTCGGCCATCGAGAATTCCCGCAAGGATCAGACGCTCAACACGCCGGCAGTGGCAACGCTGATCATGCTGGAAAACCAGGTTCGTTGGCTCAACGACAACGGTGGGCTCGCCTGGGCTTCGGCCCGCTGCGCAAGGTCTGCGTCCCTGCTGTACCAGTGGGCGGAGAAGTCCGATTACGCCTCCCCGTTCGTAAACGACAGGAATGCGCGCTCCAACGCCGTGGTCACCATCGATATCAACGATGGCATCAATGCATCCCAAGTGGTGGCGGCATTGCGCGAAAACGGCATTGTGGACACCAACGGATACCGTAAGCTCGGCCGAAACCAGCTTCGCATCGGCGTGTTCCCGTCCGTGGAACCCAGCGATGTGGATGCGCTCACCCGCTGTATCGACTACGTGGTGGAACATCTCTGATGCAAGGTAAGGTGTGGCGATATGAAGATTGCTCCGATTATTGATCCCAGCGTGAGGGAAAACCTTCGCCGAAACCGGTGCGCGTCGACCTACGCAAGGTATTCATGTTTGGCACCGCGCTATGGGCCATCGCTTTGGTGGTCTGCATCGTACTTATCGCATTCGGCATCGACGCGGAACGCGCGCAAACCGTCTGCGAAGCGGGTACGGTCATCGGCGTGCTCATGCTGGTTTGGGAGCATTTCGACCGTTGGGATTATCGCCGTCTTGGCGAGTAATCGGCAATATACCCCGAAAAATCCTCAAAAATGATGCCCGTCTTGCCTTATCGAAAGCGAGACGGGCATCGCATTATCTCCATTTGAGATATTTGCAACATCTGCCGAATGTCTTACATCATTCCCCACCCAACGGCAGCACCAAGGCGAACGTGCTTCCCTGCCCCGGGCTGCTCCACACCGACGCGGAACCATGGTGGGTCAACGCAACATGCTTGACAATCGCAAGTCCCAAGCCAATGCCGTCACCGGAATGCTCATTCTGATTGCTGCCGCGATAGAACCGTTCAAAAATACGGTTCTGTTCGCCGATGGCGATGCCTTTGCCTCGATCGAGAACACTGATTACCGCTTCCGTATGCTCCTCATTGGCTTTAGCGACGACATTCACCGTAGAACCGTCTTTTGAATACGTAATCGCGTTTTCAATCAATTTTGCGAGCGCCGCCTGAATCTGATCGGCTTCGCCATTGATGCATAGCGATTCGTCACCGCCGGTCTCGATGGTGATGCCGCGTTGCGCAGCCATATCGAGATGCGCCTGCACCACGGCTTGTACCTGTTCCATCACGTTGATGCGATTGTCGGCGGTCGGCAGGATTGGCTCCTGCGCTTTGATCAGCAGCAGCAGATCGGAAATCATATGCTCAAGACGGGAACAGGATTGACGCAGCTGCGTGGCGTTGCGTTCGACGTCCTGTTGGCTGGCACCGCCCCGTTCCACAATGTCTGCCAGCTGTTCCAATGATTGCGTCGGCTCAAGCAATTGTTCGGAAACGTTGGTGATGAACGAATCGCGCACCTGCGAGAATCGTACGCTTTCGCTCACATCGCTGATGAGCACAACCATGAGATTCTCATTGAGTTTGCCGACGATGATTTTCAGCCAGTTGGGTCGGTAACGTGCGCCGGAAGTATTGGGTTTTGACTGCCCTATCAGTGCCTGGCGCGCGATTTCACGTGTGGTTGGTTGCCTGCCTTCGGCACTTGCTGGGCGACATATTGGGTGGTGGTGGTCAAATCAAACTGTTTGTTGCCGCCACAGGAACGCACCTCATGCACTGCGCGAAGCACGGTCTCTTCCGCGATGGCATCATCGCGCACCACGCCAAGCGCATACGCCGACGGGTGCGCGCGAATCACTTCGTCATGCTCGTCAACTACGACGGATGCCAACGGCAGCATGGAAAGCAACGCGTTGGTGGCATCATCCAATGTGTCGTCATCGGCATCATGCTCATCATCGTCGTTGCGGTGTGTCAGCGAACGCCACCACGAACCCAAAGATTCAACCATGGTTTCATTGTTGCACACTCTTGAGGCTCCCCAACTCGCGACACCACCGCTCGTTCGTGAACACAAGGTGAACGCGTTGGTGAACTTTGACGGAACAACACGAGCAGTGGTTACGAATATGGCGTTTGTCTAATAGACTTGTGAGAGGTTATATCGAACCCAGATATATATGAAGCATTGAAAGGCAAGTCACATGCGCGTTATTTTCAACGAGGAGCTCAAGGCTGTTGCCGATGATCTCGACCACATGGTCAAAGGCGTGCGCAAGGCGATCAACGGTGCCGGCGACGCGCTGCTGAACCAGAATCTTGAAGCCGCCCAGGCCGTTATCGACGGCGACATCGAAATCGATGCCCTCGAAGCCAGCGTTGTCGACCAGTGCGTGAAGCTGCTGGCCAAGCAGAACCCGGTTGCCACCGATCTGCGCGTGGTTGTTTCCACCATGCGTTTGGCCACCACCTTCGAACGTATGGGCGATCTGGCCCGTCACATCGCCGAAGCCGCCCGCCGCACCTACCCGGCTTCCCCGCTGCCGGCCGAAGCCCAGCCGCTGTTCGCCGAAATGCAGGCGTTCCTGAACGACGTCGCCGACCAGACCGTGTCCATGCTGTCCGATCGCGACACCAAGACCGCCGAGCAGATCATTATCAACGATGACAAGCTCGACGAACTGCACAAGAAGACCTTCGAACTGGCTCAGTCCGAAGATTGGACTGGCACCAACCAGCAGCTTATCGACGTGGTGCTGATCGGCCGCTTCATGGAACGTCTTGGCGATCACGCTGTTTCCGCAGCCCGTCGTGTGGTGTACATCGTCTCCGGTTTCGACCCGACCAAGGAACCGACCCGCGACGAAGGCACCGACATCGCCTGATCTTTTTCTTGCGATCTTCTTTTCCATCTTCCTTAAGAAGGCGGCTTCCGTTTCACTCACGGAAGCCGCCTTCTTCGTATATCTTTCGCAAGTATTCGGCGTATTCGACGTCACATTCGGCAAGCTCCTGTCATCCGTATGTCCTTTTCGTCAAGCCATGGGAAAAATTATGCAACATGTCTATTTTTTGCCCATATATTTTACGTAATGTCGCGGCACAATATGTGCAGTGACATCCAAAGGAGGCAGTCATGTATTATTCCAACGGCAATTACGAAGCATTCGCCCGACCGAAGAAGCCCGAAGGCGTGGACGACAAAAACGCGTACATCATCGGCACCGGCTTGGCCGCGCTCACTGCGGCATGCTATCTGGTACGAGACGCGCAAATTGCCAGGCAACCACATTCACGTATTCGAAAAGGACGCGGTTCCAGGAGGTGCCTGCGATGGCGCGAACATTCCCGGCGTCGGCTACGTAATGCGCGGCGGCCGCGAAATGGACAACCACTTCGAAGTGATGTGGACATGTTCCGTCATCCATCCATGAAACGGAAGGCGTTTCCGTACTTGACGAGTATTACTGGCTGAACAAGGAAGATCCCAACTTCTCGCTCTGCCGCTCCACGAAAGCCCGCGGCGTCGACGCAGGCACGAACGGCAAATTCAATCTGTCGGACAAAGCTTCGATGGAGATCATGCAATTGTTCTTCACGCCGAATGAGGAACTGTACGGCAAGAAAATTTCCGATTATTTCGACGATGAGGTTTTCAATTCGAAATTTCTGGATGTACTGGCGCACCATGTTCGCTTTTGAAAATTGGCATAGTGCGTTGGAAATGAAGCTGTATATCCGTCGATATATTCATCATATTGGCGGATTGCCGGACTTCAGTGCGTTGCGTTTCACCCGTTACAACCAGTATGAGTCGATGATTCTGCCGATGCTCACATATTTGGAAGGATTCGGCGTGCAGTTCCACTACAACGCGAAAGTGGAGAATGTCGATTTCAAGATTGGCGGAGGCATGGGACCGGTACGTTCGCATACCGGCACCGGTCAAGACACGATTTTGAAGAAGCAGGCTGAATCCGGCGTGTTCGTACGCAATCCGTACAGTTCGCCAACCAAGAAAATGGCTACGCGCATCGACCTGACCGAAGCGGATGGCACCGCGCGAAGCATTGATTTGGGCGAAAACGATCTGGTGTTCATCACCAACGGCGGCTGCGTGGAGAACTCGTCGATGGGCTCGCAAACCGAGCCGGCCGCGTGGACTCCAGAGATCAAAGCCCGGCGGCGGCTGGGACATGTGGCGTCGCATTGCCAAGCAAGACCCAAGTTTCGGTCACCCGGACGTGTTCTGCGGCGATCCGGAGCATTCGAAGTGGATGAGCGCCACCGTGACCACGCTTGACATGGAGATTCCGCCGTATATTCAGAAGATCTGCAAGCGTGACCCGTTCACCGGCCATGTGGTGACCGGCGGCATCGTAACCGTTGAGGATTCCAACTGGCTGATGAGCTGGACGTTGAACCGTCAACAGCAGTTCCGCGACCAGCCGAAGGATCAGCTGAGCGTATGGGTGTACGGCCTGTTCCCTGACAAGCCTGGCAACTATGTGAAGAAGCCGATGCGGGAGTGCACTGGCGAGGAAATCTGCGAGGAATGGCTCTACCATATGGGCGTGCCGACCGACAAGATCAAGGAACTCGCCACGAACCATGCGAACACGGTTCCGGTGATGATGCCATACATCGACGCGTTCTTCATGCCTCGTTCCGCCGGCGACCGCCCTGATGTGGTGCCTGATGGTGCCGTGAATTTCGCATTCCTCGGCCAGTTCGCCGAAACCCCGCGCGACACGATCTTCACCACTGAATATTCGATGCGCACCGGCATGGAAGCGGTGTACACCTTGTGCGATGTGGACCGTGGCGTGCCGGAAGTGTGGGGTTCGGTCTACGACGTACGCAAACCTGCTCAACGCCACGGTAATGCTGCGTGACGGCAAGCCGATTACCGACATGAAACTCAACCCCATTGAAAAGACCGTGTTGAAACAGATTCTGAAGAAGCTCGATTCCACCGATATTCCGATGTTACTTAAGGAATACGGCGTGATCTGAGCCGATTGCGATTGACGTCCGTCTGCCGCACATCTCATGTTCCGTATTCCATACGGCAGACGGATGCAATAGCCAACAAAGGCAACGTATATGAAAAGGTGGAACCACGTACTGTGGATTTCCACCTTTTCATATACGTTCCGTGCGATTGAACGCGACTACCTGCGTATCAATCGCAACAAACTCACTTCTGGCCCTGGGCGGCGACAGCGGCGGCACCGGCAGCAGCGGCTTCCGGATCCAGATACTCGCCACGCGGCTTGATCGGCTTGAAGTTCTCATCCAGCTCGTACAGCAGCGGCATTGCGGTCGGAATGTTGACCTTGGCGATCTCCTCTTCGGAGAGGTTGTCAAGCATCTTCACGATGGCGCGCAGGGAGTTGCCGTGAGCAGCGATCAGAACGGTCTTGCCAGCCTTCAGCTCCGGCTCGATGTCGGACTTGAAGTACGGCTCAACGCGCTTGACCACATCGGCCAGGCATTCGGCTTCCGGAACCGGATCGCCGGTGTAGCGCGGATCGTTGTTCTGCGCATACTCGTCGTTCGGATCGATCTCCGGCGGCGGAGTGGCGTAGGAACGGCGCCACAGCATGAACTTCTCGTCACCGTACTCCTGACGGATCTCGGTCTTGTTCTTGCCCTGCAGAGCGCCGTAGTGACGCTCGTTCAGACGCCAGCTGCGCTGAACCGGAATCCACAGACGATCCGCCTCATCCAGAGCCACGTTGGCGGTGTTGATGGCGCGACGCAGCATCGAGGTGAAGACAATATCCGGAAGGACATTCTTCTCCTTGAGCAGACGACCGCCATTCTTGGCTTCCTCGACACCCTGCTCGGTCAGCGGGACGTCGACCCAGCCGGTGAACTGATTGGTTTTATTCCATGCGCTCTGTCCATGACGGAGCAGTACTAGTTTGTAAGTCATGTTTGCCAGTCTACCGCCTCGCACACCCAAAAACGAGTGTTTTCTCGATTATTCGGGTTACGTTTATGCAACAATTTTCATTCCACTGCAATCTACTGTCAGGCAAACGTTATGCAAGCATCGTCGATAGCACGAAAATCGCTGCGACAGTCAACGAATCGAGCGAACATAGCGGCAATGCTCTGCGGTAGGTTTTTCTTGCGATTGCGTATGATGCGGCAATTTGCACCGCACACAGTATTGCGATAATTGCGATTAGTGGAATGCCGTTTGCCGCATATATCGACGATTGCAACAGATGGCGCAACGCGATCAATGCTGAAATAATCAGAATTGCAATAGTGAAGATAGTGCCGTTTCGCAGCCCCATTGCAGTCATCCACGTATGTTTGCCGTGATTGCCGTCAGATTCGATGTCGCGCAAGATTGTTGACGCACAGCACGGCAACCGCAACCAATCCCGCAGCTGAACCGCCAAGCAGTCCATCAGGCGTAATCGTGCCAGACAAGGCGAACATGGTGCCACAAGTGGCAACCAATCCAAAGAAAATGAATACGAAAATCTCACCCAAATAGTGGTAGCCGTATGGGTGTTTGGCCGCCGACATAGCACCAACAGGCCGCCAGGCATGCGATGCCGACCAGAATGAACCACCAATATCCGGTTAG
>ENA-OQEL01000727-OQEL01000727.1-human-gut-metagenome-genome-assembly--contig:-NODE-727-length-10575-cov-3.057523_pt1 | contig 10575 bp, 8 predicted proteins | sample MGYA00242796_ERZ504637 | MGnify/ENA primary metagenome ERZ504637 (study PRJEB26092, sample SAMD00036306) | human gut metagenome | host: Homo sapiens | study: EMG produced TPA metagenomics assembly of... | reverse complement strand
ATCCTGCATCCCTACGCCCCCAAGGTGCTGAACAATGTGGGCTTTGCCTACCTGACCGTCGCCTGCATCGACAGCGCAGCCTTTGCAGCGAATCTGCCCCTCTTCTTCGGAGTGTACATCGTCGGCTCTCTGGTCTTCAACGGCGGCTGCGTACTGCTCATGAAGCCGGCCCGTTATCTGGCCGCCCGAAGCATCAAGAACGACGTCAAGGCTGACGCCTGAATCTGAGCTTCTCGCCTTTTCTTCTTTTTTTCTCACAGCGCCCCGGCAGCAAAGATGCCGGGGCGCTGCACTTTTATGTGGATTCTGCCGTTTTTCCGTGCTACAATGGGGTAAACTGAACGAAAGGAAGTTTCCCGCCATGTATGCTGCATCTCCTGCACGCTGCTCCACCCTGCCCTACCACCGCTGCCCTGAACAACACCACCTTCACCGCTGACGAGCTGGAAGCCATCGATAAGGCTTCCGGATTTTATAAGGAGTAATTTATGTCCAAAACTGTATGGATAACCGGAGCTTCTTCCGGCATTGGCCGGGAGTTTGCCCGCCGGTATGCCCGCCTCGGCTTCCGGCTCATCCTCACCGCCCGCCGCACCGACCGACTCGAAGCTCTGGCCGCAGAGCTCACCGCGAAATACATCACCTTCTGCCGCATCCTGCCTGCTGATCTGGAGCAGGAGAACGAATGCACCCGCCTCTGCGAGGCGCTGACGGACGAGCGCATCGATCTTTTCATCAACAACGCCGGCTTCGGCGTCTGCGGCAGCTTCCTTGAGACCAGCGGCGCGAAAGAGCTCTCCATGGCGAAGGTCAATGTGCTGGCCATGCACCAGCTGTTCAAGTTCGCCGTGAAAAAGATGGAGGCGCAGGGCTTCGGCACCGTGCTCAACGTGGCGTCCTCCGCCGGGCTGCTGCCGGGCGGCCCCTATATGGCGGGCTACTACGCCACCAAAGCGTATGTTGTCAGCCTGACCCGGGGCGTAGCGGAAGAACTTCGGGAGCAGCACAGCCCGGTCTACGTCTGCGCCCTCTGCCCCGGCCCGGTGGACACCGAGTTCAACGAGCGGGCCGATGTGGTGTTCGCACTGCGGGGCATCAGCCCGGAACTCTGCGTGGAGGAGGCCATGCGGGGGATGCTCCGCCGCAAGACCATCATCGTCCCGTCGGCCCTCATGCGGGCGGCGACGACGGCCCAGCGGTTCATGCCGATGGCGATCTTAATGCCCATCATGGCCCACCAGCAGAAGAAAAAACTGGGCTGAAGGGCTATTGTGTGCAACAAGCAGCAATCCCGGCCTTTGCAAAACCCGTTTTTATGACGATTTCACGAAAACGCAGCAAAATGAGAAAAAATTTGCAGTAATTATGCCAAGAAAACACCTTGACAGTCGGAATAAAGAATGCTACTCTAGTATACAAGAGGGTGCAGGGCCGGACAGTCCAAATCGTTGCTTCCCGTGGCGGCAGTTGGACTACAGGTATCGTCCGGCAGCGCAGCGCCCCGCAAAGCAAAATTCTGATTGGAGGACTTAATTATGGCACAGTGTACTCCCAAATCCTTTGACCTGACCGGCAAGGTCGCGCTCATCACCGGCGCATCTTACGGCATCGGCATGGCGATCGCAAAGGCAATGGCCGCAAACGGCGCTACCATCGTCTTCAACGACATCAAGCAGGAGCTGGTCGATAAGGGCATCGCCGCTTATGAAGAAGCTGGCATCAAGGCTCACGGCTATGTCTGCGACGTGACCGATGAGGATGCCGTCAACGCCATGGTGGCAAAGATCACCGAGGAAGTTGGCCACATCAACATTCTGGTCAACAACGCCGGTATCATCAAGCGCATCCCCATGACCGAGATGAGCGCTGCTCAGTTCCGTCAGGTCATCGATGTTGACCTGAACGCTCCGTTCATCGTCGCCAAGGCTGTCATCCCCGACATGATCGCTCAGGGCGGCGGCAAGATCATCAACATCTGCTCCATGATGAGTGAGCTGGGCCGTGAGACCGTCTCCGCCTACGCTGCAGCCAAGGGCGGCCTGAAGATGCTGACCAAGAACATCGCCTCCGAGTACGGCGAGTACAACATCCAGTGCAACGGCATCGGACCCGGCTACATCGCTACCCCGCAGACCGCACCTCTGCGCGAGCGTCAGCCCGACGGCAGCCGTCATCCCTTCGACAGCTTCATCGTAGCCAAGACCCCCGCAGGCCGCTGGGGCGAGGCTGAGGATCTGGGCGGACCCGCTGTCTTCCTGGCTTCTGCCGCTTCCGACTTTGTCAACGGCCTCATCCTGTACGTTGACGGCGGCATCCTGGCTTACATCGGCAAGCAGCCGCAGTAAGTTTTTCCATATCCGGCATTTTTTGCGCCGTGTCCGCTGCCTTCCGGGTGCCGGGCGCGGCGCTCTTTTGTTTCCCATATCGACTTTTTTTCCCGGAATCTGCTACACTGGTCATAATAATAAAAACAGGAGGACTTTCCCATGAAGATCGCACTTATCAACGAGAACAGTCAGGCCGCAAAGAACGGCATCATCGAGGCCGCTCTGAAGAAGGTCGTAGAGCCGATGGGCCACGAGGTGGTCAACTACGGCATGTACGCTGCCGATGACGCCGCACAGCTGACCTATGTGCAGTGCGGCATCCTCGCCGCCATCCTGCTCAACAGCGGCGCCGCCGACTACGTCATCACCGGCTGCGGCACCGGCGAGGGTGCCATGCTGGCTCTGAACAGCTTCCCCGGCGTGATCTGCGGCCATGTGGAGGATCCCGTGGACGCCTACACCTTCGCCCACGTCAACGACGGCAACGCCGTGGCCATGCCTTTCGCCAAGGGCTTCGGCTGGGGCGGTGAGCTGAACCTCGAGTACTGCTTTGAGAAGCTGTTCGGCTTCGGCCACGGTCAGGGCTACCCCAAGGAGCGCGTCGAGCCCGAGCAGCGCAACAAGAAGATCCTCGACGGCGTCCGCGCCGCCACCTTCAAGCCCCTCATCGAGTGCCTCAAGAGCATCGACCAGGAGCTGCTGAAGGGCGCCGTGGCAGGTGCAAAGTTCTCTGAGCTGTTCTTCGCCTCCTGCAAGGACGAAGAGCTGGCCGCTTACGTCAAGACCCTGCTGTAACTTACCGCACCTGCACGACAAGAAGTTCCGGCAGTTTACCTCCTTATTTATCATTTTCCTGCACAGGGGTCGGTCTGACCCGGTCCCGGAAAACCGTCAGCGCACGAGAGAAACCTCTCTTGCGGTGACGGTTTTCTTTTTGTCGGCAGTACCGCCCATGGCAAGGCGGTGCATGAGCCGTGCTCACTTTTGATGCGAACTAGATGAAAAAGCAGACAGTCCGTATCCCTTGACTTCCGCCCTCCGTGGGAGTATACTCCGGGGCAGTGAAATATTCGGCTATGACGAGAAAGAGTACCCGGAAAGAATGCTGCAGAGAGCTGCCGGATGGTGCAAGGCAGTGCAGGGCGTCCGTGGGAAGATCCTCTCCGAGCTTTCCGGCTGAATGGGCAGTGTGCGCCCCAGTAAGCGGGAACGGCAGGCCCCCGTTATCACGGGCCGCGCGTTGTTGGACGTGCACTGAGTGGTCAGCGTTGTGCTGGCAATAAGAGTGGTACCGCAGAGGATTTTACACGCCTTTGTCTCTTACAGACCGTAGGGGACAAGGGCGTTTTATTTTGCGGATGCTTTTGTCCCAAAGCATGTCAGAAGGAAAAGGAGAAACAATTATGAAAACACTGGAAAAAGTAAGCGACTTTGTGGGCAAGTACATGGCCGCCATCGTTATTGTGGTGGCCGCGGGTGCCCTGTTCTTCCCCGGCCCGTTCAGCGTGGTAAAGACGGCGTGGGTCAATAACCTGCTGGGCATCGTGATGTTCGGCATTGGGCCTTACCCTGAAGCCGGAGGACTTCAAGGTGGTGTTCAGCCGCCCGAAGGATGTGATCGTGGGCTGCGTTGCACAGTTCACCCTCATGCCGTTTCTGGCATGGGCGCTCACGCAGGTGTTCCACCTACCCACCGAGCTGGCCATTGGCGTGATCCTGGTTGGCACCTGCCCCGGCGGCACCTCTTCCAACGTGATGACCTACCTTTCCAAGGGCGACGTTGCACTGTCCGTTGGCATGACCGCTGTTTCCACCGTGCTGGCTCCGCTCCTCACTCCGCTGCTCACCCTGCTGTACGCTGGCCAGCGTGTTGACGTGAACCCCATGAGCATGTTCATGTCCATCGTCAAGGTGGTGCTGGTGCCCATCGCACTGGGCTTTGTGGTCAATCACTTCTTCCATAAATTCACCGAGGAAGCCGTCCGTGTGCTGCCTCTGGTCTCCACTACCGCCATCGTGCTGATCATCTGCGCCGTGGTCTCCGCCAACAGCGCCAAGATCATGACCAGCGGTCTGCTGATCCTTGTGGTGGTCATCCTGCACAATGTGCTGGGCTACCTCACCGGCTTTGGCGTGGGCAAGCTGCTCAAGCTGGACTCCACCAAGTGCCGCGCGATCTCCATCGAGGTGGGCATGCAGAACTCCGGCCTTGCAACCAGTCTGGCCGCCGCACACTTTGCACAGTATCCGCTGGCTACCATTCCCGGCGCTGTGTTCTCCGTGTGGCATAACATTTCCGGTGCGATCCTCGCCAACTTCTTTGCCCGCACAGCAGAGAAGAAGGATTGATCTTTCATAACACAGCAAAGCCCCCGGCAGGCGCAAACCTGCCGGGGGCTTTGCTGTGCCTGCGGGCCGGGCAACTGCAACAAAACCGGCACAAATGGTGCTTTTCACGCTGCTTTTAGGGCGATTCACGCAGGTTTGCTTCCAAAATCCGGTAAAGTGTGAAATAATCAAGGTACTGTAATATATACCCCCCCCGTAAAATAGCGAGGGGAAAAGGAGGCTGTACCATGAAACAAGGCAAACTTATCCGGCGTGCAGTATCGGCGGCGCTGGCCGGATGCATGATGTTCACCTTTTCCGCTCCGGCGCTGGCCGAAAGCACCGATGCGCTGATGCAGTTGAGCATGACTCGCCGCAGCGCCGTGAGCGTGCTGGACGCGGAGAACAGCGGAACGGATGCTAATGCGTCTGTTGCTACGAAGTATGGCATTACCATTGAAATCTATGGCAGAGGTAAAGTGAAAGTTGACAGCAGTAATTGCGACAACATTCTTGGCTTCCTGAAGTATGATCCTGATGAGCAAAAGTTGACCCTGCTGAAGCCGAATGCCAGCGCAGTCCATTATCTGACCATCGATGCACCGAACACGGACGTGGTGCTGGAATCCACAGAGATGATTGTGAATGAAAATCTGATCATCGAAAACGCTCGTTCCGTGAAAGTTTCCAGCACTGGTAATTGGGCACCGGTTTATGGAAAAGTGTACATCTACTGTCTTTGCCCTGTTACCCTTGAGCACACGGAAGCAGGCGCGAATTCGGGAGTTGCAATTAAAGGAATTGAGTTTGCCGCTCCGGTAAGTGCGAACGATTTTGTCTACTATACCAGCAATGCGCCTGACGCAACGCCGACGGATGCGGGCACTGGGACGATTCCGGCAAGAACTAAAAACTATCTGCGCATTGTGCCGAAAGTTTCCTATACGATTACGGCAGACGGTGCCACCATCACCGTGGATGGTAAGGCAGTGAACTCGGCCTTTGCGGGCGAAAAGGTCACCGTGGCCGCAGCAGGCAGAGAAAACGCAGAGTTTACAGGCTGGACTGCTGAGGGCATCACGCTTACAGATAAGCAGAAGGTGAACCCCAAAGTCACCTTTACCATGCCGGGCAATAACGTGACTCTGACCCCGAATTACAATGTTGTACAGGATTATGGCATTGCGGTGGGCAGCGAGAACACTACACCAACCCGCGTTACCAGCAAAAACTATCAAGACATTTTAGGAAATGGTGTGCTGAGTTACGACCCGACCACCCAAACGTTGAAGTCGGATGGCAGAATAAAGCGCTCGTCTCTGAAAATCAACGCACCCGGCAAGGATATAAATCTGGATGGTAAAGATCAGATTGCTGTGGCTGCAAAGTTGATTGTGGAGAATGCACATAATGTGAAGGTCAACAGCAATGAACTGGCTGCAATTATGGCCAGAGATGATACCAGCACGATCGACTGCACCGGCGAGGTGGATATCAGCGGCGGATTCATGGCCGTGAACGGAAGCCTGAATATTATAAATTCCAGCAAAGTAAACATTTATACAAACTGTGCAGCTGCGGTGAATTACGATGCGACTATCACCAGCGGTGGTAACGTGACCATTGAGAGTACCGACGGTAGAGCAGCGAAAAACCTGACGATCAACAAGGCCGAGAATGTCACCATTACCATCAGTGATGACGAAAGAGCAGTCTCCGAAAATACCGACATCACCGCTTCCGGCACTGTGATCCTGGAAAACAAAGCACCGGGCGGCCGTGTGGGCACTGTTGACTTTACACAGGCAGGCGACAAGGACTACGTCTACTATACCAGCGATGAGCCGGATGCAAAGCTGATCGACCCGCGCATCCATCCGCTCCCTGATACGGTAGAAAGCAGCTACCTGCGCATTGAGCCGAGGGAGACTTACTACAGCATTACCGTTGCGAACGGCACCGCGCAGGTGGGCGACGACACCACCGGCCGGATTACTACCGCCTTTGAGGGCGAAACGGTCACCGTCAAGGCCAAAGCACCCACCGATGAGGATGCCGCCAAGGGCGTGAAGTTCCATCACTGGAAGGTGGAAGAGGGAAGCACCGCCTTTACCCTGACCGATGGCAAGCTTGGCTCCAAGGAGGAAGCAGGCACCGCAGAGATCAGCTTTGATATGCCCAAAGGCGATGTGAAGCTGACCGCCGTTTACAGCGTTCCCGCTTCCGTGCTGAGGAGTACCGTTACTGTTGAGGGCGGCACGGCAAAGTCCACTCTGGGCGAGGGCAGCGATATCCCCGCAGAGATCGGCACCGAGGTGGAGATCACAGCTACCCCGTATGATGCCGAGAAATACCCCGGCATGGAGTTCGTGGAATGGGAGATCGTGTACCCCGATAGCTTCTACGAGAAATTCCCCGGTGGCATTCCGGAAAATCTGCAGCTCAAGCTGGACAATGCCAAGAGCGCGGCCACGACGTTTAAGATGCCCGTTTACCCGGTCAAACTGATCGCCCACTGGTCGGCAAGCCCGGTGGCCAAGCCTAACCCGGACGAACCTATTGATGAAGACTTCGGCGTAGAACCTGCACCCATGGATACCACGGGCGGTGCAATTGCCGCCGTAGCCATCGGCGGCGCAGCAGTTTGGGGCGGCTACGAGATCGCCACCCGCGTGATTCTGAACGGCCTCCTGCCCGAGGGCGCAGCCATCCCGGCAAACCGCGGCCAGCTGGCTCTGCTGATGTGGAACACCGCAGGCAAGCCCGAACCCGCCGCACAGCCCGCCTTTGCAGACATCACCGATGCCGAGCAGGCCAAGGCCGCTCAGTGGTGCGTGGAGCAGGGCGCCATGGATGCCAAGGGCGACTGCTTTGAACCCGAAGGCTGGACCCCGAAGTTCAAGGTGATCGAAGTGTGGAATAAGGCGTTCCCCAAGCAGTAAAACAGCAAACAGCCCCCCGGCAGACGAAGACCTGCCGGGGGGCTTTGCTGTGCCTGCGGGCCGGACAACTGCAACAGAACCGGCACAAATCATGCTTTTCACGCTGCTTTTAGGGCGATTCACGCAGGTTTGCTTCCAAAATCCGGTAAAGTGTGAGATAATCAAAGTACCGTAATGCATACCCCCCCCCGTAATAATTTCTGCAAAGGAGGAACCCCTATGAAACGAAATGTTTTGGCCCGGCGGGCGGCTTCCGCTGCGCTGGCAGCATGCATGATGTTCAGCCTTTCTGCTCCGGCTCTGGCCGCAAGCACCGATGCCCTGCTCCAGCAGAGCACCGCCGCCAAAAGCGCGGTGAGCGTGCTGGACGAAGAGAACGGTACGGAGGTAGAAACTGAGTATCAGATGAATCTCAAATACGGCAGCATCACAGTCTATATTGGGGCTGATGACAAACAGTATGTCCAGCAGGGCAATAATGAAGCCCAGCAAAGGGGCAATCTGTCTATCACAACGGACGGCAGCCAGACGCACAATACCATTACCATCAAAGGCGGCACCATGGGTGCAAAAGTCACACTGTCTAATGTCAATATCGAGACTACTTCCGATGCGGCAGTCTCGGTCAGCGGCAATGTGGAGCTAGTTATTGCAGGCAAGAATATCCTGCAAAGCGGCACGGACCACGCCGGTGTGGAAAAGGCCGACGACGACGGGACCCTGACCATCAGCGGCCCCGGTACGCTAGAAGCTTACGGCGGTAACTGGGGTGCAGGCATTGGCAGTGGTTCCGAGAAAGGCTGCAGCAATATTGTGATCGAAAGCGGCACCATCACCGCCAAGGGCGGTGTCTTGGGTGCAGGCATTGGCGGAGGTCAACACGCAGCGGGTCAAAATATTACGATTCGTGATGGTAATGTAACGGCGATACCCGGCAGCGAAGCAGCTGGTATTGGCGGCGGCTGTCGAGGTGACGGTAGGAACATTACCATTGAGGGCGGCACTGTATATTCTCGATCCGGCGGCGGACGCGGCCCTGCTGCGGCAATCGGCGGCGGACGATGGCCTGGCAAAGGCGAAAACATCAAGATCACCGGCGGCAATGTTACGCTGCAAATTGTAGATGACGATGGCATTTATATCGGCAATGGTCAAGAGGAAGCTGAAATTGACACCAGCAAGCTGCTTGGCACGATCACCAAACTGGACAAGGACGGCAATCAGGTTGACGAAATTGTACAGTATTTCAACATCAAAAGTCAATAATACGCCTGTTACCAGAAAGAACTACACAGACATCCTTGGAAACGACATCCTCTACTATGACATTGAGGAAAAGACCCTGAAGCTGAAGGATGGAAAAGTCCTTTGAAGGCGCCCTGACCATCACGGCACCGGAGGATGTTTCCATTGATCTGGAAGCGAATGCACCCACGTTGTGAACGGTGATCTGACTGTGACCGGCGCAAAGGATGTGAAAGTGACCAAGCTTGAAGGTGACGATGCTGCAGAAGGAGCTATTGTAGCAATTAATGGCAAGGCGGAGATCAGCTGTTCCGGTGATGTGATCCTCAAAAATTTAGGCGGTTCGTCTTATCGCGGCCGAAACCTGACAAGGGATGGCCTTACCGTGAATGGGGCAAACAATGTCACGACCGAAGGCAGCATTGGCGACCAAACGATTATTGACTGTACTGGCGATATAGAGCTTGGTAATAAGTGGGGCACGACGGCTTCGAAACTGACGGTGAACAGTGCAGACAATGTGAAGGTGACGTCCGGCAGTGTGAAATTGGTCGATCGAAAATGGCGCAAATATCACATGCAGCGGTACGGTAGAAATTAAAGGTGAAGCACCAATCGAAGGTGATGTGAAGATAGTTGCAGGAAAAGATGTTTTTCTTGAGTGTGTGGGCGATCACGATGCGATTGAGATCACGGCAGCTGGCAAGGTGGAACTGAACAGTTACAGGTACAGTTACAGTAACCTTGGCAAAGTGATCTTCACTCAGGCGAATAAAAAACCCTATGTCTATTTCACGGACAAATCTTCGGAGGAGTACAAGGACTCCCGCATTACCAAGATTCCTGAGACAATAGAAAGCAAATACCTGCGTATTGAACCCAGAGAGACTTACAGCATTACCGTTGCGAACGGCACCGCACAGGTCGTTGGTGACACTGATGGAAAACTGACTACCGCCTTTGCAGGCGAAAAGGTCACAGTGAGCGGTGAGAACAAAAACCCGAGTGTTACAAAGTTCGGCGGCTGGAAAGTGATCAGCCCGGAAAGCTTTGAACTGACCGAAGAGCAGAAAAATGCCGAAGAAAATATGACCTTCACCATGCCGGCCAGCCCGGTGGAGCTGAAAGCTTCTTATAGCTTCCCGGCACCTGTATTAGATATGCAGGTCACAGTGAAGAACGGCACGATCCGCGTCGGAGAGGGCGAAAGCCAGACGGGCACGGTGTTCGTACAGCCGGGCCAGACCGTCACGATCGAAGCCAATGAGCCTGCCAAGGAGAATGAGTCGTTCCATCACTGGAAGGTGGAAAAAGATTCCAGCAAGAATATTGGCATAATTGAGGGTAGTCTGGGCTCCGAAACGGAAAAGGGCACGGAAAAGATCGTCTTTACCATGCCGCAGGACGGCGTGAAGCTGACCGCCGTTTACAGCATCCCCGCTTCCGTGCTGAAGAGTACCGTCACCGTTGAGGGCGGCACGGCAAAGTCCACTCTGGGCGAGGGCAGCAATATCCCCGCAGAGATCGGCACCACGGTGGAGATCACAGCTACCCCGTATGATGCCGAGAAATACCCCGGCATGGAGTTCGTGGAATGGGAGATCAAGTACCCCGATAGCTTCTACGAGAAATTCCCCGGTGGCATTCCGGAAAATCTGCAGCTCAAGCTGGACAATGCCAAGAGCGCGGCCACGACGTTTAAGATGCCCGTTTACCCGGTCAAACTGATCGCC
>ENA-OQEL01000726-OQEL01000726.1-human-gut-metagenome-genome-assembly--contig:-NODE-726-length-10596-cov-4.805617_pt1 | contig 10596 bp, 8 predicted proteins | sample MGYA00242796_ERZ504637 | MGnify/ENA primary metagenome ERZ504637 (study PRJEB26092, sample SAMD00036306) | human gut metagenome | host: Homo sapiens | study: EMG produced TPA metagenomics assembly of... | reverse complement strand
TAAAGCAGATATGCTGACAGAGCCAAAAGTATAATGTCTATAAAGCATTTCTCCCAAAGAGGCTTTTTCTTTGATATTCGTTCCCTGCTGCGCTCTGATATGGCATCCTTTGATTTTTTCCACACCGGAACTGTGATAAACAGCACCATGATAACTGCCGCTGCCACCGCATAGACAAGCATCTGCCATACAAATTTGTAAGTGCCTATATCCTTTGCCGTAAATCTTAAAAATCCGTCTGTAGATGCGGCAGCCCGGCACATTATATATCCGAGTACTATTCCAAGTACACAGCCCGCAAACGCTATTATTCCCGACTGCTGCAAGTACAAAATAAATACCTGTAATTTTGTCGCACCGCGGCTTCTTAAAACAAGTATGTCATTTTCCTCGAGCGAAAGTATCTGTGCAGATATCATTCTTATAAATAAAATCAAAAGCACAAGACACGGCAGCTCCAACGCCCAAAGCATCAGCTTTATCGTCTTCTGCTGTGTAAAAAAGCGCTCCAGCGTATCACGGATGTTGTCATTGTAGAGCTTGTCAGCATCCTTAAACTGCTCCATATAACCGTCATAAAGTGAGGCATTTTCCGTGTTGATCTGCCTGTAATCCAGCATGAGGAAATCACTGTAGCTGATATTGTCCTCGCTGTAATACTGCATCATTTCGTCAAAAACATCCTGCGAAACAAATATCACATCGCCCATATCCGAAAGCGTCTTGGCCCAATATGGATCGTTTATATCTTTTTCACGGCAGATCTGTGATATGACGAAAGAAATTTCCTTTTTCCCACTGCCATCAGGTACATGTAAATAGACTTTTTCACCTGCTACAAGTCCGTAGTGATCCATTGTCTTTTCGCTTATGCTGCACTCGAATGTGGCTGTGTCAGACTGAGACTTTACAACCTCAGCGTACTCCGAAAGTTCCGGCAGATATCCTATTGTAAAATAATTGTTAGGTCCTCCAAACTCTGTATCTGCGCGTCCGCCTGAGAGTGTGATAAGCTGCTGTGAGGAAACCTTGTTTATATCCACGTATTCAGTCCACTTCTTTTCGTATCCTGACAGCTTATCAAGTACTGACTGCGAATCAGGATAATCTGCCACCGCATATGTTCCCTCGCGGCTCATCTGTGCAGGAAACTCATTCTGCTGTGTGGCATGATCCGTAAAAGTCTGTCGAGTATCTGATTGCCCGCGCCCTTTTCAAACATAGGGTGGCACACAAAAAGTGCTATAAACAAAGCCACTCCCATAAGCAGGCACAAATTTAACCATTTTCTGTTTTTTAGTTTATTAATTACGAATCCAAACATATTTCATCACCCTCATCAATACCGTAAAGCACAAGTGTGTTGCTGCCTGATGTGTAATCGCTCAATATCACCGGCTGCTTTACCACGCTGTCCCCATCAATTTTCCACACGTAGTAGGATATATCCTCTTTGTCCATCGGATTAATCTGCTTGTGTATGATCGAGGTCGGCACCACTACCACCTTTTTCAGGGAAACATAGGAAAACTTTACGGCAGATGCCCTGGTCAGATCATCCGGTATTCCATTGTCAAGTTTTATATAAAATGCTGCATTTCCATATCCGGAATCCGTGTTTCCGGTGATATGCACGCCCTTGTCATCCTGATTTACATATCCCTTTTGAGCTTCCCTGCCGTAACCTGCAAAGCCGATACAGCTTCCATAGATCGTTGTGCCGTCCAGTTCAAGTGATACCTGTTCTCCCACATCTGCTATATTGTCCGTATAGACTTTATAGCTATTGCTATCCTTTACCTGAACCAGCAATACATCTGTGGAATTTCCTGTTATCTGCAGGATATCCGCACCTTCCTCCACATTATCTCCGGCCTTGACACTCACCTTTGAAACTTTTCCCGCATTTTTTGCATATACTGAGATATTTCCTTTGCCGTCATTTCCTTCGCTTATGCTGTCATATGCTGACTGTAGCTGTGAAAGCTGATAGGTGTGGTCTGCACCGGCAAGTTTTTCTGCAGATCCAGTAACTGTAAATTCAGTTTCAACTGCTGCTCATCATATGCTGTATCAGGCTCTGCGTCCTGCTGATTATTTTCTTCTGTGCTGCTACCGCCTTCAGATAAATCCCTGATCTGTTTATCGTAATCTGCGATCTTCTGCGCATAGGATTCATTCTCCGAGTCAATCGCATTTTTCGCCTCTGTTATGGCAGCTTTGCCCTCTCCGGTATCCACCACATAAAGCAGCATGCCCTTTTCTACCGTGTCGTCCTGCTTCACATTGACCGATACGATCTGTCCTTCATAATCACAGGTCTCGGTTATCGTCCCTGCGTCAGATCTGCTGTACTGCACACCGTAGTTTGCTATGTCAAAATCAGACCTCTTTACCGTGTACTTACTGTACTTTGTCGGAACCTGATCCGTGGAATTGTAGTAGACCAGCTCCCCCTCCTTCAATCCCTCTGTGACCTGTGTATAGTTTTCATCAGACTCACCTGTCGTTATGATGCGTTTCTCGCGGCCTCCCTCATCATTTTTCACATAGACATATCTCGTATCGCCATCCTTATAGATGGAATCTTTCCCCACTACAAGTGCCTGATCCGCTTTTGTCTTTTCAAAATATACCGGATACATCTGTCCAGCCGTAAGATGCGGCTTTTCCCTGCTTTCCACGCACACATCCGGATAGCGGTTGTTTATCTTCGAAAGTACCAAAACCTCTGATGTATATTGAGACTCGGTGACATCATATTTTTCGCCATCGACTATCACATATTTCTTGTCATAATCGCTGTATTTGTACTCATTTATGGCTGTATCTTTTATATCCAGCACAAGGTCATCTGTATCTGAGACAATGACTATATTCTCGTATGCCGCAGCTGACCTTCCCTCTGTCAGCTTCTTAGTGTAAGAGACAAGACCGCTGTGGGCTGCCTTAAGCGTTCCATCATCAACGAGCTGCTGATATAAAGCCATCTGCTCATTGATCTTTTGCACGCGGTATTCGTGAAGCTGCTTATCGTACCGCTGATTTTCCTGTTCTGTGGCTATCTGCGTGTTGTAATCCTCGTCTGTACTCTCATTTTTATCCGTCTGTTCTGTTGAAAATTCACCCGTAACTGCTGCATATTCATCAATATTTGTGTCTGCATCGGTTTCATGCGTGTCATCCGCAGCTCCATCTGACGGGTCAGGCTCATTATTATCCTGCCCTGCGGTCTGGCTCTCCCATAATCGGATCTGCGTATCCGAGATCTGAGCTGATATCTCATATGTCTCATTCTCATGCGCCAGCGCAGCCTGACATTCCTGCAACTGCTTTTTTGCCTCATCAACATCACAGACAGCAAGCACATCTCCGGCATTTACAGTATCCCCCGGCTCCACATATATCTGTGAAATGTTTACGTTTGCACTATAGTAATTGCAGTAATCCCTCGGAACCGCAGTAGCCATCAGTACCTGTACGGAGCCGATCGTACCGTATTCCACAGGTCTGTAGGCTTCATTTAAAGCTACAGGTTCCTCAAGCTCTGGTATGCTGCTTTCTGTCATTTTTCCACAGCCGCCTGCCAAAAACGACACACATATCCCCAATACTGCCAGCTTTTTTATTGATAAAAGGTTTCTGATCTTCACTGCAAAACCACCTCATCCCCGCTTTTAAGTCCTTCTGTGATGATCCGGTAATCTCCCACCTGATCTCCGACACTTATCCATACCGCCTGTCTGTATCCATTCTCATCCAGTGTGTATACAAAATACCTGCCATCCTTCTCATGTACTGCGTCCTTTTGCACATACACAGCATTTTCTATAGCGGGGCGCGTCACTTCCATTGAAAAAATCTGTGCATCCGATACTGCCGACATGTCCGATACCGGTTCAAAAACAAGTTTTTTATCGTCCACCTCTTTTACCTTAAGTTCAAACTCTATATCAGATGCTGTTGCCGTGTATACATCACCTACATTAAAGTCATAACCTTCCGGTCTGTCAGCTTCGTAATTGCCGTTTCCGCTGATTTCTGTTATAAGATTGCTGCCCGGTTCAAAAACTCCCGCCAAAAGCGAATTGTTCATTGCTGTGATCGTGCCATCCTCGGATGCCGTGATCTGATATCTCGACAGTTTTTCCTTAGCCTCATCAAGATAAAGCTGCGCAACCTCTGTATCCTTATCAAGCTGGGCAATATCGCTTGAATAATCCTGAGTATCATCGATTTTCATAATAGCCCTGTAGTGCTCTGCTAAAAGCTTATTCTGACTGATCTGCCCGCTGTAGTCCTCAATCTTTTTCTGTATCTCCCCGGATTTAAAAGCCACCAGTATATCACCCTTTTTCACATGATCACCCACTGCCACATTTACCTTTTCGAGCGTAAGCTCCGTGTTTGTCGCACCATAGGAAAACCTGGTATAGCCCTGCGCGCTCAGACTGATGGTAGTCTGCGGTGTGAGTGAACCGCTCTGTACCGTAACTGTCTGGTATGATATTTTCTCGTAGGAAGCTCTGTCCGTCTGTGCAAGCTCCTTTTGTGCCGCCCCACATCCTGAAAATAAAATAGAGGTAATTGCAGTGGCAAGTGTCAAACGCCCTATATATTTTTTCTTTTTATTAATCATATATTTTCCACATCTTTTCCAAATAAATATGAACCTGATCTATTATCTAAAAATGTAACTCCATGTATAAACTTTATTGCAGCCAATAACAGTATCTTATATTAGATCATCACTCCTTATGATCGTGCCGTCTATCGCATTCACATACACCGGATATCTGTCGTAGCCCTTATCCTGTTTTGACAGACACCATGCCGGAACATAAGTACATTTATCCTTGTCAGATGCATCCTTCAAACGGATATATCCGAGCTTTAGATTGTTGTAAGTGTGATTTTGTGTAAAATCATACTGATCTGAGTTTTTTGTCATGTCATCCTTGATGATCTCTTTAATAGTGTCCATTGACAAGAGTTCTACGTTTTTTGACTCATTTACAATATCAACCGGGTAAGAAACAGTAAATTCCGTTACTCCCTGATCCGTCACAATAAAGGAACTATTGCCATATGGCATAAAATCATCATAGTTATCGAGATTCTCCCATATATCCATATTCCGGGTGAAATCGAGTGACTTGCAAAACGCTATACCATCTACACCCTCGCCATAATCTATGATATATCCCCACGCTGTATCCTTTATAACGCTCTCTGTATCATCAGTTTTTACGGTATCATCGCCATCCTCTATCACTCCTGCACTCCACTCGTAGTCTGAGGTTCCTATATATACCTGTGAAGCCCTGCCTAATTTATTTTGAAATTCTTCTGCCTTCTTTACAGCTTCTTCTTTGTTCAATACACACTCGTTGTCATATGAAGATGTAGTATCTCCACCTGTAGAACCTCCATTAAGGCCCCCTACACCCTGTTCCTCTGCAAATGATGGTGGTCCGTAATAGCCATACTCACTGCTATCATATGATGTGCCCTCACTTCCTGCCTTAAGAGGCTGTGCTGAAATATATTCAAGCGAACCGTCCTCAGCAATTCCAAACCTAAGCTCACAGAAAACATTACCAATATATCCCAGATACTCATTACAATCCGTATAGTCTGTGGCTATTTCACGCGTATCAAGTGCAGACGGTTCTGCCTTTTCATACTGTTCCAGCAGATCATTTTCAATTTTCATCACCCTGCTGACGCCCTCTTCTGTGGTAAGTCCCGCATCAATTTCCTGCTGATATCCGGCAATCGCATTTTTTACAACTTCCATACTGTGATATATCTCTTCTTTCGTATAATGAGGTATGTCGTGATAATATACGGTACTATCGCCAAAATAAGCCTCTATCACACTCTTTTTGAAATCGGCACCCACCTTTATATTCTTCACCTCAACAACCGACATGCTTTTGCAGTCCGGCAGGGTAATGTCTGCTGAAATATCCACATCCACACTTTTGTCAGATGTCTCAACAGAAAAGCTGTCATTCCATTTCGTACTGTCGTCAAACGCACTTATATCGCTTCCTGCTTTTGTGTTTATATTTTCAGTTTCCATATTATAATCTACTTTTTTTCCTGAACAGCCGGTTAATGCTATTGCAAGAACCAACGCCGATATAATAACGTTTTTCCTCTTCATAGCCTCTCCTTTACAGTGAATTTTCCAAATTTATGATCGTTCCATCTATAGCGTTTACAAAGATAGCATTTTGCTCATTGGAGTCTACCATACGTGACAGTACCCACGCCGGAACATAGCTGTATTTTCCCTGTTCACTGTCACTTCTTATCTTCAAATAACTAAGCTGCAGCTTATTGAATGTCGCCGCGGTATCATATTTATCAGGATTTTCCGTAATCTCCGCCTTGATGATCTGCTCTATATTTTTCAGAGAAATAAGCTCCACATCCTTATAGATCTGTGTTACATTTACCGGATATTCCATCTGCACATCAATTATTCCATCATCAGTGACTGTAAGAAGTGTACTGTCAGGCAGTGTAACATCATCTATATCACTATCAATTGCTTCATACCCCGACAAATAGGTATCCATATCAAATCCATCCTTAAATGTGATGCCGTCTATGCCGGTCGCGTATGAATAAATATATCCCCACGCTGCTGTCTGATAGTCATTTTCCTTTTCGCTGTCAATATTAAAACCTATCCAGCTGCACTCACATTCACCTCGTTCCACCAGATCCTGCATTCCCAATTTACTAAGGAAATTCCCGGCTTCTTTTTTGGCTGATGCGGCAGATTTACTGCCCTCATTTGAGGTCTCGTCTGCCTTATCCTTTAGATCATCATCCTGAAAAGTCTGCGTTATGGTATCATAGTCCTCATTCCTTAAAGATGGTGGACCGTAATCTGTCCCGGACTGATGCAAGGCGTAAGCATGTACCTTGTGAGCCTCAAACTCCACCTCACAGAACACATCACCCTTGTAGCCTGCAAATACTTCACAGTTTTCGAGATCCTTTGCCACGGTATAAGTAGTCTTTGCCGTTTCAAGCTTATCCCTGTATTCAGCCAGCCGCTGTTCCAACCACTCCCTGTAAGTATCATCCTGTTCTTTCTGCCAGTACTCTATGACCTCATTCAATTCGTCAACAGTATAATGATCCGGATCGTGATAATAGTACTCGTTCCCACCAAAATATAAATCCAGAAAACGCTTTTTGTAATCAGCATCTATCTTTACATTTTCCACCTCAACAACCGACATGTTATCGAAGTCCGGAACTACAATATTTGCATATACATATACTGTTTTCTCGCCATTACCGGTCTGTATGGTAAAGTTTTCATTCCAGCCGGAGTCTGCCTTTATATCAGCTAAGGCAGACATATTTTTTGTTTCTTTACTTTCGCTCTCATTCCCATAATCTACTTTTTTGCCGGCACAGCCTGTGAATAATGTGAGGACAAGTGCCTCGATGAGTGTCATAATTGCTGCAAATATTCTTGTATGTTTTCTCATATGCCAATCCTCCCTGATATGTCACATTTTTTCTACAACATAATTATTCCTGTGAAAGTACGGTCCGATGTAAACATTCTGTATCTTAACTCAGATCGTCCGGATGTATCACACTTCCGTCAATCGCGTTGATAAATACAGGGCATGCATTTGTAGTGTCTTTCTGCAGCAATTCCAGACTCCATGCCGGAATATAACTGTATTTTTGCATATCAGTCCGGTTGTTTACCCTTATGTATGCAAGTTTTAGAGTGTAATATTTTACATTTGTATCCAGTACATATTCATCAGCATTGTTTTTAAGCTCATCCCGGGCAATATCAAATATATTTTCTAAAGGAAGCATTTCTACATTTTCCTGTTTTCTTACTATACTTACCGGGCAGTCTATATAAAAAGTACATATACCATATTTATCAACATAAAAATTGTAGAATTCATTATCAAAAGTATCCTCTATACTATCACCATATTTCATATTGTATCCGCTGTAATCCATCGGATTTAAAGCATCATCAAATAATATTTTGCCAACTCCGATATTGTAGTAAAATCTATAACCACTTACACACTCATGTATATCATCTTCCTGATACACATGATCGGCTCTTTCGTTATATCCACTCCATTTCAGCTGCGAGCTCTCAGTCTGCGGGATGGATGAAAAACCTGTCTCTTTCAAAAAACTGTCTATCATATTCCCCGCTTCTTCTATTGTGATACCCGATTCATTTTCCTCCTGCGCGATTTCCTCTCCCGATGTATCCTGTGAATCCGTGATATCATTTACCGTATCATATTCCATGAGTGAATCCGGTCCAAAGTATTGCTGCACATATCCATCGTTAAATATATTGCTCCACTCGTATTCATTACTTCCTGTCTTTTTGGTATATCCCTCAATCGGACCTGCGCCAATTCCCGACAGCCATTTATTTTCATCACCATCTGCAACAAAATTCACGTTATACCAGGTGTTTCCTTTTTTCCCTACAAACTCATCACATGAATCATACTCTGTAGCTATAGTCCATTCATCCCCGGCATTTTCCAGATAATGCGTATATTCCTTCAAAAACTCAGCTCTGTTTCCTGTGCCAGATGTATCAGTTGGTGTTGTTGAGGAATTTATGGAATCAATGAGATTTTGAAGCTGTGTTTTTGTCCAATGTTCCTTATCATAGTAATAAATCTGTGACTCTCCAAAGTATGCCTTCAATACCTTTTCCTTGAGCTTTGCAGAATAAGGTATCTTTTCCACTTCAACTACTGACATTGTCTTACAATCAGGCAGTTCCACTTTTGCACTTATATCTATATTTACATTTCCAATTTCTGTCTGCACGGAAAACTCATCGCTGTAGGTCTCATCTGTACTAAAATCCTTTACATTGCATACAGCACTTTTTGTCAGTTTTTCTGTATCAGTGCCATAATCTACCTTTTTGCCGGCACAGCCTGCGAGTGATATGAGGACAAGTGCCTCGATGAGTGTCATAATTGCTGCAAATAATCTCATATTTCGTGAAGATATGTTACCCCTTTTATCCATATGCGGCTCTCCTCCCTTTTTGTTCTTTCCCGGTGACTATTCAGAATAGTTATCTTCCATGTTGTTATAATGAGTATATATGTCAGTTGTAAACTTTTTGTATCATACATTGCTTTTTTTAATAAAAAGTTTTTGTCAGCTCCATAAAAATTCCACCGCCTTCTTGACGTGCAAACATACGTTTGCTACAATGTAAATATTCTTGACTCTTAAGAAAGAAGGCTGATTATGAATACAGATATTACAAAACAACTGGAAATGGTGCTGTACAGAACCGAAGATGATAACGTAACAGTCAGTGCCTTGATAAAAGATGAAACGATATGGCTGACACAAAAAGCCATGGCTGAATTGTTTGGTATTGACAAGTCGGGCATCAGCCGCCATTTAGCAAAGATTTTTGAAACCGGTGAGCTTGATGAGGAAGTGGTTGTTGCAAAAATTGCAACAACCACTCAGCACGGAGCAATGCAGGATAAAACGCAGACTATTCCTACCAATTATTATAATTTGGATGCCATTATTTCTGTAGGTTACAGAGTAAACTCTATTCAGGCAACCAGGTTCCGTATATGGGCAACCGGTATTTTGAAGGAATATATGATAAAGGGCTTTGCTATGGATGATGAACGCCTGAAACAGGGTAAAACAGCATTTGGAAAAGACTATTTCCGTGAATTGCTGGAAAGAGTACGCTCCATCCGTGCCAGCGAACGTAGAATATGGCAACAAATAACCGATATCTTTGCAGAGTGCAGCATTGATTACAATAGAGATTCTGATACTGCATATCATTTTTATGCAACCATACAGAACAAATTTCATTATGCTATTACCGGTAAAACAGCGGCTGAAATCGTCTATAATCAAGCTGACCACACCAAGGAAAATATGGGCTTGACCACATGGAAAAATGCTCCAGATGGTCGTATTCTCAAATCTGATACCCCGATTGCCAAAAACTATTTGGATGAAAAACAGATTCGTCAGTTGGAACGTGCTGTTACAGGATATTTTGATTACATAGAGGATTTGATTGAACGTGAAAACGTCTTTACTATGGAGGAATTTTCAAAAAGTGTGAACGAATTTCTTGCGTTCCGCAGATACGATATCTTGAAAGATAATGGATGTATTTCTCATAAGCAGGCAATGGAGAAAGCATATCAGGAATATGATATTTTTAACAAGACACAGCCAATTGAATCTGATTTTGATAAGATAGTAAAAGGATTGGAAAAGAAAATTTAATTTCTTTTCAGGATTATGATACAATTACGGAAAACAGTTTTTTTAGAATCTGACAAATCGTTAAGAAAAGAATCGAAGGTGGTGCAAACGAAAAAGCAGTATTGAGACTTTTCATTAACTGCCCTTTCGTTTGCATCAATTTCGATTTTTTCTGGTTGAACAAAGCGCGTCAACTCTATATGGACTTTTAATTCTGACACTCTATTTATAATAGGATAGCATGTACACATAGAAACACATAGAATTTATAATTCAGTCCTGTATTATGACACC
>ENA-OQEL01000724-OQEL01000724.1-human-gut-metagenome-genome-assembly--contig:-NODE-724-length-10630-cov-2.176902_pt1 | contig 10630 bp, 8 predicted proteins | sample MGYA00242796_ERZ504637 | MGnify/ENA primary metagenome ERZ504637 (study PRJEB26092, sample SAMD00036306) | human gut metagenome | host: Homo sapiens | study: EMG produced TPA metagenomics assembly of... | reverse complement strand
GTGTACAAGTGGAAAAAAGATTTTTGAATTGATAGAATTAACAATAATATATGAGATAGTAGACTTTTTATTGATAGAATGATAAAATCTTTTAAGAATGAGTAATGTATTTTAAGTACAAGATATTGATAGGATGAATAAGATGGTAACAATAAATGCAAATGCGAAAATAAATCTTACTTTGGATATTTTAGGCAAAAGAACAGATGGTTATCATGAAGTTAGTATGATTATGCAATCTATTAATTTATTTGATACATTGACTTTTACTAAACTTGATGCAGAAGAAGGCATTATACTTCATGGTGATGTCAAAGGTGTAGCAAAGCCAGAAGATAATTTAATTTATAAAGCAGCAAAATTATTTTTAGATACATATAAGATAAACAGTGGTGTAGAAATTAATTTAATCAAAAGAATACCTGTAGCTGCTGGATTAGCTGGTGGTAGCACAGATGCTGCTGCTGTATTTAGAGGATTAAATGAATTATTTGAAATGAATTTGGGCATTAATGCTTTATGTAAGATGGCAGAACAATTAGGCTCAGATATATCATTTTGCTTGATGGGTGGAACAATGTTAGCAACTGGTAGAGGCGAAATTTTACAAGAAATTTCAGCTATGCCAAAGACAAATATTGTCTTAGTAAAACCAAAAGTAGATGTATCTACAGCATGGGTATATAAAAATTATCATAAAGTACAAATAAATCTCTAATTGTTTGTTGGACAAAGTAAACTCTTTCATTTGGATTATGCACTATATTTCTGCTTTTATTCCATATTATATATCATTTATTATTATAAATGGTCGGAAATTAACACAATATGGAATGAAAACAGGGTTTTATGGGGTTATTGAGTGCTGACAGGCGGTTTCTCCCTGTATTGAGTAGGGGAGCAACCTGTATGCTGTTTGAATACAGTACTGAAATATCTGGCGGTTGAGAATCCTGTCTTATCTGCTATGTCATTGACGCTGAGTTCTGTATGGAGAATAAGCCAGATAGCTCTCTCCATACGTATTTGGGTTATATAGTCATTGGCTCCCATATCTGTCAATGCTTTTAGCTTATTGTATAAAGAAGCTCTGCTGATTCCTATTTTGTCGCAAATGAATGGAATACCCAACTGTTCGTTATCCAGATGTTCTGTGATTATCTGGTTCAGGCGATTTAAAAATTCTTCATCGGCAGAACTGAAGGTGCCTTCCTCGGGTGGCGGCAGAGGGCCGATGTCTGTATAACGGGTACGCATCCGTTCCCGGTTATGCAGTTGGCTACAGATAATCGCATATAGCATACTTACTTCAAAAGGTTTTGTGACGTAGGCGTCTGCTCCGTTTTTATAACCATATAGTTGGCTTTCTTCGTCATTACGTGCAGTGAGCAGTATAACCGGGATATGGCTTATTTCCAAATCTTCTTTTATTTGTTTACATAGCTCATAGCCGTTCATACGGGGCATTTGGATATCGCTTACAACTATATGAGGACGTTTTTTCCGGCAAAGACGCAATGCTTCCTCTCCATCGGCGGCTACCCATATTGTTTTAAACCGGTCTTTCAGGGCTGTTGCCAGATAATCGGTCAGGTCTTTGTTGTCATCTACTACTAATAAGGTATGGTTTGGGGCTGTTTTATTTTCTTCCTGTTGTTTGGGAATACTTTCTGTTTCTTGCGTGGGTGCCAGAAGTGTATTCAGATATTCTTGTGGGTGCAGCGTGATATTTCCCGGTTCGGTATTTAATGGAAGTTCGAACCAGAAAGTAGCTCCCGGGCTTCCGAAATTCTTGTTGTCGTAGGCTCCAATGTTGCCTCCGTGTTGTTCGACCAGTATTTTAGAATAGGACAATCCGATTCCTGTGCCGGGACGACTGTTGTTGCCTTGGTAAAAGCGGACAAAGAGATTGTTGGTATCCACATCTTTCAGTCCCGGACCTTGGTCGGAAATGGATATGCGTACTCTTGTCTTGTCTTCCGACAAACGGGTTGAAATACTGATTGTACTCTCATCGGGAGTATATTTCAATGCGTTAATTAATAGATTGGTCAGGATAGTCGTACATTTTTCTTTGTCGAAGCACAAGGTCTGAATCTCCGGTTCAGGTTGATAGACGAGCGTGATGCCCCTGACGGAGGCTTCTGGTTTAAAATCGGAAATCAGTTGCTCTGCCCATTCATCCAATTGTATGCTCTGGACATGGAGTGTGCTTTGTCCTACTTCCATCTTGCGAACATTCAGAACAGTATTCAGAATGTTCTTCATCCGTTCAGATTGTTTACAGATGCTTTGGATCAACGGATAATTTTCGTTGTCGGCGGTAAGTTTATCCATTAGTTGTTTCAAGGGTGCATGTATCAAGGTCAGTGGAGTCCGGAGCTCATGGCTGATATTGATAAGAAAGCGTACTTTTTCTTCGTATACCTGCTGCTCATGTTCTTTCATTGCCCACTTTAACTTGGTTTCTTTGTTATCGCAATAACAGGATGAAAATGAGGATAACGCTAACGAAGATAAAAAGGTTGCAACTTAGGATGAACCAGCCAGATTTATACCAAGGAGGCAGTACTATCAGGGTAAGAATATCATAGTCTGCTGTCCAGTCACCGTTGCGGGTACTGCAGGCGGCTTTTATGTGATAACTGCCTGTTGGCAGGCTGCTTAAGTTTATTTCCGGTAAATAAGAATAGATGTTTTGTCCGTTCAGTCCTGTAATGGTGTATCTATACATGGGTTTGCGGAAAATATCCTTATTACGGGTGATGATTTTGATGATGATCGGTTTGCGTTTTTTCATTGACACTGAGTTGGTGGTCATTTGATATCCGGTCGTAGACACGTTCTCCGCCCACTAGGATGTCGGCCAGTTGAAGAGTGGGGAGAAGTGCCGGTTCGTCAGGTAAGTGCCGGTTGATATGTAGTAAGCCGTTTACACCTCCCATATAGATATCTCCGGATGAAGAGAGTAACCGGGGTTTCTCCAGATATTCGTTTTGTACCACTCCGTCCGGTTCACCGAATAAGATGAATTTCTTTTCTTTAATCAGATATGCGAATAATTTTTCTTCCGTTCCTATCCATACACGCCCTTGCCGGTCACAAATGAGTGAGCTTATTTCATTAATCAGGGTATTGGGGACAAGGGTGTATTGCTTGGTAACTGGATTATAATAACTTAAACCATAGTTACTGCCTATCCATAGCAATCCGTTCTCGTCTAGTGAGACAGAATTGAACACGGTGTCTGTTTGACAGGTAAATATAAGCTCCAGTTCGTTGAGGCTGGAGTTGATTTTATAGATATGTTCCAAATCGTGCAGATAGCAATCCTCTCCTGTGCTGTTTATGGGTAACAACGTACCGACAATATCAGTGATGCCTTTTCCTTTGGTGATGGGAATGAATTGCTTTTTACCAATATGGTATTTATAAGGTGTTTCGGATAACATCAAAATGGTTTCAGGAGTATTTTGATATACATTGACTGTTTTTCCCCGATGGCATAAAATATCATTAATGCTGTCGTTGATAATGACAAGTGGCTGATATCGGTGGGTTTCTTTATGAAAGACAAACAAGCCTTGGCTGAATAGCGAAACCAGTAGATGGTTTTTGTCCATGCCGGTGATGGAAGCTACCTTTTCTTCCCAGGTAGAAAGTATGTGATGAAACTTTCCGGTGGCCGGGTCGAAGAGGTTGATACCGCCTCCGTCTGTTCCGATCCATATTTGGTTGTCATTGTCTTGATAAATGGACAGGATTGTTTTCTCGCTCAGCCCGTAATTCTGTCCCGGCAGCACGTCTTGATAAGTTTTCATTCCTACCTCTTTAATATTGATTAATCCATTGCGTACACTTCCCGCCCACATATTGTTGCTTTTGTCGTTATATAGACAAAGAATAGAGTTGGCAGGCAAGGAGTAACGATCTCCCGGAATATACCTCAATGTCGATATCTTGCCGGTCTGCGGATTGAGAATATGGATTCCTCCGCCGTCTGTACCCATCCATATTTGTCCATTATGCTCTTCTAATGATAGCACTACATTGGTTTTGAGAGGAGAATTTTGTGTATGATAGGTCTGTAATTGTTTTCCATTACGGCCATAACAGCTTACTCCCTGATTGTAATGAGCTACCCATACATTTCCTTTTCTATCAATCAACAATGAGATAATCTGTTCACTGTTGAAGGGAACAGGACGGGTGTTGCCCGTAGCGATATCAATAAATAAAGCTTTTGCCCATCGGTTGGTGGCTAGGAGAGTGTGGGAATCCCATTGGTAAAGATTGGAAATATGATACTTGCCGTTCGGTTTCAACGTATGGAACAGGTTGATAATATGGTCTTCATAGTTGTATTTATATAGTCTTCCTCTTCCCCCGAAGATTACTCCGTCCTCCCATAGGCAAAGAGAACTGGCTATTACCGGATTGTTGTCTTTATCCCGCACAAGGATAAAATTGTCTTCTATTTCATTGTAGCGGAATACTCCCTTTTCTGTGATGACCCAAATGGTATGTTCTTCATCTTCCAAAATATGTGTGACATTACCGCGCAGATATCTTCGCTGTTCGTAACCGTCGAATCGTCCGATTCCTGAGCGTGTCCCTATCCAGACATATCCTTTTTCCTGACTGACTTCCATACAGCGTACCATGGAGGAAAGTCCGTTTTGAGAGGGAATTTGTTGGAAAAAGTATTGTTTGGCTTCTGATATAGAATGTAATAGAATGAATAGAAGGAGCAAGGACAGGATTCGTATGTTGTGGGCAGATGTTTTTCATTACTTACTCAAGGTTTGGGAACAAAAATAGTTGATTGTCTTGAATAACACAACAAAAAGACGATGAATAATGTGGACAACCGATAAAAATCTCTTTTTTTGCTGATTAATCCCTGTCTGCTCCTTCGTTTCCTTTATTTTTTTGATAGCATCATAAACAGCTTTTGCCATCACCTTCGCTCCTTCTTCATTGGGATGGATATGATCGGGGAATAATTCCGGCATTCCATCCATTGCGCTGTGAAGGTCAATGACAGGCAGCTTGTTTTTCTTGGCAACCTTCTTAATCATAGGTATAATTTCTTTTGAGATGATATCATCATTAATGCTTTCTCCGGTAAGATATGCCTTTGAAGGATAGCATAGATAGATTTCAGGTTGTGAGGGAAGGGCTTTAAAGGCGTCAATCATGGTTTGTGTATCTTTTATGAAATCTGCTTTATGTACCCAGTTGAATGACTTGCTGTCATTGGTTCCCAGTTTGATAACAACGATATTGGGGTTGAACGCCAATGCTTGTTGATAAGCTTGTTCTTTCATATAAGGGCGATCACCTTTATTCAGCATGGTACGTGCGCTGACTCCAAAGTTTTTCACCCAGTATTTATCTCCTAGCAAACGGCCTAGAACGGAGGGGTAGCTGTCGTGGCTCCGGTTTTTGATTCCTGCTCCGTAAGTAATGCTGTTGCCTACACAGGCTACCCGGACAGCATCTTTACGGGGAGCTTTGAAACTGCGCAACCAGGCGGATAAATCGTTTAACATCTCATTCTTGTAAATGAAGTTTTCGCGGATACCCCAGCCATGTCCGCCACTGGCATAAATATGGAGTACGGCTGGTACATGATTCTTGTGCAGCCCCAGGTAATAATTTACCCCATTGGCAGGAGGGACTGTCTTGTCATCGTCACTGTAGGCGATAAAGGCGCGGGGAGTTTCTTTGGTTACTTGTTTCTCATTGGAAAATTCGGTTTCCAGTTCGGCGGAAGCGTCCTTACCTAAAAGATTATCGTGAGATCCTATGTGAGTATAGGATTTATCCATGGTGATGACAGGATAGAACAGGATTTGAAAGTTAGGGCGGAGTTCGGGGCGGGCATGTGTGGCGATGGTTGAAGCTAGATGCCCTCCGGCAGAGGAGCCCATTATACCTATATCATATGGATTCAGATTCCATACATCGGCACTGTCGCGCGCCATTTTCATGGCAGCTTCGGCGTCCGAGATGGGGGAGAGTGCGGTCACCATGAGGCATCCGATATTTCAGTACAATCAGTGCGATGCCTTGTTTGTTGAAGTAAGGTGCCCAGTCATAGCCTTCGTGGTTGACAGCCAGTCCGCCATATCCGCCACCCGGACAGGCTACTATGGCACGGCCTGTCGCCAGTTCGGGAGCCGGAAGGAAGACGCGGAGCGAAGGGGTGTCAATATCAAACGGTTGGGGAGCCATTTTGGGCGGCCAAGGGAAAAGATGCTGATAAGAAGAACAGCAGGATCGTTAAAATAGAAAGTTTTAGTTTCATAATATATTGATTAATGGATAAAAACATATTTGGAGATACAAAGATACTTGTTTTTGTATTTGGGTCGGTTGTCATTGTCTTTAAAAAAACAATAGCCAGGTTTCCGACTTTGTTTATTCCTCCTCCAAAATTGACTATTTCTCGGTGAAATGGACCTTTTTAGCTAATTTTGGACTTAAAAATAGTGATTATTGTACCTCTTATACCTCTGTTTTCCTCTACATTTGCCACAAATTAAAATAATGTTAACTATCATAAATTACTAATTTAAATTTAATTCTATGAAGAAGAACCTCTTTAACGTTTTTACTAGTGTGTGTCTTCTGTATGGCAGCAATTCCAGATATGTTTGCCCAGCAGATAAAAGTAACAGGTAAAGTTACTGATAGTACTAACGAGGGGATGCCCGGTGTGAATGTACAAGTGAAAGGTACAACCACGGGAACCATTACAGATTTTGATGGCAATTATTCTATTGATGTCCCTGACTCCAAATCTACATTAGTGTTTTCTTTTATTGGCTATGTGACCCAGCAATTGCCGGTAGGAGGGAAAAAGTATTGAATGTTCAGTTGAAAGATGATACTCAGACATTGGATGAAGTAGTGGTAGTGGCTTATGGTACGGCAAGAAAGAGTGATTTGACCGGTGCTACCGCCAGCTTGCGTCCGGATGCTAACGATGCTTCTAAAACAGCTTCTTTTAATAATCTGTTGCAAGGTAAGGTGGCGGGGCTGAATGTAACTTCATCTATGGCTGCTCCGGGAGCTGCCAGTTCTGTGACAATTCGTGGCGCTAACTCATTGCGTGGAGATAACCAGCCTCTGTATGTTATTGATAATGTCCCGCAATCTTCCACCGGGGAATTTGCAGAGTCGGCTATGGGTGGCGGTGATTTCCAAATTGCGCAAGATCCTTTAAGTGCTTTGAATCCTGCGGATATTGAAGATATCACTGTATTAAAAGATGCCTCGGCTACGGCAATTTATGGTTCCCGCGGTGCGAATGGTGTTATTATCATTACGACTAAAAAATGGGAAGGCAGGTAAGGCTAAAGTAAACGTGACTGCAAACTTTACTATTGCGGATGCCCGTAACCTGCATAATATGTTGAATCTGGAACAATACGCTGCTTATGCCAATATGAAGGCTAATTCCGGCGAGGAAAAGTACTATCCGCAAGCAAATGGCGAGATGCATTATGTGTATGGTGAAAACTTGGATAAATATAAGAAAGATCCTACCAACCCTGAATACTATCGTGTCTTGAGTTATAAGAACTGGCAGAAAGAAGCCTATTCATCCGCTTTCTCTCAAGTTTATTCTGCATCGGTCAGCGGAGGATCGGATGCAATGACTTATTATGTTTCGGGTGGCTTTAAGGATATAAAAGGTATTGTAAGTAATACAGGTATTAAACAAGGTGATTTGCGTGCAAACCTTACGGCTAACCTTTCAAAGTCCGTTACTATGGCACTTGCTCTGAATGGATCTATCAAACAAAATGATATGATGACCGGAGGTAATACGACAGGTGGTATTGCCGGTTCATTGGCACGTACAGTACTGGATACAGCTCCTTATGAAATTCCGGCAGACGACCCGACATTACAAACGGACATGGATGCAAAAACTACTGTTTATAGCTGGCGGGATGACTATGATGATATAACGGATGATAAAAGCTTTGGCGGTAGTCTGGATTTGAAATGGAATATTTGCAAATATCTTTCGTATAATCTTCGTGCCGGGGGAAATGTGAATATAAACGAACGTGCTCGTTGGTATGGTATGCAGCTCACTATCGGTGCTAATGATCAAGGTGTGCTAGCCATGGCTAACTTGAATAAGACCAATTATAATATAGAAAACTTATTGAATTTAAATATTGACTTGGCGAAAGGTATTCATCTGGGAGCTACTGCTGGTGTAACTTATGACGGACATACATTCTTGAATAAGAATGTGAAGGGTACTCGTTTCTCTAATTTTGACTTACGTACAAAAGGGTTACACCTTGCTTCTGTGAAGACTCATGAACAACCTACCCAAAAGGATTATCAGTTACTGTCTTATCTAGGTCGTATCAATCTTTCTGCTTATGATAAATATTTGCTTACTGCATCTGTACGTGCGGACGGATCAAGTAAATTCAAAAAGGGTAACCGATGGTCTTACTTTCCTTCCTTCTCTTTAGCTTGGCGTATGGAGCAGGAAGAATTTATGAAGAATATTAACTGGTTGAATCAAATGAAAATACGTTTAGGTTTTGGTGTTACAGGCAATCAGGGCATTAATCCTTATGCTACTTTCTCTGATTATTCACAAATAATAGATTATGCAAAAGCCACAGGGGATCAGATTTTGGCAATGGCGGTAAGCAATTTTGCAGAATGACGGGTTGAAGTGGGAACGTACATCTTCTTGGAATGTGGGTTTTGATTTTGCTTTTTTCAACAGCCGTCTGTCAGGATCAGTAGATGTATATCAGAAAAAAACTAATGATTTGCTTATTTCGCGTTCATTGCCTGCTTCCAGTGGTTTTGCAAGTGTGATGTTGAATCAAGGTTCGTTGAAAAACAAAGGTGTTGAAATTAGTTTGAATGGAGATATTCTCCGTAACTTGAACGGTTGGAGTTGGAGTTTGGGCGGAAACATTGGTTTTAATAAATCAAAAATTGGTGATCTGGGTTTTGCACCGACAGATTTTGGAACCTTGAAAAATGTGCGTGGATATCAGGGAACTTCTATAGGGGATCATTTTGGTATTGCTAATCTTTTCATTGCAGGTGAGGCACCGGGATTGTTCTTCGGATATAAGACTCAAGGTATTATTCAGCCGGAAGATATTGTAGATGGAAAAGTTGCTTATACGGCTGCTGACGGATCAACCAAATATTATTCCAGTTCTGTGGCCAATGACTTGGGAGCCGGTAATATAAAAGCGGTGGATATGAATGAGGATGGTGTTGTGGATGAAAAGGATAAAACCATTTTAGGCAATCCGAATCCGGACTTTACTTATGGTTTCCAAACTCGTATTGCCTGGAAAGACCTGTCTGTCTCGGCTTCTTTTAATGGTGTGCATGGTAATCAGATATTGAATACGAATATCCGTTATTATACGCCCTCTCGGCAAGCTGGTAATTTGACACAAGAAGCATTCCGGAATATCTGGACGGAAGAAAATCATTCAAATCTTTATCCGTCGGCTACGGCGAATGTAAAGAACGTGGTTTATGACCGTTATATTGAGGATGGAAGTTACTTGCGTTGTTCGGATATCACTTTGAATTATACATTGCCAAAATCTTGGATGAAGAAAATCGGCTTTCAGAATATAGGTGTATTTGCTTCGGTTAAAAATGCATTTGTCATCACTAATTACAGTGGATACGATCCGGAAATCAATTCGTTTGCTTTTGATGGATTACGCCCGGGCATTGATATGAATGCATTTCCAAGCCAACGTTCTTATGTCTTTGGATTAAATGTGGCCTTTTAAATAGTTTAAACCGATAATTTTTTTGTAAAATGAAAAAACTAAATATATATTTTTATTAGCAGGTGCTTTGTTATTGGCATCCTGCGAATCGTGGCTGGATGAAGACCCGCAATATACGATAAATACAAAAACTCAGTTTAGTACTGTGGAAAATGCCAAACAGGCTTTGATGGGATGTTACGGATATATGTCGGCTGATAATGCTTATGGCCAGGCATGGCAGGAAGTAACATTTGGATATTGTGGTTTTGGATGGTCACAAACAAATGGCAGTTCTACAGATTTATTGGTCTCTATGGACGGAGGAATTGATGAAACTATAAACACAATGGCGTGGAGAGGGATGTATAAAGTGATTGGTGAAACAAATGCATTCATTGCCAATATTGCCGATAGTCCGTTAGAATCGGCTGATAAATTGCCAATGGAAGCGGCTGCTCGTTTTTTTGCGTGCATTGGCTTATTACAATTTGGCAGTTACCTATGGAGATGTACCTTTAAAGACCACTCCCTCTGCTCATGACGGAGTAGCTGTTCCTCGTTCTCCTAAAAATGAGGTCTTTGAATTGGTACGTACTGACTGGGAGTTCGCTTATGAGAATTTACCGGAAAAAGATGATGACGGTTTTGCAACGAAGTGGGCAGCGAAAGCGTATCTAGGAAAACTTTATCATACTTTGGGCTGTCAGGGTGATAATACGGCTTGGGAGAAGGCGAAAGCGTGTTTTGATGAGGTAATGTCTAACCTGAATAATTCATAGTCTCCACAAAAAATGAGAACGCCCTTCTTGTATATTTGCAAGAAAAGCATT
>ENA-OQEL01000723-OQEL01000723.1-human-gut-metagenome-genome-assembly--contig:-NODE-723-length-10635-cov-2.550057_pt1 | contig 10635 bp, 15 predicted proteins | sample MGYA00242796_ERZ504637 | MGnify/ENA primary metagenome ERZ504637 (study PRJEB26092, sample SAMD00036306) | human gut metagenome | host: Homo sapiens | study: EMG produced TPA metagenomics assembly of... | reverse complement strand
CGAGATCGTTGCCGTTGAACGGCAGGCGCTGCTTTGTGGCCAACGACAATCCCTTTATGAGCTGGTGCGCACCGAAGCCTATCGCGCCCAGGTTCAACCGTGAAGCGGGACGGCCAAAAGGTGGAACTGCCGGACGTGCAGTTCGACACTTGGCAGGACGAGACGGCCAGACCCATATGACCCTTGGCTTTACGGTGTACGGCATCAAAAAAACACCGCTCAATGTGTTAAAAGAAGCATGGAACAGTACCCTGTACTACGGACGCATCGCGTTTATCTCGCTGGCAGACCTTGTGCGCGGACGTGAGAGCATCAACAATCTGTCCGGCCCGGTGGGTATCGTGACAGCGATCGGTCAGGCGGCAAGCTACGGCTGGCAGGATCTGCTGGAGCTGCTGGCCCTCATCACCATCAATCTGGGCGTGTTCAATCTGCTGCCCTTCCCGGCACTGGATGGCGGCAAGGTGGTATTTTTGATCATTGAGGGCGTTACCGGCCATGCAGTGCCGGAAAAGCTGCAGGGCACACTGACCATTGCGGCCTTTGCACTGCTGTTTGGCCTGATGCTCTTTGCAACCTATAATGATATCATCCGGCTTGTGACCGGTGCAATGTGAGCAAAAACAGAAAGGGGAACTTTATGCGGCAGTTAAAACGGGAAGTGAAAATCGGCAATGTGACCATCGGCGGCAAGAATCCTATTGCGGTGCAGACGATGCTCAACGTGCCGGTGGAGGATATTGAGGGCAATGTGGCGCAGGCAAAGCGGTGCGAAGCTGCTGGCTGTCAGATCCTGCGCGTGACCTGCCCAGCCCGGCGGATGCAAAGTGCATCGAAGCCGTCAAGAATGCGGTGAACATCCCCATTGTGGCAGACATCCATTTTGACTACAAGGCGGCTCTGGCCTGCGCAGATGTGGGTGTGGATAAGATCCGCATCAACCCCGGCAACATCGGCGACGATGACCGGGTGAAGGCTGTGGTGGATGCCTGTCAGCGCAAGAACATTCCCATCCGCATCGGCGTGAATGGCGGCAGTCTGGAAAAGCACATCCTTGCAAAATACGGCGCACCCACGCCGGAGGCCATGGTGGAGAGTGCACTGTACCATGTGCGCCTGCTGGAAAAATTCGATTTCAACAACATCGTCATTTCCATCAAGAACTCCAATGTGCCCCGCATGATGGAGGCCTACCGCCAGCTCAGCGCTGTCACGGATTACCCGCTCCATGTGGGTGTTACCGAGGCGGGTACCTACCAGATGGGTCTGCTGAAAAGCGGCATGGGCATCGGCGGAATGCTGCTGGAAGGCATTGGCGATACCATCCGCGTCTCGCTGGCCGCAGAGCCGGAAAAGGAAGTGGAAGCGGGCTACAACATCCTGCGCGCCGTGGGCTTCCCGGTAGCAGGCCCGGAGGTCATCACCTGCCCCACCTGCGGCCGCACCCAGTATCCCTGCACCGAGATCGCCAATGAGGTGGAAAAGCGGCTGCAGGGCTGCAAAAAAATCCATCAAGGTGGCCGTGATGGGCTGCGTGGTCAACGGCCCCGGTGAAGCCCGCGAAGCAGACATCGGTATTGCCGGCGGCAAGGGCGAGGCGGTGCTGTTCATCCACGGCAAGCCCATCAAAAAAGCTGACCGGAGACAACATCCTGGATCAGTTCATGGATGAGATCTATAAACTGTAATTTGGCTTTTTTCACAGCTGCCACACCTGCAAAAAACGGGTGCGGCAGTTTGTGCTGTATAAAAAGGAGTACCATTTGTGACACCACTCGTATCCAACCTGTGGCCGCAGTTCATGGTGGACCCGGCATTTGCGGCCTGCTTCGGGCAGGTCATTGTGGAGCATGCGCAGATGCTGCGGCAGGAGCGGCAGGTCATCTTTACCCTGCGCAGCGGTGCGCCGCTGGACAAAAATCTCTGTGCCCGGCTGCTGGCATCCTTGCAGCCGGATTATGAGGGCTTTGAGCTGCGCATCCAGAACCTGTTTGGCTATGCCATGCTGGACGAAGCGGCCCTGCGCGATCTGATGGAAGAGATGAAGCGGGACGGCGTGCCCATCAACGGCTTTCTGGACCGGTGCAAGATCAACATCATCGGACAGAAGATCACCATCGGCGTATGCCATGGCACCAAGTTTTTGCAGGAGATGCACTTTGAAAAGCTGCTGGCAGAGCGCATTGCGGCCCACACCGGGGTAACGCCGCAGGTAACGCTGCAAAGCGCTGTAAGCGAAGCCGAGCAGCACCAGATGGAAGAAAAGCTGGAGCGCAAGATTGCGCCACCGGTGGTCAAGTTTGAGGAAAAAGAACACAGCACCGTCCATCAAGGTGGATGGTCTGGACCTGACCGATAAGCCCGTCACCAGTTTTTCCACGGCAAGATGTTCACCCCCAAGAACCTCACCCCGCTGAAAGACCTTGGCGGCGAGGGCGGCAAGTGCACGATCTGGGGCGATGTGTTCTTCTCGGAGGTCAAGGGAAACTTCCGCAAAATTTATACCGTATCCATCACCGATTATCAGGGCTCCATCAACCTGAAGATCCGCGCGCAGGAAGGTGAGGACTGCTCCAAGTGGGAGAGCCTTGGCAAAGGCACCACCCTCATCGTGCGCGGCGACTGCTCCTACGACAAGTACGAACACGATTATATCGTCTACCCCTACGATGTGCTCATCGTGGGAGCGCAAAAAGCGGGAGGATACCGCACCGGTCAAGCGTGTAGAGCTGCATCTGCACACCAAGCTTTCCAGCATGGACGGCTTCTGTGACCCCGGCGGCATCGTCAAGCTGGCCCCACCGCATGGGACATCCGGCCGTTGCCATCACTGACCACGGTGTGTGTCAGGGTTACCCGGAAGCCATGCTGGCAGCGGACGATATCCATAAATCAGACCCGGACTTCAAGCTGATCTACGGCTGCGAAGCCTACTTTGTGGACGACATGATCCCCTGTGTATACGGTGTGAAGGATCAGCCGCTGGACCGGGGAGTTCTGCGGTGTTTGATACCGAGACCACAGGCCTTGAACCCCGGCGTGGAGTATACTGACCGAGATCGGTGCCGTCATCGTGAAAAACGGCGAAGTGGTGGAGGAATTTGATACCTTTGTCAAGCCCGGCAAGCCTATCACCCCCAAGATCACCGAGCTGACCGGCATCACCAACGAAATGGTGGCGGATGCTCCCGGCGAAAAGGAAGCACTGGAAGCCTTCCTCAAATTTGCGGGAGACCGCATCCTTGTGGGCCACAACGTCCACGCCTTTGATATGCGTTTCCTGCGCGCCGCCGCCAAGCGCAGCGGCATCAAACTGGAGCCGACCTATATCGACACCCTGACCATGGCGCAGGCCATGTACCCCGGCCTGCACAACTACAAGCAGGGCACCATCAACAAGCATCTGGAGCTGCCTGCCTACGAGGCCCACCGTGCCTGTGAGGATTCTGCCGCGCTGGGCCGCATCTTCGGGGTCATGCTGAACGACCTGAAAGAAAAGCAGGTAGCAAAGGTCAGTGAGATCAACACCGGCCTTGGCGGCAACCGCGAGGTGCTGAAAAAGAAGTATTACCACCTCATCATTCTGGTCAAGAACCAGATGGGCCTGAAAAATCTGTACAAGATCGTCAGCGAAGCCCATGTGAACTACTTTTTCAAAAAGCCCCGGGTGCCCCGGAGCCTTTTGAACAAATACCGGGACGGCCTGCTGCTCACTTCCGCCTGCGAAGCCGGCGAGCTGTACCGAGCCATCGTGGATGGCACCAGCTATGAAGAACTGAAAAAGATCGCGTCCTACTACGATATTCTTGAGATCCAGCCGCTGGGCAACAACGCCTACATGGTGCGGGACGGCAAGGTGGACAGCGAAGAGGACATCAAAAACTTCAACCGCACGGTCATCAAGCTGGGCGAGGACCTGCACAAGCCGGTCATTGCCACCGGCGACGTGCACTTTACCGAGCCGGAGGACGCGGCTTACCGCGCTGTGCTGCAGGCGGGCAACGGCTTTAAAGATGCCGACAACCAGCCGCCGCTGTTCTTCCGCACCACGCAGGATATGCTGGCGCAGTTCTACTATCTGCCCAAGGAAAAAGCCTACGAGGTAGTGGTGAAGAACCCCCGCAAGATCGCGGCGATGATCGACAACAATGTTCGTGCCATCCCGCGCGGCACCTACCCGCCCAGCATCGAGGGTGCAGAGCAGCAGCTGCGCGATGCTACGTGGGAACACGCCAAGCGCGATTACGGTGACCCGCTGCCCGAAATTGTGGAAAAGCGGCTGCAGAAGGAGCTGGACTCCATCTGCGGCCATGGCTACGCCGTGCTGTACGTCATTGCGGTCAAACTGGTGGCCTATTCCAACGCGGGCGGCTATCAGGTGGGCAGCCGTGGTTCGGTCGGCTCATCGGCCGTGGCCCACTTCTCCGGCATCTCGGAGGTGAACAGCCTGCCGCCCCACTATCGCTGCCCCAAGTGCAAGCACAGCGAGTTCATCACCGACGGCAGCGTGGACGACGGCTTTGACCTGCCGGATAAAAACTGCCCCAACTGCGGCACCCGGATGCTGGTGGACGGCCACGATATTCCCTTCGAGACCTTCCTCGGCTTCTACGGCGATAAAGAGCCGGATATCGACCTGAACTTTTCCGGCGAATATCAGTCCAATGTGCACCGCTATACCGAGGAGCTGTTCGGCAAAGCCAACGTGTTCAAGGCGGGCACCGTGTCCGGTATTCAGGACAAGACCGCCTACGGCTATGTCAAAAATATCTGGATGAGCGCGGCCGCACGGTGAACCATGCGGAGGAGAACCGCCTGACTCTGGGCTGCACCGGCGTCAAGCGCACCACCGGCCAGCACCCGGCGGCATGGTCGTTGTGCCGGACACCTACGAGATCTACGATTTCTGTCCCATCCAGCACCCGGCGGACGATGTGGCAGGCGGCCTGCTGACCACCCACTTCGAGTTCAAGTACCTGCACGATACCCTGCTCAAGCTGGACGAACTGGGCCACGATATGCCCACCTTCTACAAGTATTTTGAGGAGTACACCGGTATCCCCATCGACAGTATCCCCATGAACGACCCCAAGGTGTACAGCCTGCTGACCAGCCCGGAAGCGCTGGGCGTGACCCCGGAACAGATCGACAGCCAGACCGGCACCTTCGGCATCCCGGAAATGGGCACCAACTTCGTGCGCGGTATGCTGGTGGAGGCACGGCCCAAGAACTTCTCCGAGCTGATCCAGATCTCGGGCCTGTCCCACGGAACGGACGTGTGGACCGGCAACGCGGACGAGCTGATCCGCAGCGGCACCTGCACCATTGCGGAGGTCATTGGCTGCCGTGACAGCATCATGCTGTACCTGCTGCGCAAGGGTCTGGAACCCAAGATGGCCTTTGATATCATGGAGGCTGTGCGTAAGGGCAAGGTGGCCAAGGGCGGTTTCAAGGATGGCTGGGAGGAAGCCATGCGGGAGCACGAGGTGCCGGACTGGTACATCGAGAGCTGCCGCAAGATCAAGTATATGTTCCCCAAGGCCCATGCCGTGGCCTACCTGATGTCGGCCATTCGTCTGATGTGGTTCAAGATCTACCGTCCGCCGGAGTTCTATGCGGTATACTTTACCGTACGCGGCGACGACATCGACTATGAGGCCGCTGTGGGCGGTGCGGCAGTGGCCCGTGCCCACATGGAAGAAGTCAAGCGCCGCCTGAAGGAAGAGAAGAACGCCAAGGACGAGGATGTGCTGGTCAGCCTGCAGCTCGTCAACGAGATGCTGGTGCGCGGCTACGAGTTTTTACCCATTGAGCTGGGCAAGAGCCGCGGCTCCAAGTATGTGGTGAGGACGGCAAGGTACTCTGCCTTTCTCTTCGCTGAAGGGTCTTTGGCGGTGCTGCCGCCGATGCACTGGAAAAGGTGACCATCCACGGCGAAGAATATATCTCGGTGGAAGAGCTGCAGCAGGCTTCCGGTGTCGGCAGCAGCATTCTGGACCGTCTGCGTCAGGTGGGCGCTCTGGGTGACCTGCCGGAGAGCAGTCAGGTAAGCTTCTTCTGAGGATTCTGAAAGCAAAAGTGCCTGCACGGCTTTAGCTGTGCAGGCACTTTTGCTTTAAAAAAGCACCCGCGGCAAAAATCGCAGGTGCTTAAAAAATCAGCAGAAACGGGGGAGTGTTTACTCCACGCTGATCATATAATAGTAAACGGGCTGGCCGCCGCGGATGTGGCTGACCTCAACGTGGTTCGGGCACTTTGCCTTTACGATCTCGGTCACTTTCTCGGCATCCTCATCGCTCACGTCGCAGCCGGAGATGATGGTGACGAAGCTGGAATCCTTCTTGCACATGCCGCGTGCCAGACGGTAGGTAGCTTTGGTGATATCGTTGGAGGTGGAAACGATCTTGCCGTTCTCCAGAGCCATGATCTCACCCTTCCTGATGCGCTTGCCGTCGTACTCACTGTCGCGGGCAGCATAGGTGATCAGACCGGTGGACACCTTGTCGGCAGCAGCCATCATGTTGATGGTGTTGGTCTCGGCGTTCACGGAGGGATCAAAGTTCAGCATGGCGGTAATGCCCATGGGCACGGTGCGGGTGGGCAGAACGACCACCTGACGGTCGGCCAGCTTCTGGGCCTGCTCAGCAGCCATGATGATGTTTTTGTGTTGGGCAGCACGAACACGGTCTTTGCGGGCACGCTCTGGATGGCGGCGAGGATATCCTCGGTGGCTGGGTTCATGGTCTGACCACCGGAGACCACTGCGTCTGCAGCCAGATCGGTGAACACGGCCTTCAGGCCTTCACCGGCGGCAACGGCAACAAAGCCATAGTCACGGCTGGGGTCCACAGCAGCGTAGACGAACTCGCTGGACTGAGAAGGGGCCTTCTCAGCAGAAGCCTGCTTTTCCAGGCTCTTGCCCTGCTTCTGACGGGCCAGGAACTGCTCGTGCATGTTCTCGATCTTGAAGTTGGTCAGGTAGCCATACTTGATGGCTTCGCTCAGGATCTTACCGGGGTCAGCGGTGTGCACATGCAGGTTGATCACATCGTCATCCTCGATGCACACCACACTGTCGCCGTTGGATTCTGCAAAGGCACGCATCTTTGCGGCGCTTGCACCCTCATACTTGTTGATCAGGAACTGGGTGCAGTAGCCGTTCTTGATGTCCTCCACCTTCATCAGGTCGTCGGTGAACACGCCCTTGCCGGCGTTCTCGGTGGAGAGCTTTGCCTTGTTGGGAGCAGCCTCGCCGCCTGCCACGATGCCTTCGCCATGGAACACCTTGCCCATGCCCTCAAAGATGACCATGATGCCCTGACCGCCGGCATCCACAACGCCGGCCTTCTTCAGAACAGGCAGCAGGTTGGGGGTGTCCTCCAGAGCCTTCTGGCCGGCGGTCATCACCACATCCCACAGAGCGGGCACATCCTCGGCACCGCAGGCAGCAGCTTCCTCAGAGGCAATGCGTGCAACCGTGAGGATGGTGCCCTCGGTGGGCTTCATAACGGCCTTATAAGCACCCTCGACACCCTTCTTCAGGGCCTCGACAATGTCGGCAGCGGTGGCTTCCTTCTTACCTTCCAGCGCCTTGGAGAAGCCGCGGAACAGCAGGCTGGTGATAACACCGGAGTTGCCGCGTGCACCGCGCAGCATGGCGGAAGCAGCGGTCTTGGAAGCCTCACCCACGGTGCAGCTGTCGTCCAATGCTTCCAGCTCGCGCACAGAAGCACCCACGGTCATGCCCATGTTGGTGCCAGTGTCGCCATCAGGAACAGGGAAAACGTTCAGCTCGTCCACGCGGGAGCGCTGATTGTTGATGTTGTTGGCGCCAGAGATAATGGCGTCACGCAAAATCTTACCAGAAATCATCTTTTTTACTCCTTGTACTTGCCGGAAAAGCCCGGCGCATTCGGATGAACCAACAAAATCAGGCAATCACATCGTCTACCGAAACCACAACGCGGGCAACCTTCAGGCCGGTAGCCTGCTCCACCTCGTCCTTGACGCGGTGAGAGATGCTGCGTGCGGCGGTGGAAATGTTCAGGCCATAGCTCACTGCAATGTGCAGTTCGATCACCAGACGACCATCCTCCTGCGTGACACGGACACCCTTTTCCGGGTAATCAGAACCGTGCACCATGCTTCTGACGGCATCGGTCATATCACGGGGCGCCATTGCGGCAACACCGTAACACTGTTTGGCTGCTTCACCTACCAGAGTAGCAAAATACCCGGACGTAAAGCTGACATCCCCCAAGAGGGAAACGGGAAGTGATCATAGTCGCTCTGCTCCTTTATGTTATTTTCATAAAACACATTCAAGGTCTGGGGCGCAGCGGCGGACAGATACACATACTGCGCCGAGAAACACCCACATTATTATACAACTTTGGGGCGCGCTTGTACAGCGCAAAATGCTGGTATATCAACTTTTTGCGCAGGTTTCTGCATTGGCGGCATGGTTCGGGCGGCTTCGCACCGGGAAGGTGATAGCATAACGGACGCTGGTTGTTTTTTATCAAAACCGAAAGTATGACGAAAGAAAGCAAACAATCTGTTAAAAAAATATAAAAGGTGGGTGATAACTCTTTATCCGACTATTAAAAAGTGCTAAAATAGAACAAGGATAGGGACTGCGGCGCAGGGTCCCGCTTGTGCGGATGAACTGCGTTATTTTTTGCGCACGGCGCGTGGAACAATGTTTAGGAGCTGTTGTCATGAATATTCTGTTTTTCCTTTCACCCAAGCAGGATCTGATGTATGTTTACGACGATTTCACCCTTCGGCAGACGCTGGAAAAGTGGGAGAATAACCGCTACGCGTCCATTCCGGTGCTCAACCGGCAGGGAAAATATGTGGGCACCCTGACCGAGGGCGACATTCTCTGGGGGCTGAAAAAGTTCCATGGTCTGGATCTGGAAGCGGCTGAGGATGTCCCCATTTCGGCCTTCCCGCACAAGCGCGACTACAAGGCTGTCACCGTGACCACCAGCATGGATCAGCTGATCGAAGCGGCCATGAACCAGAACTTTGTGCCGGTTGTGGATGACCGCGGCATCTTCATTGGCATCGTGCGCAGGCAGGCGATCATCCGTTACTGCTATGAGAAGGCCCGCACAGAGCAGCAGGCCCATGAGCAGCGCATCCCGGAATATGCCGCTGTGCATTGAACGATATAAATAGGTGGCCAGCCGCCCGGTTCCGCATCTGAAGCCGGGCGGCTTTTTGTCTGCAAAATGCGTTGAAAATCCGATTTATAGTACCTGCTGTGTGCGATAATACAGCCATGGAACAAAAACGTTCTGAAAAGCTGCAAAAAACGAGATACAGGAGGGAACACGGATGAAAGATTTTGAACTGCGTTATGTTGGAAGCCATGTGGAAGTATACACCGGCAGCGGAGTGTTCCTGTTTTCGGCCGATACGGTGCGGGAAGCAATGGAAGAACTGGCAGAGTAAGCGCCCGCAAACAGACAGGGACTTCGGTGCAAATGTAAAATTGATGTAAAATAATTGAAAAAGAAAGAGCACGAATTCATTAAGAGACGGAAAATTGTGTAGAAAAAGTGATTTTCTTGTAAAATAAACCTTGTTGTGACAGGATAAAAAATGATATAATAAATCCAAGCGCGGTCATTGTGCGCCGTTCTGTGCAGCAGAGCGGCAGGCCGCAGCATCTGCCGGATCAAGCAGGCCCGGTGTGCGGGCAGGGCAGATGTACAAGGATCAAAAGGAAGATCATTTTTAGGAGTATCGTTATGGATATCACACACATTACCTCTCTGTTGGGTGGAATTGCGCTGTTTCTGTACGGCATGTCCATTATGGGCGCTGGTCTGGAAAAGCTGGCCGGCGGCAAAATGCAGGGCGTGCTGCAAAAGCTGACCTCCTCAACGCTCAAGGGCGTTATTTTCGGCACCCTCATCACGGGTGTCATCCAGTCCTCGGCCGGCACGGTCGTTATTTGTGTCGGTCTGGTAAACTCCGGCATCATGACCCTTACGCAGTCGGTAGGCGTCATTATGGGTGCAAACATTGGTACCACTGTTACCGGCCAGCTGATCCGCATGGCGGATATCTCCGGTGACAGTCTCTGGCTGACACTGATCCAGCCCAAGACCTTTGCGCCCGTGGTGGCGTTTATCGGCTGCATTTTTTATGTGTTCCTGCGCAGCGCTAAAAGGAAGAACATCGGCCAGATCATGCTGGGCTTCGGCATCCTGTTTACCGGCATGAGCCTGATGGACACCGGTGTGGCTCCTCTGCGTGAGAGCGCCGTGTTCCAGAATCTGTTCGTTACCATGACGAATCCCGTTCTGGGAATTCTGGTGGGCGTGGTGGTCACGGTGATCATCCAGTCCTCCTCGGCATCGGTGGGTATCCTGCAGGCACTGTCCAGCACGGGTCTGGTCACCTTCAGCTCTGCCATCCCCATTATTCTGGGCGCACACATCGGCACGGCCTTTACGCCGCTGCTCACCATTGGCGGCTCCTCCAAGGACGGCAAGCGCGCTGCACTGATCCATCTGTACTTCAACATCATTGGCAGCGTGATCCTGCTGGCACTGGTGTATGCGGTGCAGTTCACCGTTGGCATCCCCATGTGGAACGACGTGATGAACAAGAGCACCA
>ENA-OQEL01000722-OQEL01000722.1-human-gut-metagenome-genome-assembly--contig:-NODE-722-length-10642-cov-3.446029_pt1 | contig 10642 bp, 12 predicted proteins | sample MGYA00242796_ERZ504637 | MGnify/ENA primary metagenome ERZ504637 (study PRJEB26092, sample SAMD00036306) | human gut metagenome | host: Homo sapiens | study: EMG produced TPA metagenomics assembly of... | reverse complement strand
CAGGATTTCCAGCCTTTTCCAGGAATTATAAATGCCTACGTGCATCCGTTTCTTGTCCCGGATCGGATGTCCCTGGTTAATTTCTTCCAGCTTTCCAACGGGAATTCCAATACCATTATCTTAATCTCAAAAACAGCCAGATCGCCCTCCCGCCTTAAGCGAAGTTCAATCATCAGATAATCGCCTTTTCGCGAAGCATGTGAAATAACATTTTCGATAAAATTGTGGATCAGCAGTGGCGGAACTTTTACTTCTTCCAGCTCCGGATCAATCTGATAATCGATCTCAAAGCTTTCCGGAAACTGTATTTCTGCCATCGCCAGATATCCTTCAATCAGAGTAAGTTCTGTGGAAAAAGGAATCAGATCTTCGGACCGGTAGATATGACGGAAATAATCGGAAAGATATAAAATCGTCTCTCCAAGAGATTTCGTTTCCTCCATCTGACTTAAAGAATACAAAAGACCCAGCGTATTCTGCAGAAAATGCGGCCGGATCATCAGCTGGAGATTTTGAAGTTCTACCTGCTGTTTCTCCAGTGCCATCTGTTTTGTCTCAAGTTCTGCTTTCTGTTTTTCCAGTTCAATTTCATAATTCTGGATTTTCAGTTCCTGCATTTCATCGAGCGTATGGTCAAAGGTTTCGTAGATCTGCCGGTACTCGCGGGCAACGTGATGGTTTCCGATCCGGTAAGACGTATTTCCTTTTCCGATTTCCGGGATTGCCGCAAGCAGAATTTTGAGTGGATTCAAAAGCAGGATACCAAGCACAAGTAATAAAACAGGAATCAGAATCAGATATCCAAGTGCAATGGAATAACTGTATCTCTGGAGGAAAGCCAGGTCCTGGATAACATCCGCTTCCGAAACCTCACATACCATAAAAAACTTTGGGCAAACCGGGATTTGTTTGGAAACACATACAATATTTTTATCCGGAAGTACTTCCGCTGCTTCCTTTCCCGAACTTCTGCCTTTGGGATCTTCTTCTAAAAAAACCCTGGCCGATTCATACGTTAAACCTTTCAGCAGTATTTTTTCTGATTTGAAAGCTCAATCAGTCCGCCAAAATAAGTTTCCTTTGCATAGTGGCAGCACATAAGAAACGGCTTTTCATCAATCCAAATCAGATGCCAGGAGGATGCCTTGTTGTTGCTTACATATTCTGTAATAAAATTTTTCAGACTCTCATAGGACAGCTGATTGGCCAGTCTTCCCGGACGGGCAATCAGATAGTCCGCTTTTGTTTTTGGAAAATACAAAATAGGTATCTGCGGCGGTGGATACGGTTGTATTATCGATCAGATTCTGTCCAAGGAAAAACTTGTTCAGCTGATATTCATCCCACGACTCTTGCTGTGGGAGTGCCGTATAGTATGCATTATTTGACACTACCTCACCCATATACCGGTTGGTCTGTGTGATACGCTCCGAAATGTCTGTGCCAATCAGTGCCAGAAGATTCTGAACAGAAGTCTCCGCCTGCACGTTCAGCGCCTTCACCGACTGCCTGGCCGCATGGATATACAACAGATTCATCGGTAAAATGGTAATAATCAGAATTCCAAAAACAATCATCTGGATTGAAAAATTAAAATGTTTTTTCTTCATTTTTTATCAAAATGTTTCCCCTCCTTGATTTGCCATAAATAGCCGCTCACGATTTTTTCGATGATGAGCAGCAGATACGTCTACCATCTCCAGTTTATAGTATAGCAGATTCTCTCCTGCAATTCGCATATAATCTTTTGACCTGCCATTACACTTTTTTGTCCAAACCTCTTTCTCCACCTTAACAATGAACTTTCTGATATGATATAATGCGTATATGCAATGAGCAGTGCCCCTGAAAATAGAATACAAAATGACTGCTTGCAGGCATCTTTGTATTTTACTTTCAGGGGATAGGGCGAATGCCCGTCAGTCCGGAAAATCTATGATTTTTTCGGACATACACTGCGGACTGAAGCATTCACGATATAATGAGAGGAACCAACAAAAATAAACTGTGGGAGGTTTTTACAAATGGATTTTACAGCAAAATGGATCACCGGCCCGGCAAAGATTGACCGGGACAGCGAAGTAGCACCGTATCTTTTCCGCAAACAGGTCACTTTACCGGCAAACGTAAAAAGTGCTGTACTGTACGCCACCGCGCTTGGCGTATACAGTATCTTTGCAGACAATCACAAAATTTCAGACACCTACTTTGCTCCTGGATACACCGAATACAGCCAGCGGCTGCAATACCAGGAATATGATGTTACTTCTCTTCTTTCCGGAAAAAGCAGCTTTGTACTGACAGCCGAGCTTGCCGACGGATGGTATGCCGGCCGGCTGGGACTCTGCAATATGGAAAACCGCTATGGCGAAAAACGTGCGCTTCTGGCAGAACTTCATGTTACCCTTACAGATGGCAGTGAGCAGATCATCCCAACCGATACTTCTTTCGAAGTAACAACCGAAGGACCACGCCGCCATGCGGGCTTTTTCGATGGTGAAGTGTACGATGCCCGGCTGGAAAACAAAATCCCCGCGGATTCGTTTGTGCCTGCTTCCGAATATACCGGCAAAGTGCCGCCGCAGATCGTTCCGATGCAGGGCGTGCCGGTCCGGCTGCATGAACAGGTAAAGCCAAAACGAATCTTCAAAGACCGCGATGGCATCACGCTGATCGATTTCGGCCGAAACCTGGCCGGTATTGTAAAGATTGGACCTCTTACTGCAAAAGAGGGACAGCAGATTGTCATTCACCATGGCGAGCTGGTACAGGACGGCAAGCTGTACACCGGCAATCTCCGCACGGCGAAACAGACTCTCGTTTACACCTGCAAAGAAGGCGTCAACGAATATCTGCCGGAATTCTGCTACATGGGATTCCAGTATATTTCCGTAGAAGGCATGGATGTAACCGAAGAAAATATCTGCGCTTATGAAATCTACTCCGATATGGAAACGATTGGTTCCTTCACCTGCTCCGATGAGCGGATCAACCAGCTCCAGCACAATATTGTCACAAGCTTAAAAGCAAACTTTATCGACATCCCGACCGACTGCCCGCAGAGAGACGAGCGCTGTGGATGGACCGGCGATATCGCCGCTTTTGCTCCGACCGCTGCCTTTAATATGGACATCACGCAGTTCATGAAAAAATGGCTGGGTGACCTTGCGATTGTACAGAAGGAAGTCGGTGTCGTTCCGTGGATCTGCCCGAGCAACAACTTTATCTATGACCGTACTTCTACCTTCTGGGCAGAAATTTACGATCAGTGCGATGCCCTCTGGGGCGATGCCGCAACGCTGGTTCCGTGGGCTGTCTATCAGTCTTCCGGTGACGTTTCCGTTCTGGAACAGCAGTATGAAAGTATGAAATCCTGGGTCAATACCGAAAAACGGTTAGCTGATATCGTGGAGGAAGACAGCCCACGCTACATCTGGAAACATGGCATGCAGCTGGGCGACTGGCTGGCTCCGGGCAAAGATATGCACGGCTGGACAGCTTCTGCAAAATGGACTTCCACCGCATACTTTGCCAACTCCGCACATATCGTCAGCCAAGCTGCTGCAATCCTTGGAAAAACCGAAGATGCCGCTGCCTACGATGCTCTGTTCCAGACCATCTGTCAGGCATTCCGCGACAACTTTGTAGAACCGGATGGACATATCACCGATGGTTTCCAGAGTATCTACGCACTTGCCCTGCGTTTCGGCCTGCTGCTTCCGGAACAGCGCCCGCGCGCTTTACAGGATCTTCTGGATGACATCAAAGCCCGCGACAATCATCTGGGAACCGGCTTTGTCGGAACCGCAGAACTTCTTGCCGCACTTTCCGATGAAGGCAAAACACAGGAAGCCTACGATCTGCTGTTCCAGGATACCTGCCCGTCCTGGCTCTATCCGGTCAGCTGTGGCGCTACTTCTTCCTGGGAGCGGTGGGATTCTCTGTGCCCAGACGGAACCGTCAACAACTCAGATGACGGCCCGAAAGATATGGTTTCCTTTAACCACTATGCCTACGGTGCTGTCGGTAACTGGCTGTACACCCGCGTCGGCGGCCTTTCCATGGCAGAGCCGGGCTACAAGACATTCCGTTTTGCTCCTGTAATCGGCAAACAGCTCGAGTTTGTCGAAGTTTCGCACACCTGCCCATATGGCACCATCACCTGCCGCTGGGAAAAAGATTCCGCAGCTGCACATGGCTATATCATGAAATTCCATGTGCCGGAACAGACACGCGCCATTGTAACCTGCCCGGATGGAGTGATTCGGGAGTATGAAGGCGGAGATTATACCATCGCCTAAAATACATTTCAACAAAAAAAATTTTACAATAAACGGGAGAGGCTGTCATACACACTGGCATCCTCTCCCGTTCCATATTTATGTTATTTTTTATTTACTATATTGCATTATGATATAGTCTGTGTTATGATCTACTCAACAAGAAGGTATTCTTATGAATCCACAACTAAAAAAATGGAGTCCTCGAGCTCTGCGTTCTCTCCCGGCTTACCTGTAAAGACAAATACGGCTACGAGCTGACTGATGCGATTTCGCAGGAAATGTCCATCGCCGCCGGCACGCTCTACATGATTTCTGAAGCGCCTGAAAGAAGCCGGTTACGTTGAAACCTATCTGCTGGAATCTGCCTCTGGCCCGGCGCGGAAATATTATCACCTTACTGATGCTGGTAAACTTTATCAGCAGGAGAAAAAGCAGGAATGGCTTGACTTTATCGGACAGGTCAACCGGTTATTATCTGACTGCTAAAATTTTATAGAACCAACCATATATTTGTGTGTTTCCGCAGGAAAATAGAAAAGTCTCCAAACATACAGCATACCAAAATTTTTTTTGAAAAGGAGCGTGTTATATTTTATGTCATTCAATACAACCACTTACGAATCCTACATGCATGCATTAAAAAAAGGCCTGGAATCTTTTGATTCCGCACTGGCCGATGAAATTATCCATGATTTTGAATCCCACTTTGCGGATGCCCGCAGCCAGGGACTTTCCGACGAAGAAATCTGCGCTGAACTCGGCGATGTAAACGATGTTCTCACATTTTTCCACCAGGAATATGCCACGACAGAACAGCCAGTCGCCCGCACCGAAGCAAAAACTTCGAATGCAAAAGGACATCTTTCAACCTCCACATCCACCGGATCTGCATCCCAATCCAGTTCCGCTCTGCCGGATATCAATGCACAGCTCTCGCAGGAGCCGCAGTATTCCTATCCTTCGGATCCCGCTGCTTCCATCACCCGCATGGAAATCGTTCTGCGAAATGCCTCTGCTTCTTTTGTTCCAGGCACTTCCGCCTGTGTTTCTTTTGACTGTACCAGAGAACTGGATCCAGACCGGTTTGAAGTTGGCGTCGATGGCAATACTTTCTATTTACGCGAAAAGAAAATTTCTGCTGCTGTATTCTGGAAACACTTTTTCTATACCCGCCAGAAAACAGAAAAATTCATCTTTCAGGTACCATCCACGGTTCAGCAGATTACGCTGCGTTCTGTAAATGGCGGAGCCGAGCTGAATCATCTTTCACTGGAAAAACTGGAAATTTTTTCCACAAACGGAAAGCTGGTCTGCAATTCTCTTACCGTATCCGACTGCCATTTGCAGGCAGCCAATGGGAAACTGGTTCTTACAGACGTACAGGCCGACAACCTCGAGGCTTCCGCCACAAACGGAAAACTGCAGGCATCTGCCAGCTGCTCCCGCGCTGTTTTAAACGGAGTCAACGGCACCGTCCTGTTCGAAGGAACATGCAAAGAATCCCTGCAGGCCAAATCGGTCAATGGGTCGGTAAAACTGTATCTTCCACATGATCTATCCGGTGCCGCTGTTTCTGCATCGACGGTAACAGGAAAGATTCGTCTTACAGAAAACGGAAAGACTTCTTCTTTTTCCAGGCACTTTACCCAGAAAAGTGATGTTTCCTCACGCACGATCCAGGCAAGTACTGTGAACGGGAATGTTACACTTTCCGATCAGCCGGATAAGGATTGATTTTTATCCCGCATTGTAAATTCAAAAATTTTTCTTAAAGAGGTTCAAAATGAGGAACGGGGACAATATGCCGTACTGTTGAAACCCAGAACCGATAACCGCGATGGCGAGCACAGATTCGTTCCCGCATCGGTCTGTCTGCTGGTGTGGAAAACGCGCACAGTGCAACACCCGTTATGCCAACGGAAAAATCGTGCGCGAAGGTGCCCAGATCATGCTCAGTTCCAACGAAAGCTATGTGGCACTCTGCCGGAAACATTACAAGGAAGGAAAACTCTGGTTTTCTGGGCATTCTGATCCTGCTGATATTCCCGGAACAGACAATCCCATTCATCGAGTAAAATAGCAAAGGATAGCTTTATTTCGCTTTCTTCTTCTCTCTTTTTCGGAAAAGACAGACGCATAAAACAGCAAAAACAACCGCTGCAGCAATCAGTACCGGCCATACCGGGATTGGACAGACGCTGGCGCTGATTAATTTCAGTCCCTGGTAAAGGGTGTACACACCAAAGACAGAGAAAATGACAAATGCCAGTGTATTCAGCAGCCCATCCGGTGTCTTGCTCTTTAAGAGATAGCCGACCAGCATTCCGAGAATATCCGCTGCGAACAGTCCGAGAGAACATCCGATCCATACAACGAATGCGGATCCCATACCTTCATTTGCACCAAAGGTGATTGCGGTAAGCTGTGTTTTGTCTCCGAGCTCTGCTACGAAGAACGTACAGAAAACGGCGAGCGGTGCGAACCGAATTTTGGATTTGCCGCCTTCTTCCTCTTCCTCGTCATCATCACCGGAAATGGTGGATGCTGCGAAGTAAAGAAATGCGAGTGCTGCAATCGTCTTAATCAGCCAGTCCGGAATGAATTCGCTGACGAGGCCGCCGGCGAGAACCGCCATTCCATTCAGTACCAGAATCGCGGCTGCGGTTCCCAGGATAATGTCTTTCAGCTTGTACTTCGAAGTAAGCGCAATCAGCATGAGCTGCGTCTTATCGCCCATCTCTGCGATGAACTCGGTAAGAAACACCTTTAGAAATAACACCATTTTCCATTCCCCTTATCTTATAATGATATAAATGGCATATGCGGCATAAAATGCGACCATACAGAAACCTTCGACTCTTCCGATTTTCTTTTTGGTTCCTGCAAAAATCCATACGCATACCGTGAATACGATCAATACACACAAATCAATTATATTTTCCGTAATGATGGCCATCGGGCTGATTGCGGATGCAATGCCAAGTACCATAAGAATGTTGAAGATATTAGAACCGATCGCGTTGCCAAGTGCCATATCAACTTCATTCTTTCTCGCAGCAACGATAGAAGTTACGAGTTCCGGAAGGGAAGTTCCGATGGAAACAATGGTCAGTCCGATCAGAGTCTGGCTCATTCCGAGATCGCCTGCGATTCTCGCTGCGGCATCTACGGTCACATCTCCGCCGACTGCAATGGCGACTGCTCCGCCGACGATGAACACGATACTCTTCGGAACAGAAAGCAGCTTGATGTCCTCGTCGGAACCACCTTCAATTTCGACTTTTTTTTCCTTCGCGGTTTGCCTTTAAGGCAATCTGAACCATGTAGACAATATAGCCTGCGAAAAAACCAATTAAGATCACACCGTCCAGGTGACCGAGCATCATACCGGATTTATCGCCGAGTCCGCTGATTCCTAAAACCATTAAAAGTCCGGCGCAGACCAGGGACAGCGGGATGTCTCTTTTGATGGTTTCCTTTGCGACTTCTACGGTAGTCAGTACGGCACAGACACCGATGACAACCATCAGGTTAAAGATATTGGAACCAATGACATTACTGACGGCAAGCTCGTTGTTGCCGGTAAGTGAAGCTGATACACTGACCGCGGTCTCCGGAAGTGATGTTCCCATGGCAACAATGGTCAGTCCGATGATGATCGACGGAACATGCAGTCTCTTTGCCGCGCTTGAGCTTCCTTCTACGAAAAAGTCCGCACCTTTGATCAGCAGGACAAAACCGATGACGAGACAGACAAGCACAAGAGCAAACGGGGCGTTGTTGATGAAATTTTCCATGTTTTCCTCCTTTGTTTTCCACAATAGTATCGTTAGCAAAAGCGGATTTTACTCGTTACCCGCGAAAAAAAGACTCAGTATATCAATAAACAGCCAGCCTTTTTTCATGCTGTTCACTGATATACATGAGTCTCATTATTTAAGATTTGCCAGATTATACTCTTTTTTATAATCAGAATGTTGACAAATCACACATTCGTGCTAACTACTCCCTCATGGAATATTACATTACTTGATAAATACTATCAAATGTCTTCAGGGTTGTCAATAAAATTTGACTTTTTTATCCGAAAGATTTCAGCCCCGCTTACGAATGCATACCAGTCATGGGTGCAGAATACTTTACAAAATATAACAACCGAATATCCTAAAACGAGAAAAACTTCATTTTCATGATAGTCCATTTTTAGACTGATCTATCTTTTCTATGGTACTCACCTCTCTATTCGTCCTGTGTTCCATCTCTTCGAGTTCCAGTTCCGTTTCCATCATGCGCTCCAACAGGGATTCCTGTGCCTGATTTTCTTCGTCTATTTTCGTCTGAAGCTCCATCAGCTGTTCGTAATTTGCGGAAAGTTCCGGGTCCATCATTTCCAGTTGAAGTTCTGACATTCTGCTCTCACTCTCCGCAAGCTGCTCCTCGTATTTTTCGAGCTGCCGTTTTAAGCGGGACAGAATTTTTCCCGGGTTATAATATTTCTTTTTGTCAAACACATCATCCAGTGTCGGAACGTCGGCTGATTTCCGTACAGCTCCTCCCGCATTTCCCGTTTCTCTGCCCGGCGTCTGCCGTTTGATTTCTTCGAGATACTGTGCATAATTCATTCCGTAAAATTGTACGTCGCTCTCGCCGAACTCCAGAATGCCGGTTGCCACCTGGTTGATGAAATAACGGTCGTGCGATACGAACAGAACGGTTCCCTCGTAGCTGGTCAGCATTTTTTCCAGCGCTTCTTTTCCCGCCAGATCCATGTGATTCGTCGGCTCGTCCAGAATCAGGAAATTCGGTTTTGTATAGAAAATCCGGCAGAGCTCCAGCCGCACTTTTTCACCGCCGGAGAGCTGTCCCATTTTCTTTTCAACATCCTCACCAGAGAACAGAAAGGCTCCCAGTGCACTTCTGACGTCGTTGCGGAGCAGATTCGGATAGATGCTCCAGAAATAATCGAGAACCGTCTGCTCCGGGTAGAATTTCTGGTTGACGGCTTTGTGCTGGTCAAAGTATGCAAAGTCCACGCGGTTTCCAAACTGATAGCTTCCGCCTAATGCCTTGATTTCGCCCACAACGGTTTTCAGAAGCGTCGATTTTCCTTTTCCGTTTTCTCCGATGATCGCAATCCGTTCTGCTTTTTTTGATGACGGCCGAAACCTCGCTCAGGACGGTATCGTATCCGATTTTCAGTTTCTTCATCGTGAGCACGTCCGTATAGCTTTCGCGTGCCGGATGGAATAAGGCGTGGAACGTCTTCGTGTCAAACCGCCGCGGTTTCTCGATTTTTACCATGTGCTCGATCGCCATTCGTTTCGAACGGGTTGCCGCAACTTTTGTCGGTGTGTTTTTCCATTTCTCAATCCACGCCGTCAGACGCTCAATTTCCTTCTGCTGTGCCTCATAGTCTTTTTCCTGCTTGATCTGCGCTTCTTCTTTTAATTTCACAAACGCCGAATAATTTCCCGGATACCGTTTGATGTCGCCGTATTCGATTTCATACGTTACATCGATCACGCGGTCCAGAAACATGCGGTCATGCGATACAATGACAACGGCATTTTCGTAGCTTTTCAGATAATTTTCTAGCCACTCCACCGCCGCGATGTCGAGGTGGTTGGTCGGCTCGTCCAGAAGCAGGATGTCCGGGCGCTGTAAGAGAAGCTGAATCAGCGCAATTTTTGTCTGCTGTCCGCCCGAAAATTCACCGATCGGTTTTTCCAGATCTTCGAGCGCAAAGCCAAATTTCTGAAACATCGTTTCCATATCCCGTTTCCAAGCTGTATCCGTGGAGACTCTCCATTCTCCGCTCCAAATAGTCGTATTCTCCCAGCAGTTTTTTGTGATCTTCTGCCTCGGCGAGCAGCTTTTCGATTTCCTTTTTTCGCGCTTCACACGCAAAGACTTCCGCGAAAGCCTTCTCCAACTCCACTCTTACCGGCACATCTCCATCGGTAAAATTAATCTGGCGCAAAAAACCGATGTTCTGTTTTCCGCTCATCGTAATTCCGCAGCTCTCGTCGCTGTCCAGATTACTCATCTCAATATCCCCGGCAATCAGCCGCAGAAGCGTCGTTTTTCCGCATCCGTTTCTGCCGACAATTGCAATTTTTTCTGTGTCGTGAATTTCGAAATTCACACTGTTTAAAATCGTGTCTGCGCCAAACTGGACTCTGGCATTTCTGATCTGATATCTCATGTTTTATACCTTTTCTGTTGTTTCAACTCACAGTCGGTATTTTCACGGAGTCTGACATGTCGAAAATAGTTCGACTGTGACTTGCCTCATGTCAGTGGAGGATACCGATTTCTCTCCGCCCGCCACTGCCGTTATGTTTCTTTTAACAATTCAT
>ENA-OQEL01000721-OQEL01000721.1-human-gut-metagenome-genome-assembly--contig:-NODE-721-length-10644-cov-2.375963_pt1 | contig 10644 bp, 10 predicted proteins | sample MGYA00242796_ERZ504637 | MGnify/ENA primary metagenome ERZ504637 (study PRJEB26092, sample SAMD00036306) | human gut metagenome | host: Homo sapiens | study: EMG produced TPA metagenomics assembly of... | reverse complement strand
ATTGTATTCAATCAAGGTTGTTTCATATTCGGTGTCAGTCTAAGCTCACCCGGTGATGCCTCCATTATTACTACCAGTATGCCTCTATGGGCTATGGTACTGGCTGCATTGATACTGAAAGAGCCCATTACCGGAAAGAAAGTGTTGGGCATTGCGGCCGGAGCGAGCGGTGCGTTGTTACTGATACTTGGAAACGGGCAAAACGGGCAAGGAACATCGGCAACAACCGCAGGCGGCACAATGATATGGGGCGATTTGCTGGTGTTGCTGGCGCAGTTCTGCTATGCCCTTTACATCGTATTGTATAAGGATTTCGTGAACAAATATTCGCTGGTGACCATTATGAAGTGGATGTTCACCTACTCGTTCATATGCATCCTGCCATTTTCTGCCAACAGCCTGATGCGCACGGACTGGAGCAGCCTGCATCTTCCCGAACTGGGTGGCTTGTCCTTTATTGTCGTGGGAGCTACCTTCATCAGCTACATGCTGATTGTGGTCGGACAGAAGAATCTCCGTCCCACCGTGGCGGGCATGTACAACTATATCCAACCACTTGTTGCCTGCATTGTTGCCGTTTGTTGGGGTATGGACTCTTTCAATTTCATCAAGGGCATGGCTGTTATCTTCATTTTCGGCGGTGTCTATCTGGTTACTTCGAGCCGGAGCAGGAAGGAACTGGAATCCTATAAGACAAATGGCAGCGAGAAAATCTGAAAGTATTCTTATTAAACGTTGTCACAATAAGTAGATATGCATAATGCCGGATTTGAAGATATTCCTTTCAAATTTCACTATTCCGGAAATTATAATGTAATCATAAACGATGCCCCCAAGGTGAGCATATTCATATATTCACCGCTATTCCTACTATGTGACGGAAGCAAATTGTAGTCGAGGAAGAAACGGATGCCGTAATGCTCTTTTGCCTTGAACGTCAATGAGACCCCGCTTCCCAAAGAAAAGCCGCCTCTTGCGGAAATCATACGGTCTGCCAGTTTCAGTTGGGGATAATGCACATAGCCGCCCAACAGCTTGCTGCCCAACAGCCAGCGCGACGACAACGGATAGGAGAAGTAGCTTCCTCCGCTAACCGATACCGCATCGAAAGTATTATTCTCCGCCCGGTCTTTATTGACTATTATAGAGGTATTGGAAACAGCAAACCGTCCCCCGGCACCAATATACGGATTGAAGAAATAGGCACCCTCCACACCTGCCGTGCTGCCTGACGAGGTGCTGAACTCCGTTTGCTCATCGATGTCATAACCGCTCAGAGGTATGTTCAAACCGAAGTACAGACTCACGAAGGAAGGCTTGTCCAACCGTTCGAACACGTTTTCATTGGCAAAGCGGGTAATTCCCTTTTCCTTAAATATCAGGTCGGCAAGGTAATAACCAATTTCTGTCGAGAGTATTCCTATGCCCGCGCCGGTCAGCACGTCACTCAGCCAATGCTTGTTATTTGCCATCCGCATAAGGCCGGTTACGGTGGCCATGCTGTATGCCCCGACACCGATCCACGGACTTTTATGTCCGTACTCCTTATTGAACATGGTAGCGGTCATAAATGCCGTGGCAGTATGTCCGGAAGGAAAAGAATGGCGGTTGGAACCATCCGGACGCTCTACGTTGGTCGTGCGTTTCAACGTGTTCACCACACTTCCCATAAGGATGGCGGAAAAAGCGTCGGAGACAATCATCCTGCCCCATGAACTGCGGCTTTGCACACCGGCGACTTTCATACCGAGCATTATCGCGGCAGGGGCATACTGCATATAGTCGTCCGCATGGCGGTCGAACCGGGGCATATAATCGTTGCGCAGACTCCGGAAATGGTCGTCCTCACTTTTTACAATCAGGCCTCCGACAACCAGCGGAACGCCGATGTATGTCATCTGATAGAAATGGGAAGACGAGAACCGGTCAAGTCTTCCGCTGAAATTGCTTGTTGCGGAGATACGTAAACTGTCCTTTCTCTCGGCAATCAGGCTGTCTGCCGAAGTCCGGGCCGACAAAAGGGTAAAGCTGTAAATGCCAACGATACATAGTACTATCTTTTTCATGCTGCCATAATCTTTTTGAATTACGGCAGCAAAGATATCAGGCGATTTTGGGGAAAGTTTGAAGATTTACCGGAATATCACCACAAACTGATGTTTTCCATCAGCATAGGCGTATAAAATCTTCCAGCCGTGATAATCGCATACTGCCTTGACAATGGAAAGCCCGAGACCGTTGCCCGTCGTCTTTTCCGAAGGACGATAGAAACGGTTGAATATCTGGTCTGCATCCAGTGCCGCGTCATCGGACGTATTGGATACCATCAGCCGGTTGTCCGACAAGAATACGGTTATCTCCCCACTCGTCTTATTGTGGCGCACGGCATTCACGACGAGGTTGTTTACCATGCTTTCCAACAGAGAACGGTTGGCCTTTATCGGCAAGGAAGCCGTTGAAAAGTTTTGCTTCAAGATCAATCCTCCGGAGAGACTTTCGAGATAGGGCTGAAGGTCTTTTATCACCGTTATGACATCGACGGACTCCGTACGGCTGAACTGGTTGTTCTCCATCTTGGCCAACAGAAGCAGGTTTCGGTTCAAACGCGACAAACGGCTGTTCATTTGGTATAAATCCTGTATGATGGCGGCTTGCCGTTCGGTTAGCTCCGGCTGTTGGAGCAACAGGTCGAGCTTGCTTTGGAATACAGCCAATGGCGTTTGTAGCTCATGTGAGGCATTTTCCGTAAACTCTTTCTGTAACCGGTAGCTGTGAAGACTGTCTGTCATCAACCTTTGCAGGGCGATATTTAGTCTTACAAATTCTTTGGTGTCACTTTCCGCTAATTGTGGACATACTCCGTTTTCCAGCTTGAAATGTTCTATCGCCTCCAGTGTTTTATCAAACGGTTGCCATAACCGGCCGGAGATAAAACGCATCGTCAGCACGATAGCCACGCCCAATACCGTAACGATAAGTGCAAACTGTATCATGATACCATGCAGGATATCCTCTTCAAGGTCGAGGGCCGGAACCGGTTTCCCTTGCTGTACGGCTTCGATAATATCTATTATGTCCTCGGCATAGAAACTCTTGGTCAGCCAATAAAACAGAGGGGTTGCCAGCAGCAGGAGTATTGCCACGCAAACGATGAACTGCGTGAGCGATTTGTACATCAGGCTCTTCTTTTTCATAGTTCCGTCCATTTATATCCCGTTCCATACACATTCTTAATGCAATCTTTACATCCCGCAGCGGCAAGTTTCGCTTTCAGGTTCTTGATGTGGGTATAGACAAAATCGTGATTGTCCATCATGTCCGCCATTTCGCCACTAAGATGTTCAGCCATGGCGCTCTTCGATATGACACGGTCTTTATTTCCAATAAAAAACAATAGCAGTTCGTATTCCGACTTGGTAAGTTCTATCGGCGTTTCATTCACTACAGCCGACTTGTTCAACAAATCAATCCGTACTCCATTGCTCTCCAAGATATTGTTTGCCGCGAACTCCTTACGGCGGATAATGGCATAGATGCGCATACTGAGTTCGGGCAGGTGAAAAGGTTTGGCAAGGTAGTCATCCGCACCTATCTCCAATCCTTTCACTTTATCACCCAGCGAGTCTTTGGCCGATACGATAATCACACCTACCGGGTTACGTTGCTTCCGGATGTCACGCAGGATGTCGAGACCGTTGCCACCGGGCAGCATCAGGTCGAGCAACACGCAATCGTACTCATACAGGTTTACCTTCATCTTGGCATCGTCATAGGTGAAAGCCTGTTCGCACAGATATTTTTCCACTACTGAGGTAGGCTACGATGCTATCCGAAAGACTTCGTTCGTCTTCTATGATCAATATCTTCATACTTTTCTACTTTATTAACATTACAATACTGCCACCCGTAATGAGCAATGCCCCGATGATAACCCGCAGACTGGCCGGCTCTTTCAGAAACAGAAAGGAAAGGCAGATGGTAATCACCACGCTCAATTTATCTATCGGTGCCACACGCGACACATCCCCCCACCTGCAATGCCTTGAAGTAGAACAGCCACGAGAGACCTGTGGCAGCACCGGACAGAATAAGGAATATCCATGTATGTCCGCTGATGCCTTTCACCCCAGCAGTATGGTTTCCGGCAAGAACGATTCCCCAAGTGATAAACAAGATGACTGACGTGCGGATAGCCGTAGCCAGATCCGAATTGATATCTTTTACCCCGATTTTAGCAAACACAGCCGTCAGTGCGGCAAAGAGGGCCGAAAGTAAAGCATAATATTTCCACATAAATTTCTATTTATCGCAAAATTAGTGATTTACTGTTATTTCATTTTACATCTTTTTATAAATTAATAGCATGATACTGGGCAATACTAACAGCAGCAAGGGCAAGCCGACAATAAATCCGCCGATGACAGCTACCGCCAACGGTTGTTGCATCTGTGCGCCGAGGCCGATACCGAGTGCCAATGGCATCAGGGCAAGTACGGCGCCGATAGCCGTCATCAGTTTGGGACGGATGCGCAGGGCGATGGCGTAATCTACAGCTTCGGATACATCGCCACCCGTGCGGCGGTTCATTCGATATTGCCATACGGTGAAGATAGCATTCTCCGCAATGATGCCCACCACCATGATGATGCCTGTGTAGCTGCTTACATTGAGTGGAACGCCCGTCAACCACAAAGCCAGCAGACAGCCGCAGATACCCAGCACGGAGATAAACAGTACGGTAAGCGAGATGCGCCATTCGCGGAAAAGGAACATCAATACGGCGAACACCAGCAACACGGCGAGCGAGAGAATCATCATCAGTTCACGGAACGACTGTTGCTGTTCGGAATAGGCCCTCCATAGGAGATGCTGTAGCCTGCCGGAAGATGAAGCTGCGCATCGAGAGACGTTTGCAAGTCTGCTATCGCACTGCCCAAATCCCGGTTCTCCAAGCGGGCGGTCAGGGTGATGTTACTCTTCAGGTCTTCACGTCTCTGCTCTATCTCCCCCCGGAATGACACGAACGTCGCAGAAGAAGCCGAGCGGACGGGTGCTGCCATCGGGCAGGAATATGGGCTGCTGTTCCAGCCATTCGGGAGAGTTGTCTTCGAAGTCCGTGAAACGGAGCAGGATGCGGCGCATCTGCTCGCCTTCCTGAACGGAACCTATTTGCAGTCCGCCCGTCATGACTGCCTGTGCCGGGTTAGGCTCTATCATATTGGCAGGCTGACAAAGGGGAACACCGCCCGTATGTGCCGTGAGCTGTTCCTGAAAATCGATCAGCGAAATGCCGAATTGCGAAAGGCGTTCCTGATTCGGGGTGAAGACCAGTGAGGCTCCGGCGGGTATCAGTCCGTTGTCAATGTCCACAATGCCCGGTACGGCTTCCATGACCTTTCTCCACCTGTGCTGCTATCTTCTGCAAGGTTTCGTAATCGTTTCCGAATATCTTCACTTCGACGGGTTGCGCGGTACTCATCAAGTCGCCCAAAAGGTCGGCAATCCGTTGCCCGAAGCCGATGGTCATCAACGGAACGGCTTGCAATATTTTCCCGGCGCAAGTCGCTGATGACTTCGGGGGTACTCGTTTTCCGGTCTGTTTTCAGCTGAATCAGATAGTCGCCGAAATTGCTCGGTCGTGTCTTGAAGGACATGCCGAGCGCCGTACGGCGCGAGTAAGTCTCCACATCGGGATGTGCCATGATGATACGTTCCATCTGCCGGCAGAGGCGGTCGGTCTCCTCGATGTCCGTTCCTGCGGGAGAATGGTAGTCGAGCACGATGGTTCCTTCATCCAAATCGGGCAGAAAGCCCGAAGAGAGCTGGGAAGAAGCATACCAGCCGCCCAAACCTAAAAGCAGGACGAACCCGGCGGCAACCAGCGGTTTGCGATAGACGACGGTCAGGAAATGAACTTTCCGGATGGAGTTCTCCTCAAAGCGTTTTCACGTCCAGGTCTTTCGGGCGCAGTTGTTTCTTATAGCCGATGACGAGGTGCAGCACAGGAAGCAGCAACCATGTGACGAGGAACGAGGCGACAAGCGTAAGCTGCATCGTGTCGGACAGTTCCTTGAAAAAAGCTGCCTGCCAGCCCGCTCATCAGCCGGAACGGGAAGTGGATGACAATTGTCGAAAGGGAGGAAGCCACCATGGCGGGAAAAAGATTACGGATGGCATGGCGCACGACAGTGAAGCGGTCCATGCCGGGACGTTCTTCGTGCTCCCGGTAAATCTGTTCGATAACGACAATGGCATCATCGATAATCAATCCCACCGAAGCGGCCATCGCACCGAGCGACATGACATTGATGGTGATTCCTGCCAGATAACAGAGCAGGATGCTGAAAGCCACCGTAACGGGGATGGTCAGCATCACCACCAGACTCGACCGCCAGGAGCGAAGGAAACAGCACCATCACGATGATGGCGAGGAACAATCCCTCGTAGATGGTTTTCAGTACGCTGTGGATGCTGTCGCCTACGAAGGCACTCTGATTGTAATAGGGCTTGAGTTCATAGCCTGCCGGAAGCTGCTGCCTTATCTCGTCCGCCTTGCTTTCCACCTGCTTCGCGAAATCGATCAGATTCACGCCCGGTTGCTTCACCAGATCGACAAGTACGGCATCATTGCCATCAGCATTGATTTTCAGAAACTCCTGCTGTTCCTGTATCTCGACAGTCGCTATATCGCCCAGACGGACAATGCGCTTTGCCGTCGTTGCGGACAATCACATTCCGCAATTCTTCCATGTCGTTGATACGTGTATCGGTCAGCGTCAGATACAGGCGGTTATAATCCGCCACGTTGCCGTTTCCCAATACATAATTCGTCTGTGCGAAAGCGGTCTTTATCTGTGCGGGAGTAATGCCGAGCGCCGTCATCTTCGCGGCATCGGGCTTCACGACGAACTCCTTCGCCTTGCCGCCGCGTACCACTACATTGCTGATACCATCTACTTGCGAGAACATGGGACGTACCACGAGGTTGCCCACATCGCGCAGGACAATGCGGCTGTGTGTCTTGCTCTCCAGCGTGAATCCATAGACCGGGAACAACGACTGGTTCATCGCCTCGGTGGAGATGACCGTACCGTCGGGCAGAAATCCCTTTATCTCATTGATACGGCTCTCCAGCTGGGTTTTCAAAGCATAGATATCCAGTCCCCACTTGAAGTAAACGTCTATCACGCAACTGCCCCGGCTGGTGCTGCTCTTGACGACCGTCGTACCCTGCACCTTCTTCACCGCGCTTTCCAAGGGTTTGGTGACGGTAATCATCATACGGTCTACGGGCTGCTGTCCGGCATCGGCTATCACCGTGATGCGGGGGAACAACACTTCGGGAAACAGGTTGGTCTGCATCTGCGTGTAGCACCACGCTCCGGCAAGCAGCAGAAGCAGCCCTACGAACAGGATAGGGCGGCTGTATAGCCGGTGAAGGCTTCGTTTCTGTATTGTGTTCATAAGGCGGCCTCCTCTTTCGTAACGACGACTTTCGCCCCGTCTTCCAGACCGTATCCACCCGTGAGGATAATGCGGTCTTGCGGTGACAAGGCATCCGATTTGATTTCGATTTCTGAAGCGTTGCTGTTGCCTACCTCAATGGGTACTCTGACTGCCGTACCATTATCTGCCAATTTCATCACCCAATGCTTCGTGAGCGTTTCATCACTTTGCACGGCGCTTTTGGGAAGTATCAAGCCTTTAGAAGAGGAATCGTTTTCTGTAAATACAGCCTTGACATTCATGCCTTCCGGCAAGAAAGGCGCTTTTGCCCGTGCAATTACCCGCTCCGATTGCGATACCATGTTCATTGTTACCAACGGGGCGTGGACGGTTGCCGTCAGCCGGGTTCCGTCGGGCAGTTCCAGCATACATTTGCTTCCGCTGTGCGCATACCGTTGCTGTTCGTAAGGGACATTAATTTCGAATACAAGGCTTCCGGCTTCGGCAACGGAGCAAAGCACAGCGCCTTCGGTGACATAACTTCCCGCCTGCTGCTGCACATCGAGAACAATACCGTCGCGTTCTACCTTTATGGGAATGACTGCATGGTTGCCATTTCCCAAAGCGTGCTGTTCTTTACTTTCTATCCGGTAAAGTACATCTCCGGCTTTCACCCTTGAACCGGGCTGTACAAGAACTTCCGTGATGAACGCCGGAATCGGGGCGCTGACCACCGACTTGTTCTGGTACATCGTAGTGGCTGATAATATGATTTCCTTCTCGATTTTGCCGAAAGCCGTATGAGTCAGCGTGACTGCCGTTCCGGGCTTCTCTTCCTGCATGTTTCCGTTAGATGTGCCTCTTTGCCCGCATCCGCCAAGGCTTACTATAAGCAATAATAAAACGATCTGATATTTCATGACTGTAATGATTTGATATTACCAATTCCAATAATTATAGGCGGCTATGACAAGCTGCTTGTTCGTGCGCAGCAGCAGGCGGTCTTTCTCCGTCTGAATCTTGCTGCGCAGCACGGTGATATAGTCCAGTACGGATACTTGCCCGGCATCCATTTCCCTGCCGTAATCGGACAGTACGGATTCGTATCCGGCAAGCTGGTTGTCCAAGGCCCTCTCTCTTTCGTCATACTTGACCAACTCGGAGAGGCATTGTTTGATTCTCATGTTCCGCTGATATTCGGAGTTCTCCTTGTAAGTCCGTATGGTGTTCTGTTGCCACCCAGCCTGACGTTCCTTCAGGCGCTTCTGCCTGCCGTCGAAAATGGTCCACGAGAATGTCACCCCTGCACTCAACCCGAAATGGCGATACCAGCCGGAAAAGTCACCGACTTGAAGACCGCCGTTTATGAACAGGTCGAGCTTGGGCTTGTATTGAAGGTTGAAGGAACGAAGGGCGACTGCCGTATTCAGGCTGTCTAACCGGTATTGCTCGGTAAAGAGGCTCGATTTCCCGTCGCTGCGCAACCGAACGGGCTGGCTTATATCCGACAATGCCACATCGGTCGTTTCATCGATGCCGCAGAGCAAATTCAGATCCATCAGATGGGTATGGTAATCCTGACGGGCGGCGGTATGCAATTCGGCATTAGCCTCTTGTTCAATCATCAGCAGGTTCAAATCCGACTGTTTAGATAGCCCGTTTGCGACTAACTTTCGAACGATTTCTATTCGGTGTTCGATGACCGTCCCGACAGAATCCGTAAAGTCTATCTGCGCCTTGTCAAGCAGGCAGAGCAGGTATTGCTCCGTTACGGAACGTTCCAGTTGGTGCTCTTCCATGCGGACACGGTTATTCGCCATATCCGTGTTAATCTTTGCCTGCTCTTGAGCTATCTTGTAGGAACTCCTACCCAAAAGGGGCTGCGTCCAAGTCGCTCCGGCATGGAAAGATCCACTGCTCTCTCCCAAATCGTAACCGTAGTAATCCGTAGCCGACCGCGCATTCCATTTGAAGGCGGTTCGTCCACCGTCCTTCGAGATAACCGGCACGAACAGATAGTCGCCGTTCAGCTCCAAACGGGAGTGTGTGTACATGGCTTTCAGCCGTTTAAGTTCCGCTTGTTCTATCTCCGTCTGATTCCGGTAATCCGTTATCAGCGGACTGTTCTCTTTGGCTGTTTCTATATAGTAATACAGAGAACATTCTTGTATCTTCTGCCCATACGAATACAGCCAAACTAAACTAAATGTAAGGGATAATAATAATCGGTTCATATTCTACTTTTAAGTTTTCGGCAAAAGTAGAACAGAACTTTGAAGAAATTTGGGAGAAAATGAAATTCAATGATATTCATATCTATATATTCGTTGCTTAGGCACTTATATCTCATACCGTATCCTTTCCGTAAAGAATGGAAAATCACCATATTTTCACTACACTGCCAATGATTTTATAGAAAATCAATGCCTTTCGCAATTTAGATTAGACTTGTTACGATGAAAAATATAAAGGGTACTGTAATTGAGTGTCTAATAAAAGAAATTAAGAAGAAAGCAACTAATGGCCTTTTTCAAAAAGGATTATATATATTGAATCTCTGTTCTTTATAAGTTTCTCTCTAAATAATTGGTGTATACTTTTAAATAAGTATTTAGGTAAATTAAAAAATAAATGAGAATCATATTGCTTTCAATGACTTTTTTGTACATTTGCGTTTAAGTTTAGGCGTTCTTTATACTTAATGCAAAATATGACTAATACGAGCAATTTGCTCGTTTCTAAATCGTTACCTATTGTAGAATATATGTTTTATAATCCATTGAATTTCAATCAGGAAATAGATTTTGAATATCTTGCAACGTGAGTCGTCAACCGTTTCTGTATTCCGCAAATATCGGCTATTTCCTTTAGGTAAGCATTCATCTTTTGGTTGCTCAGCACAGGCAGGAGCACACTTTTTTGCTACGCAATCCGGTTGGTTAGAATACTTGTCTATCAGCTTGGGGGCAGGGGATATGACGGGGATGTTACACATCTGTTTTAATTTTTTTGGCAGGCATTCCGAATCCATAGATTATCCTCATTATCCCTTACAAGATGCTCCTTGCTAAGCTGCTGGACATCCGCAAAAGCCATGCCGGTCAGGCAGCAGAAAGCAAAGACATCCCGTACCTGCTCCAGCTGTTTGATATCGAAATCCTTATCCATCAGCCTGTCGAGTGCCTCCCCGTTTTTCAG
>ENA-OQEL01000720-OQEL01000720.1-human-gut-metagenome-genome-assembly--contig:-NODE-720-length-10646-cov-3.483886_pt1 | contig 10646 bp, 9 predicted proteins | sample MGYA00242796_ERZ504637 | MGnify/ENA primary metagenome ERZ504637 (study PRJEB26092, sample SAMD00036306) | human gut metagenome | host: Homo sapiens | study: EMG produced TPA metagenomics assembly of... | reverse complement strand
TCCAGTCACTGGAGAAAACCGGACGCAGCCAGGCACCTCACAGTCCAAAAACCTCCACCGAGTGGAGGAATCCTCCCACCAACAAGCCTCCCAGCATCCCAAAACCTCCAGTCACTGGAGAAAAACCGGACGCAACCAGCACCTCACAGTCCAGATTCCTCCAGTCACTGGAACATATGACCCGCTGAGGCACCTTCCAGAGTCCGTATTATTCCAGCGCATGGAAGAATCACCCCGCTGAAAGACCATTGCAAAAGGCCGTCTCAGGCGGGGCTTGCGTCACCGCTTGAGACGGCCTTGAATTATTGATTATTACGATCGCTTGCGATGACTACCGCACTGCGACTGCACCGGCAACAGTGTCGGAATCGTTCGGCACGTTCTGTGTATTCCGTGCATTCTGCCTGGCAAGTTCGTCGCGGATTTGCTGCAACAGCAGGATCGTCTGCTCTTCGGTGGAGATTTCCGGCTCTTTGGCAGCTTCCTCCTCGGCTTTGCTCCGTTCTTCCGCAAGCTTGGTTTTGGCGAGCAACGCCTCGGTCACGTCACGGAATTTGTTGATCGGCACGAGAATGCAGAAATACACGGCCGCCGCGATAATCAGGAAATTCAATATCGCGCCAAGTACCGCGCCGAACGAAACCGTCGCATTATTGAATGTGATTGCCAGCAGACCATCCATATTCGGTTTGCCGAAAATCATGGCGATGAACGGATTAATCACATTATTGACAATAGAGTTAACCACTGTGGTGACGGCACCGCCCATGACGACACCGACCGCCATGTCGATCATGTTGCCGCGTGCAATGAATTTCTTAAATCCTTCAATCATGATGATTCTCCCATTATGTGAGATCGTGAGATGTTATTGCGGACGTACTCTCTCCCACGCTTTCCGCATTTCCATCCTATAGGCAACACAAGGCACGGCAATCCCGTAAAAAGAAGCAGGTTCAGAACCAGCACCCGCAAAAAGCGTCTCCAAATCCTGAACAAGGTCTTGTGCCGTCCATATTCGTGCACATAGAATGAGACCGTCTATTGGTAACCCAACTATCCCGAAGGGGAAGAATATGCTCACTGACGAGTACGTCAAGCGCGTGTACGCGCAGGTCGAGAAGCGCGACGGCGACCAGCCGGAGTTCCTGCAGGCCGTTCGCGAGGTTTTCGAAAGCCTCGAGCCGGTGGTTGCGAAGCATCCGGAATATGAGAAGGCGGGCGTGCTTGAGCGCATCGTCGAGCCGGAGCGCGTGGTGAAGTTCCGCGTCGCATGGACCGACGATGAGGGCAAGGTGCAGGTCAACCGCGGTTACCGCATCCAGTTCAACTCCGCGATCGGCCCGTACAAGGGCGGTCTGCGCTTCCACCCGAGCGTGAACGAGGGCGTCATCAAGTTCCTCGGCTTCGAGCAGATCCTGAAGAACTCCCTGACCAGCCTGCCGATGGGCGGCGGCAAGGGCGGATCCGACTTCGACCCGAAGGGCAAGTCCGACGCCGAAGTCATGCGTTTCTGCCAGGCCTTCATGACGGAACTGTGCCGTCACATCGGCCAGTTCACCGACGTCCCGGCCGGTGATATCAACGTGGGCGGCCGCGAGATCGGCTACCTGTTCGGCCAGTACAAGCGCATCCGCGACGAGTATTCCGGCGTGCTGACCGGCAAGGGCCTCGAATTCGGCGGCTCCCTGGCTCGTACCGAAGCCACCGGTTACGGCCTGTGCTATTACACCGCCGAGGCAATGCGCGTGCTGCGCAACGATTCCTTCGAAGGCAAGACCGTGGTCATCTCCGGCTCCGGCAACGTGGCCATCTTCGCCACCGAGAAGGCTCAGGCCCTCGGCGCGAAGGTTGTGACCGCCTCCGATTCCAACGGCTACATCTACGATCCGAACGGCATTCAGCTCGACGTGGTCAAGGACATCAAGCTGGGCCACCGCGGCCGCATCAAGGAATACGCCGAGCGTGTGCCGGGCTCCGAATATCACGAGGGCTGCAAGGGCGTGTGGACCGTTCCGTGCGATATCGCCCTGCCGTGCGCCACCCAGAACGAGATCGACGAGGAATCCGCCAAGGCTCTCGTCGCCAACGGCTGCACCGTGGTGTGCGAAGGCGCCAACATGCCTTCCACTCCGGAGGCAATCGCCGTCTACCAGGCCAACAACGTGCTCTATGGCCCCGCCAAGGCCGCGAACGCGGGTGGCGTGGCGGTTTCCGGCCTTGAGATGAGCCAGAACTCCTACCGCCTTTCCTGGACTTTTGAAGAGGTTGACGGCAAGCTCAAGTCCATCATGGAGAACATCGTCGCCAACTCTCTGGAAGCCGCCAAGGAATACGGCCACGAGGGTGATCTGATGCTCGGCGCCAACGCTGCCGGCTTCGTGAAGGTCGCCAACGCCATGGTCGCCCAGGGCGTGCTCTGATCCAGCCGTTTTAGCCAATCTAGCCAATACGGCTGGCTCATCGAAATACATTGAGGGCCTGTCTGGTTTCATTCCAGACAGGCCCTCTTTTCGTATTTCAACACGTACTTCAGCGCACCCAATCTAGTTGCAGTTACATTTGAAACAATCACTCAAAATCACGATAGTTCCGGTTATAACTGAAACTATCTCTAAAAATCGCAATAGTTTCAGCTATAACCGCAACTTCCTCTCGCGCAGCTCCGCTATCTCGCTTATATATGGCAGATTTGAGAGTTCGTACGGTGATATCTCGCTTATATATGGCAGCCTTGGTAGGAAAAATGACCCAAAATATACCCCCGAACTGGCTTTTTCGCAAGTTGACCCCTGCCATATATAAGCGAGATGGTACAGGTCGGAAGGCAAAATCTGCCATATATAGGGCAGATATGGGCAGATTGCAGGCAGGGGAGAGGCAGATAGGATTTGGCGTACGGTAAGAGACAGACTGGTCTAGAAAATACGAAGACGGTCTGTGTCGTGATGGGAATCACGACACAGACCGTCTTGTTGCGTTTGAGTTTGCTATCGCCGCTACTGACGGCGCACTGCGCTATTTCAGCATTGCATGCGACGCTCGCGGACGCTATCGCCGCTCGCTGCCATTAATAGCGCACTGCGCTATTAATCATCTCCAAGCGTGACGTGGATGCCACCGACGAGGGTGCTCACCACGTTGTACAGCAGCGTGAAAATCACCACGAGCACGGTGATCAGCACCACTTCCACAATGGAGAAGATGGTGACGGCGCTCAGCACAGTGCCCAACGAGAACACGTTGGTCAGGTCGAATCCGCCAGCGTCCAAGCCAGTGGAAGACACAATCTGCGTAACTTGGTCGAACACGCCGACCACGTTCAGCATGCCCCACAGCAAAGCCACCGCGACAATCTGAATGATGCCTCCCGCGATGGAAAGCATGAACGCCACCTTGGCGGCCGACCATGCATCGATACGCGTCAGAGACAGGCTCATACGGCGTGCACGCGGAGCGCCGCCGCGACGCTTCTCACGGACCTTCACACCGCCGGAAGCGGAGGAGGCACCCTCGTGCGCCTGAACCTGATCCGCACCAATCAGCGGCTGGCTGGAAGCGGAACGTGCCACGCGCGGTGCCTGCCCAACCTCCGGCATTTGCTGTCCTTCGATGTTCTCGCTCATCGTTGCTCCTTGCAAGATTGTGCCCAGTTCTTAGCTGAGGCTACCAGTTTTCGCAGACGATTGCCTGTCTTGTCTTCATGCCTCTACATTCTCGCCATCGCCGTTGCCAGCGTTGGCTTCAGTAGCGGCTTCAGACGATGCCGAAGCACCCTCGTTCACGGTTGCGTTCGTCCCATGTTCCGCGGATTCCGTTTTTTCCGCAGATTCGCCAGATTCCGCGGATTCGTCATCCTTCTCCTCGTTGCGTGCGATGGAGATGATCTCGTCGTTCTTGTCCGGCTTGGCGAACGTCACACCTTGGGTGGTGCGGCCGGTGCGCTTGACCTCGTCGACGTTGGAACGGATGACCTTGCCGGACTTCATGATGGCCATGATCTGGTCATCTTCCTCAACGATCACCGCGCCCACGAGGGAGCCACGGCCTTCGGCGAGCTGCACGGCCTTGACGCCAAAGCCGTTACGGCCTTGCAAACGGTATTCGCTGATGGCGGTGCGCTTGGCGAAGCCCTCGTTGGTAACCACGAACAGATCCTTGTCGGAATCGCCCCAGACCACGTCCATGGCCAGCAGCTCGTCGCCTTCGCGGAACTTCATGCCCTGCACGCCTGCGGTCTGACGGCCCATCGGGCGCAGCTGCTCGTCGTTGGCCTGGAACTTCAGGCTCATGCCCAGCTTCGACACAAGAATGATGTCATCCTCGGCGTTGCACAGTGCGGCACCGATCAGCTCGTCGGCGTTCTCGCCGTTCTCGCCGGTCATAAGGCGCACTGCGATCAGGCCGCCCTGACGCGGGGAATCGTATTCGGCGAGCGCGGTCTTCTTGACCTTGCCGGAACGGGTGGCGAGCACCAGATACTTGGCCACTTCGTAGTTCGGAATCGACAGCACGGTCTGGATCGTCTCGTCCGGCCCGAACTGCAGCAGGTTGGCCACATGCTGTCCCTTGGAATCGCGCGATCCCTCCGGCAGCTCGTACGCCTTCAGGCGGTACACGCGTCCCTTGTTGGTGAAGAACAGCAGCCAGTTGTGCGTGCTGGTGAGGAAGAAGTGGTCCACCACGTCGTCCTCGCGCAGCTTGGCGCCCTTGATGCCCTTGCCGCCGCGATGCTGCGCACGGTATTCGTCGGCCTTGGTGCGCTTGATGAAACCGGAGTGTGTAACGGTTACGACCACGTTTTCTTCCGCGATCAGATCTTCGACGTTCATTTCGCCGGAGTACGGCAGGATCTTGGTTCGACGTTCGTCGCCATACTTGGACACGATTTCGTCAAGCTCGTCGCCCACGATCTTGCGCTGGCGCTCTGGCTTGGCGAGAATGTCGTTGTAGTCGGCGATGCGACGCATCAGTTCGTTGTGCTCGTCGAGGATCTTCTGACGTTCCAATGCGGCCAGTCGGCGCAGCTGCATGGCCAGAATGGCGTCGGCCTGCACTTCATCCACGTCCAGCAGGTCCATAAGGCCCGTGCGCGCGGTTTCCGCGGATTCGGAAGCACGAATGAGCGCGATGACCTCGTCGATCATGTCGAGGGCCTTCAGATAGCCCTGCAGAATGTGGTCGCGTTCCTCCGCCTCACGCTTGAGGTATGCGGTACGGCGTGCGATGACTTCCAGCTGGTGGCCCACCCAATGGCGGATGAAGGCATCCAAAGACAGCGTGCGCGGCACACCGTCGACCAGCGCCAGCATGTTGGCGCCGAAGGTCTGCTGCAGCTGGGAGTGCTTGTACAGGTTGTTGAGCACGACCTTCGGCACGGCGTCGCGCTTGAGCACGAGCACGAGACGCTGACCGGTACGACCGGAGGTTTCGTCGCGCATGTCGGCGATGCCCTGGATCTTGCCGTCGCGCACCGCCTCGCGGATGGAGACGACCAGTCGGTCAGGGTTCACCTGGTACGGCAGCTCGGTGATCACGAGGCACATGCGGCCCTTGATCTCTTCGGTGTTCACCACCGCGCGCATGGTGATCAGACCACGGCCGGTACGGTAGGCCTGTTCGATGCCCTTATGTCCGAGAATCGTTGCGCCAGTAGGGAAGTCCGGTCCCTTGATGATGCGGATCAGGTTTTCGAGCAGCTCTTCGCGGCTTGCGTCCGGGTGGTCGAGCGCCCAATGCACGCCTTCGGCCACCTCGCGCATGTTGTGCGGAGGAATGTTGGTGGCCATACCGACGGCGATACCGGACGAACCGTTGCACAACAGGTTCGGGAATCGTGCCGGAAGCACGGTCGGCTCCTGTGTCTTGCCATCGTAGTTCGGCAGGAAATCGACGGTGTCTTTGTCGATGTCGCGAACCATTTCCATGGCGAGCGGAGCCATACGGCATTCGGTGTAACGCATTGCCGCGGCCGGATCGTCGCCGGGGGAGCCGAAGTTGCCCTGGCCGTCGACCAGCGTGTAGCGCATAGACCACGACTGTGCCATACGCACCAACGTGTCGTAGATCGCGAAATCGCCGTGCGGATGGTACTTACCCATCACTTCGCCGACCACGCGGGCGCACTTGGAGTAGCCGCGGTCGGGGCGGTAGCCGCCGTCGTACATCGCGTAGATCACACGGCGATGCACCGGCTTCATGCCGTCGCGCACGTCCGGGAGCGCACGGTCCACGATCACGGACATGGCGTACGCCAGGTAGGAATCGCGCATTTCCTGCTGCAGATCCTTCTTCTGGATGCGTTCGCCCACCATCAGGCCGTAATCGGTGTTGTCGGCCTCCTGCGGGCTCAACGGCTCCATGGAGCCGTCAGGCACGAACTGGCCGTCTTCGTTGCTGTTGTTTTCGTCTGCCAACTTCTAAGTCCTTCTAAATCCTTATGAAACCTTGCCTGAAGTCCTTGAAATCCCTACGCGTCGATCCAGCTGACGTTGCGGGCGTTGCGCTGGATGAACAGACGGCGAGGTTCGACTTCGTCTCCCATGAGCATGGAGAAGGTTTCGTCGGCTGCGGCCGCGTCTTCGATCTGCACCTGCTTCAGAATGCGGTGGTCAGGATCCATGGTGGTTTCCCACAGTTCCTGGTAGCTCATTTCACCCAGACCCTTGTAACGCTGGATGCCTTCGCCCTTCGGCAGCTGACGGCCGGCGGACTTGCCTTCGGCGAGCACGCGGTCGCGTTCGGCGTCGGTGTACACGAAGTCGTGCGCGCCTTTGGTCCACTTGAGTCGGTACAGCGGCGGCATGGCCACATACACGTAACCAGCGGTGATCATCGGGCGCATGTAGCGGAAGAACAGCGTCAGATTCAGGGTTGCGATATGCGCGCCGTCCACATCGGCATCGGCCATGATGATGACCTTGTGGTAGCGGACTTTGTTCAGGTCGAAATCCTCGCCATAGCCGCCGCCGACCGCGGTGATCAGCGATTCGATGGTTTCGGACTTCATCATGCGGTCGAGGCTTGCACGCTCGGTGTTAAGGATTTTGCCTCGCAACGGCAGGATGGCCTGCGTGATCGGGTTGCGTCCCTGAATTGCGGAGCCGCCTGCGGAGTCGCCCTCCACGATGAACAGTTCGCATTCTTCAGGATTGTTGGACTGGCAATCCTTCAGTTTGTCTGGCATGCCCGCAGATTCGAAGATTGACTTACGGCGGGTGATTCTCACGTGCCTTCTTGGCTGCAAGACGCGCACGGGAGGCTTCAATGGCCTTCTGGATGATGTTCTTGGCCTCGCTAGGATGCGAATCGAACCAGTCGCCGAGCTTGTCGGTCATCACACGCTGTACGAAGGTTTTTCGCTTTCGGAATTGCCGAGCTTGGTCTTTGGTCTGGCCTTCGAACTGCGGGGTGGTGAGTTTTCACCGACACCACTGCGGGTCAGGCCTTTCGCGCACGTCGTCGCCGGAGAGGTTCTCATCCTTGTCTTTGAGGTGTTCTTTTCACGTGCGTAACGGTTGACGAGCGAGGTCAGCGCGGCGCGGAAGCCTTCTTCGTGGGTACCGCCTTCGGTGGTGGAGATGGTGTTGGCGAAGGTGTGCACCGCTTCGGAGTATGCGGTGGTCCATTGCATGGCGATTTCCGCGGAAATGCCGATTTTCAGGTCTTCCGCTTCGAAATCGATCACGTCCGGTTCGACGGGGGTTGCCTTGCGGGACTTCACCAAGTAATCGACATAATCCTTGATGCCGTCGTTGTATTGGTAGGTGACCGTCTGATGCTTCGGTTCGGCATTGTCGTCGCTTTCGCCCGCGACTTCGTCTCCGGCCTGATCCGGTTCGCGCAAATCGGTCAGGGACAGTTTCAGCCCCTTGTTGAGGAACGCCATCTGCTGGAAGCGGTTGCGCAGGGTCTCGAAATCGTAGGTGGTGGTTTCGAAGATCGCGCCGTCTGCCCAGAAGGTCACGGAAGTGCCGGTGGACTCGTCTTCGCCCATCGGCTCGCCCTTGGCAAGACGTGCGGTCGGCTTCTGGTCGATATAGGTCTGGGTCCAGTGGAAGCCCTGTCGGCGCACTTCGATGTCGACGCGGGTCGACAGCGCGTTCACCACGGAGATGCCCACGCCGTGCAGACCGCCGGAAACCGCATAGCCGCCGCCACCGAACTTGCCGCCGGCATGCAGCTTGGTCATCACGGTTTCCACGCCGGAAACGCCTTCGCCCGGCACTTCGTCGACCGGAATGCCTCGGCCGTCATCCACCACGCGCACGCCGCCGTCCGGCAGAATCGTCACTTCGATGTGCGAAGCGTAGCCTGCCAGCGCCTCATCGACGGAGTTGTCGACGATCTCGTACACCAGGTGGTGCAAGCCTCGGGGGCCGGTGGAGCCGATGTACATGCCCGGGCGGATTCGCACCGCCTCAAGGCCTTCCAGAACCCTCAGATCGGAAGCGTCGTAATGCTCCGGAGCCAAGGTGTCATCGAGCTGCGCATCTTCGAGCTGATCGTTCTGGATCTGATCTTCCTGCGTGTTTTCAGCTGATTCGTTCAGCGAATCCGCATCAAGGTCTGCCACAGAGATTCCTTCCTGCATTTTTCCCGCCAATGAGGGTCATTCACGCAGGTGATACCACCTAGAACGCAAATAAAGGCCCCTTCTAGGCGTTTACATACACTGCTTGATATTCTACTCATGGAGGGGGACAGAGCGCCAGAGGCATTTATCCTTGAAATCCAGCCGTTTATCCCTGTTTTTTCGCTTTCGGAAAACAACATTCGACCGTTGCGAACGGCCCGCTTGGAAGCGTCGCAGGGGAATTCTTCGACGAAGCGCCTTCAACGAACGTCTGATAGCACGTGGTGTCGCGCTAATATCGCGGCCTTCGTGTCATTCGTCCTCGGCTGAATCCCTGTTGTTGCGGGCCGGTGACGCGCACCTCGTTGATGGTCAGCCCCTCGAGCCTACGGCGAATGGTGTCGGTCAGCAGCGGAATCATGTACGTCAAGGTGGTGGTCCATGCGGGGCTGTCGCATCGGATCGTCAGAATGCCGTCGCGCAGGTCGACGGGGTAGGAGTGGCGCGCGTTTTCGACGCCGACCACCTGATCCCAATGATTCTGCATCTGCGCGATTTTCAGATGCGGCGTCCAAGAACCTTGCGTTGCGATCACGTTGAAAATATTGCCGACCGTCTGCGGGTCGCGTCCGGGTTTGCCGAAATTCTCCCACGCCTGCCGCGCACGTTCCTCACGTTCCTTATATCGGCCGGCACGTCGGCTGATACGTTCGAATACTTCGGCGGGCAACTTGCGTTGGTCGAGATGCAATGTTTCGCAGATTGGAGGATTCGGCATCAGCGCTGCTCCTGTCGATTCACCGACTGTTGCGCTGCAGACGATTGCGTTGCAGATTCCCGTCCCGCGACAAGTTGCGCCATCATCGCCGTCAAATCGTCATGCTGTCCATCTTGCGATTGCCTGCGCAACGCGGCCACGTCGATCACATGCGCGTCCGCGTGAAAGCGCCCAGCATCCATGCGCGGAATATCGCTTGCCGCGGCGACGGTGATCAGCACCTGGTCCTGCCGCATCGCAAAATCGAGGATCTGCCCACGACGGGCCTCGTCAAGCTGTGCGAACACATCATCGAGAATCACGATTGGCTTGCTTTCAAAATGTGCGGAAACCGCCTCATATAGCGCCATTTTCAACGCCAAAGCCATGGTCCACATCTCACCGTTGGACGCGAATTCGCGTGCGTTCATATCGTTGAGCAGCAAAGTCAGGTCGTCGCGATGCGGACCGATCAGATTCTGCCCGCGCGCCACTTCGCCGGGGTAGATGCGTTGGAAATGGCGGCTGATCTCCGCGGCCGGATCGTCGAACAGCATCACTTCGTCGAAGGACGGCTCGTAGGCGAGCGCCGCCCGTTCGTCATCTCCCGCCAAAGACGCGTAGATCCGCGCAAAAGGCTCTTCCAAGCGTGAGATCACGTTGTTGCGGTCCCGCGTCAGCTGCATGCCGAGGTCGATGAATTGCCCCGTCCAGATTTCCAGCCCGCTTAAGACCGCCTGCTGGCCGTATTGCGGGTCGAGATTCGTGCCGTCGCCGAGTTGTTTGAGCAGTGCCGTGCGCTGTTTCGCCACGTGCGTGAACTGTTGCAGGGTCTGCGCATAGTGGGGGAGCAGCAGAGACGCGGCCTGGTTGATGAAGTTGCGTCGGGTTGCGGGATCCCCTGCTACCAGACGTTGATCTTCGGGGGTAAAGGAGACGGAGGGCGTGCGCCCGATGAGATCCCTCATATATTGAGATTTTCCGCCGTCGATGCGCGCTCGGTTAGCACCCCGTGCCACGATGGTCGCCTCGTAGGTGTGCTGCGTTTCACCGTCTTCCACGTTGGCTCGGATGGTGGCCGACGTGCACCCTTTTTCGATTAGTGGCAGTGATGATGACGCGCGATGGCTGGATCCTGTGGAAAGCACTTCGATGGCTTCCACGATATTGGTTTTGCCGAGTCCGTTGGCACCTTGCAGAATGTTGATTCCCGGTTTGAAATCGAGCACGCAATGTTCCCACGATCGGTAGTGGTCGAGTGCCAGTCGGGAAATATACATGCAAGATCCTTGAGATAGTGCGAATTTCTTACGT
>ENA-OQEL01000719-OQEL01000719.1-human-gut-metagenome-genome-assembly--contig:-NODE-719-length-10662-cov-2.755861_pt1 | contig 10662 bp, 20 predicted proteins | sample MGYA00242796_ERZ504637 | MGnify/ENA primary metagenome ERZ504637 (study PRJEB26092, sample SAMD00036306) | human gut metagenome | host: Homo sapiens | study: EMG produced TPA metagenomics assembly of... | reverse complement strand
ATCATTAAATACTAATGATAAATGATATAAAAATTAAAGATGCGTTATATAAGGAATTATGAGAGAGCAATGTCGATAAACTTTGGGATGAAGATTATCGACATTTTTTATTTTCCAAGAATAAGATTTATACATAAAAATTTTAGTGAATTTGATAATATATTGATAGATAAAAATGAGCTTTGAAAACTAAAATGATGCATAAAATTTATAATAAATTATGAGAAATCGTTGTCAGTATTGACGTATTAATAGGATTTTCGTTATAATTGATATGTAAAATATAGATGTTAGAACTTGCTTAAGGATAGTGATTTTTATGAAAATAATAAAGTATTAGTTATACATGGACCAAATTTAAATTTACTTTGGCACTCGTGAGCCAGAAATTTATGGTAGTATGACTATGCAAGATATTAATGAAGATTTTAGCAAAACAGGCTAAGGAACATAATATCGAAATAGATTTTTTTCAAAGTAATCATGAAGGAGCTATTATTGATACTTTACATAATGCTCGTGGTCAATATGGCTATATTATTTTAAATGCTGGTGCATTTACACATTATAGTATTGCTATACGTGATGCTTTAGCTGCTATTGATATACCTGTAATAGAAGTACATCTATCTAATATCCACAAAAGAGAAGAATTTAGACATCATTCTGTAATTGCACCTGTAGTTGAAGGGCAGATTTGCGGTTTTGGTTTAGAAAGTTATAAATCTGCGTTATTTATTGCTATTAGTAGACTACAAAAAGAGGAGTAAATTATGTGTCAAAATAATCGTATAGAAAAACTTAGAAAAGTATTGCAGGCAAATTATTGTGATGCAATGCTTATAAGTAAAGAAGAAAATTTACATTATTTTAGTGGTTTTACAGGTGATGATACATTTTTAGTAATCACTTTAGATAATTGTTTTTTGATTACTGATTCACGTTATACAAAACAAGCTAGTGAACAGACTTCATTTACTATTATTGAACAAAAAAGCTGGTTTACTTAGCAAAACTGTAGAACTTATAAAGAAATTAAATATTAATAGTTTAGCATTTGAAGGCAATGCTTTGATTTTTAATCAATATAATTATTTAGCTAAAAATTTAATTGATATTGAAGTTGATTTTTCTACATCTTTAGATTTAACTGAACTTCGCATTATAAAAGATAGAAAATGAGATAGAATTGATAAAAAAAGCTATTAATATCAGTGATGAAGCGTATTCGCATATATTGAAATTTGTAAAATCAGGTATGAGCGAACAGGAAGTAGCGACTGAATTAGAATATTTTATGCGCAAATTAGGCAGTGAACGACCTGCATTTACTACTATAGTGGCTTCTGGTGTTAGAGGGGCATTACCTCATGGAGTTGCTACAGATAAGTTGATAAATAATGGTGAATTTGTTACAATAGACTTTGGTGCTGTTTACAAGGGATATCATTCAGATATTACACGTACTTTTTGTGTAGGAAAAGCAAGTGATAGACAAAAAGAGATTTATGATATTGTTTTGCAAGCACAATTATTAGGGCTAAAAGAAATTGCACCTAATAAAAGTGGCAGGGAAGTTGATTTTCCTGTAAGAGAATATATAAAAAATGCAGGTTATGGTGATTTCTTTGGGCATGGCTTAGGGCATGGTGTTGGTCTTGAAATTCATGAGTTACCTCGTTTATCACCACTTAGTTCAACAGATAAGCTTAAAGAAAATATGATAGTTACTAATGAGCCGGGGATTTATGTGCCTGACATTTGGCGGTGTTCGTATTGAAGACACTGTTTTAGTTACTGCAAATGGATGCCAAGCACTTACACAAAGTGATAAACGGCTTGTTGAAATAATGTGACCGCAATAATTGAGAGTCTGGGTATTTTCACATTATATAAATAAATTAGATAATATATTTTGGAGGAATGTTTTAATGATTTCCAGCAGTGATTTCCGTACAGGTCTTACACTTGAAATTGATAACGGTGTATGGCAGATTGTTGATTTCCAACATGTAAAACCAGGTAAAGGTGCAGCTTTCGTTCGTACCAAAAAATTAAAAACGTACAGACTGGTGCAGTTGTAGAACGTACTTTTAACCCTAATGGAAAAATTACCAGCAGCTCATGTAGAAACTAGAGCTATGCAGTATTTATATGAAGCAGATGGTATGTACACTTTCATGGATAATGAAACTTATGATCAGATTGAACTTACAAAAGATCAATTAGGTAGTGCATTAAACTTCTTAAAAGAAAACATGGATATTAGCTTACAGTCTTTCAAAGGCAATATCATTGGTATTACTTTACCAAACTCTGTAAATCTTGAAGTTGTTGAATGTGAACCAAGCGTTAAAGGTGATACTGCAACTGGTGCTACTAAAATGGCAAAAGTTGAAACTGGTTATGAAGTTCGTGTACCACTTTTTCGTTAACGAAGGCGACGTATTAAGAATTGATACTCGTACTGGTAACTATATCGAACGTGCTTAATTAAATTAAAAAAATAGGAATTGCATCTTTCTAATTTTAGAAAGGTGCAATTTTTATATTTTATTTTGATTTATAATTTTAAAATACTAGTTATTTTTTAATAACTTCTTAATGAAGCTGTTAGTTGTATATTTATGAATTTTTTGTTATAATTGATTTAATAATAAAAACTAAAACAATATAGACTGCTTTAGTTTCAAAGGAGGATTTAACATGGACGAAAAAAAAGGGAATCAATAATGCATTAGGTACTATCCGCATTGCAGACGAAGTAGTAAGTATTATAGCAGGTCTTGCTGCTACAGAAGTTGAAGGCGTAGCAGGCATGAGTGGTGGTATCGCTGGTGGTATCGCAGAAATTTTAGGTCGTAAAAATTTCTCTAAAGGTGTAAAAGTTGAAGTTGGCGAAAAAGAAGCAGCTATTGATCTTTATATCATCGTAAAATACGGCGTACGTATTCCAGATATCGCATTAAATGTACAAGAAGCTGTAAAAGCAGCTATTGAAAATATGACAGGTCTTAGCACTGTTGAAGTTAATGTACATGTTCAAGGCGTTGGTTTCCCAGAAGATGTAAAAACTGAAGAAGTACGCGTTCGCTAAGTATAAGAAAGAGGAGTAGTATGAGCGTTATAAATCGTATCATCCTGTTCTTTTACGCTTTGGCATTTGGTGCAGTTTCTATTTTGACTATGGTATTATTCGCTAGATTTATTCCCGATGCTCAAATTTGGAATGAGTTCTTGTATTTATGTAGTCGCATGGAAACTGTAGTGGTTGCAGTAGTCATTTTTATTTGTAGTCTATATTTATTAATACAGAGTTTATCTACACATAGTAATGATGTATCAACAAATGAGGCTGTAATTGTGCAAGGGAAAATGGGAGAGGTTAATATCTCCTTAACAGCACTAAAAGATATGGCTGATAAGATTGCCCGTTCTATTACAGGAGTCCGTGATGTTAAAGTAAGATTGAAAATGACTAAGGCACCAACCAAAGATAAAACTTTAATACCTAATTTCAAGCTAAAATTAATTGTTGGTGAAGAAAGCAATATTGTATCAATTAGTGATGAAATAAAACAACAACTTGATATATATTTAAATAAATATATCGGTATTGAAAAGGCTAAAATTGATATCAATGTAGAAAGCATATCTAATAATTCTACTAACAACAAAAAGCGCGTTGTATGAAGTTTTAGCTGAGGTGCACAATGAAAGAATATATTTTAAATTTTATCAAATATCAATTACATGAACATTGTGGTAGAACTATTGGTGTTATTTTAGGATTTATAATTTCTTTAGCTATACTTATATTTGGTTTATTCACTACTTTATTTGTAATAGTTTGTATGGGAATAGGTCTTTATGTAGGTAATTTAATAGATAAAGATGATGAGTTTTCAGATAATATCTTATATAAAATCCAAAAAATCTTACCACCTTATTCACGTCGTTGGTAAAAGGGAGCTAGTTTTTTATATGAGTCGCAGACAAGCGAGAGAAATCGCATTACAGTCATTATTTCAATTAGATTTTAATGAATGTGAAGTAGATAGTGCTATTGAAAATGTATTATCACATAAAAAACTTCATGAAGCTGATTGTGATTTTGTAAGAATATTAGTTAGTGGTACTAGAGAAAATTTAGAGTCTATTGATAAAATGATAGCGGAAAAAGTACTAAAGACTGGAAAAATCGAACGTATGTCAGGTATTGACAGAAATATCGTTCGTCTAAGCTATATTTGAAATGAAATTCAGTTCAGATAAACTGGTGCCTAATATAGCAATCAATGAAGCTGTCGAATTAGCCAAAAAAATTCGGTACAGATGATTCTGCCCGTTTTGTTAATGGTATTTTGGGCTCAATGATTAAATAACAATGTTTATTTGCCAGGCTAGTTACAGCCTGGCATTTTTATTTATATGAGGATATAATGGCAGGAAAAATTTACACAGTAAGTCAATTAAATAAATATTTACGACAACAATTTGATGATGATATTATTTTGCAAAATATCATGTTAAAGGGAGAAATATCTAATTTCAAAGTTCATTCTTCTGGACATTGTTATTTTACTTTAAAAGATAATTTAGCTAGTATAAAATGTGTAGCATTTCGTTTTAATGCTATGAAGTTTCGTTTTGCTCCGCAAAATGGAATGAAGGTAATTGCAAGTGGATATATTTCAATTTATGAAAAAGATGGTTTATATCAATTATATGTGCAAAGTTTAGCGCCTGAAGGTATAGGTGAACTTGCATTAGCTTTTGAACAATTAAAAAATAAATTGAATGATGAAGGTTTATTTGATAGTAAATATAAAAAACAATTACCTTTCTATCCTAAGCGCATAGGTGTTGTAACATCAAGAACGGGAGCAGTTATTAAAGATATTTGTCATGTAGCTAAAAGGAGAAATCCTTTGGTGAAGATCCTTTTATATTCTGTCTTGGTACAAGGCGAAAACGCAAGTAAGGAAATTGTTCAAGGAATAGAATTTTTTAATAAAAAATGTCCAGTTGATGTGATTATCATTGGACGAGGTGGTGGCTCTCTTGAGGATTTATGGGCATTTAATGAAGAAAATGTAATTCGTGCGATATTTGCTTCAAAAATTCCTATAATTTCAGCAGTAGGTCATGAAACAGATTATACTTTATCTGATTTAGTAAGCGATGTAAGAGCAGCAACACCTTCTCAAGCAGCGGAATTAGCTGTTGTAGAAAAAGATGCATTAGTAAATTATATTGAAAGTTTAAAAAGAGATTGTAGATATAAAGCGTATAATCTTTTTTCAATTAAAGAAAATAAATTTAATTTATTATGGAAACATAATATTTTTAGCGATAAAGAACGTTTATTGCAAAGTAGACAACAAGAATTAGATTTTTTAAATGAGCATTTAAATAAAGTAGTAACTGATAAATACGTGAATAAATTTCATCAAATGGAAGTTATTGCCGAAAAATTAAAAGTATTAAATCCTCTAAATGTATTACAAAGAGGTTTTAGTATCGTAAAACAAGATGATAAATATATAAAAAATATAAAAGATATAGATATGGATAAATCACTAAATATCGAGCTTAGTGATGGTACTGTTGAAACTAAAATTGTACAAATAAAAGAAAAATGAGGTTTTTCTCATGGCTAGAAAAAAAATTAACATTTTTGAAAAATGCTATGGAAACTTTAGAAGAAATTGTAAAATCAATTAGAAGCTGGAGATATTCCATTAAATGAATTAATAGATAAATATAATGAAGGTATGAAATTATCAGCTTTCTGTTTAGATGAATTAAATAGAGCGAAAGAGGCTATATATGCAGAAGTTGATGTAAAAGATAATAAAATAATTGAAAAGAAATTAGATATAGAAGGTGATTATTAAATGATGAAATCCTACATGCAAAGAAAAAATGGATTTAATAAATCAGCAATTAAATGAGATTTATACAGAAAATATGGCACTCAATAAAGATTTAGCTAAAGCTATGAATTATAGTTTAATGGCTGGTGGAAAAAGACTTCGTCCTATTTTAATAATGGCTGCTGCTGATGCTTTAGGTGTTGATGGTGAAAAATTCTTGAGATTATCGACATCAATAGAGTTTATTCATACGTATTCTTTAATACATGATGATTTGCCAGCAATGGATAATGATGATTATCGCAGAGGAAAACTTACTAATCATAAAGTTTTTGGTGAAGCTTTAGCCATTTTAGCAGGTGATGCGCTGCTCACTATGGCATTTGAAATAATTGCCACTGATAAAAATGTAGCTGCAGAAACTAAAGTAAAAATTATTACTGAAATGAGCAAGGCTGCTGGTGCAGAAGGTATGGTCGGCGGTCAAGTAATAGATATGCAATCCGAAAATGAAAAAAATTGATATACAGACTTTAAAACAAATGCATGCTGCTAAAACAGGTGCATTATTTTGTGCTGCTATTCGTTCTGGTGCTATTTTGGCTGGTGCTGATGAAAAACAATTAGCTAATTTGACAGAATATGCTCGTCAATTTGGATTGGCTTTTCAAATTACTGATGATATTTTAGATGTTGTTGGTGATGAAAAAACTATAGGGAAACCTGTAGGTAGTGATGAAAAAATCATAAATCCACATATGTTACTTTGGGTTCATTAGAAAGTGCAAAAGCTTTAGCGCAAGAAGCTGTGGATAAAGCAAAAGCGTCTTTAGTAGATTTTGGCGAGAATGCTGAATTTTTAAGAGCTTTAGTAGATTATTTAATTACTAGAAATAAATAAACTAAAGAAAGAGTGTTATATATGAATATTTTAGAGCAAATACATTCTCCGGCAGAGCTAAAATATTTATCTGAAACTCAGTTAGAAATTGTAGCCACGCAAATTAGAGAATTGATTATAAAAACAGTAGCTCAAAATGGCGGTCATTTAGCTCCTTGTTTAGGAACAGTAGAACTTACTTTAGCTTTGCATAAAGTCTTTTCTTGTCCACGAGATAAATTTGTTTGGGACGTTGGTCATCAGGCATATGCACATAAAATTTTAACTGGCAGATTAGAAAAATTTTCCACATTACGACAAAAAGATGGCATAACAGGTTTTCCAAATCGCTTTGAAAGTGAATATGATGCATTTGGTGTGGGTCATGCGAGTACATCAATTTCAGCGGCATTAGGTATGGCAGTTGCTCGTGATTTAGACAATGAAGATTATAATGTAATTGCTATTATTGGTGATGGCGCTTTGACTGGTGGCGAAGCTTTTGAGGGCTTGAATAATGCAGGAATGTCTAAGCGTAAACTAATAGTCATTTTAAATGATAATGAAATGTCTATTTCACAAAATGTAGGTGCGTTATCAGAGTATTTATCACTTATTCGCATTGATGAAAAGTATAAACGTGCCAAAAAAGATATTCAGCGTATTTTGGGTAATATACCGAAAATAGGTGGTTCTGTTTTAAAAACAGCTAATTATGTAAAAGATGGTGTAAAAAATGCCATTGTTCCTGGTGGTATTTTTGAAGCTTTAGGTTTTAATTATATTGGAGCATTAAATGGTCATAGTTTAACTGATTTGATAAATGTTTTTGAAAAAGTTAAAGCAAATATTGATGGTCCAGTACTCATTCATGTACAGACTAAAAAATGGTCATGGATATTTACCAGCAGAAAATAATCCATCTAAATTCCATGGTATTGGTAAATTTGATGTATTGACAGGACTACCTATAGCTTCTAATAGCATTGTACCTACGTATACTGCTGTTTTTAGTAGAGCATTGATAGATTTAGCCGCCAAAAATAAAAATATAACAGCGATTACAGCAGCTATGCCATCAGGCACAGGCTTACAAAAAATTTGCTGATGTTTACCCTAAGAGATTTTTTGATGTAGGTATCGCAGAAGAACATGCTGTAACATTTGCTGGCGGTCAAGCTTGTATCGGTAAACGACCATTTGTAGCATTATATTCAACTTTTGCTCAACGTGCTTATGATCAGGTTATCCATGATATATGTTTACAAAAATTACCAGTAGTATTTTGTTTAGATAGAGCAGGGCTTGTTGGTGAAGATGGCCCAACTCATCATGGTGTATTTGATATAGCATATATGCGTCAAATACCAAATATGGTAGTTATGGCACCAAAAGATGAAAATGAACTTCGTCAAATGGTATTTAGTGCAGTGGAATATAATTGTCCATGTAGCATACGTTATCCACGAGGAAACGCTTGTGGTGTTTCAATTGAAGAAGATGTAGAGATTTTACCTTTAGGCAAAGGCGAAATTTTACAAGATAAGGAAAATGCTACAGTAGCAATAATAGCTGTTGGTTCAATGGTAAAAGAAGCTATGGTAGCTAGTGAAAAATTATCATTAGAAAATATAAATTGTAGCGTTATTAATGCTCGCTTTATAAAACCATTAGATGAAGAATTAATTTTAAATATAGTTAAAAAAGTAAAATACGTAGTAACAATTGAAGAAGGTATTTTAGCTGGCGGTTTTGGCAGTGCTATTTTAGAATTATTAAATCAAAATAAAATATATAAACCAGTAATTCGCATGGGTATACCAGATGAATTTATAGAGCAAGGTACACGCAATGAATTATTGAAAGAATGTAAATTAACAAGTGAAGATATAATACAAACAATAAAAGATTTTGAAGAATAGAAATAGGTGTGAAGTTAATGGCAAAAAAACGTTTAGATGTGATGTTAACAGAACAAAATTTAGTATCTAGTCGAGAACGTGCAAAAACAACTATAATGGCAGGCTTAGTATTAGTTAATGGTCAAAAAATAGATAAACCAGGAACTATGGTAAAAGAAGATGCTGTTATCCGTGTTTTAGGTGATAGCATAGGATATGTAAGCCGTGGCGGTTTAAAATTAGCGAAAGCCATCAAAGAATTTAAATTAGATTTAACAGATTTAGTTGTAGCAGATATTGGTGCTTCAACTGGTGGTTTTACAGATTGTTCTTTGAAAAATGGAGCAAAAAAAGTTTTTGCTATAGATGTAGGCTATGGACAATTAGCATGGTCATTACGTACAGATGAACGTGTAGTGAATATGGAAAGAACAAACATTCGCTATGTTACACCAGAAGATATAGGAGAACCTATAAACTTTGCTTCTATCGACGTAGCTTTTATCTCTTTAGATAAAGTTTTACCTGTAGCTAAAACTTTACTTAGCGATGATGGTAAAATAGTTGCTTTAATAAAACCTCAATTTGAAGCAGGAAAAGATAAAGTAGGCAAAAAAGGCGTAGTTCGTGAAGCTAGTGTACATGAAGAAGTAATCAAAAAAATCGTAGATTTAAGTACACAATTAGAATTTGTACCTAGAGAATTGACATATTCTCCAGTAAAAGGGCCAGAAGGAAATATTGAATATTTAATTTTATTAGATTTAGATAAACAACATCAAAGTAATATTGATGACAATTTGATAAAAGATATTGTACAAAAAGCACATGCACAATTAGATAAATAGGGGGACAATATTTAATGAGAATAGCTATTTATCCTAATGTAACTAAATCAGGAGCTGGGGAGATTTTAGAAAGAGTAATAAAATTTGCTAATCAATATAATATTGAATTATTATTACCGCCAAAAGAAGGTAAATTTTTCTATCATGAAGAATTAATCAATCAAAACATTGAAAAAGAATATATTGATATGGCGATTAGCATCGGTGGAGATGGTACTTTATTAGGTCTTTGTAGAAGACTGGCTAAAAATGGTATACCTGTATGTGGTATTAATATTGGACATTTAGGATTTTTAGCAGATATTGAACCAGGAGAAATTGAAGCCAAACTGACAAAAATCATCAATAGACAATATAAAATAGAAGAGCGATTAATGTTGTCTGCATATATAAAAAGACAAGGGAAAATAAACTATATTGGCAGTGCTGTAAATGATGTAGTTGTAAGTAAATGCGGTGTATCACGTATGCTACATTTTGGTGTAGCTATCAATAATTATATGGTAACAAATTATAAAGCTGATGGATTGATAATATCGACTCCTACAGGTTCAACAGCATATTCTTTATCTGCTGGCGGGCCAATTGTAAATCCTAAAGTAAAAGGAATTATATTGACACCAATATGCCCACATTCTTGCTTCATTCGTCCTATGGTTATTGATGAAAGTGAAAAAGTCGCCTTGAATATCATCAATATCATTAGTATGACAAAGAGAAGTGTAAACTTAACATTAGATGGACAAGAAGGCGTTGATATTGAGCCAGATGATGAAATTATAATTGAAAAAGCGAATTTTCCAGCACAGATAGTTAGATTTGAAGATAAAAATTTCTATCAAACATTTATGAATAAACTCTGTTTATAAGCGATAGATTTTTATTTTAAATTATAATAAAAAAGAGGAATTTTCCATGCAAAAGCTCAGTAACTCAATTCAGTTAGCACATTGCTTATTAAAAAATAGATTAAATGAAGCAAAAATAATAGTTGATGCTACAGCTGGAAATGGCAATGATACACTGTTTCTAGCTCAAAATGCCTTAAATAATGCTCAGATATATGCATTTGATATCCAAAAAGAAGCTATAGAAAATACAAAAGCTTTATTAATAAAAAATAAAGATAATATAAATTTACCACTAGAAAATAT
>ENA-OQEL01000716-OQEL01000716.1-human-gut-metagenome-genome-assembly--contig:-NODE-716-length-10702-cov-2.468085_pt1 | contig 10702 bp, 7 predicted proteins | sample MGYA00242796_ERZ504637 | MGnify/ENA primary metagenome ERZ504637 (study PRJEB26092, sample SAMD00036306) | human gut metagenome | host: Homo sapiens | study: EMG produced TPA metagenomics assembly of... | reverse complement strand
AAGGAGGACAGGTGGACTACATCCGGCTTGTGCCCGAAAACTTTTCGGTACTCGTCAGGCGCCTCAATTGCCTTACGTGCGGAGTGAAATAGGCGAACTGGCCAAACAGGTAGTGAGGGCACAGACTACGCTGACGGGCGTGCAGGCCAAATTGTCGCTCGATGTGAATCCCGGCGGAAAGAACGAGCCGGACCGTTTTACCATCGTGGGCTGTGGGGAAAGTTCATTTTGAAGCCCCAGACTGATTTTTACCGGGCATTACCTGAGCTGGAGGATTTGACCATGCACATGGCGGAAGCAGCCAAAATAGCGGTGGTTCCCCACGGGTTGGTGCGTTTTGCCGATGGCGAATTGGGATACATCACCCGGCGCATAGACCGTCGCCCGGATGGTGGAAAGATTGCCATGGAGGACATGTGCCAGTTGACGGAACGTCTCACCGAATACAAATATAAGGGCTCGTATGAGCAGATAGCCAAGACTATCAAGAAGTATTCTGCAGTGCCGCAGCTTGATTTGGTGAATTTCTGGGAAGTGGTGGTGTTCTCGTGGATTGTGGGAAACTCGGATATGCACTTGAAGAACTTTTCATTGTATGACACGGGGATGGGCTATAGTCTGACGCCTGCATACGATTTGCTGTCCACGGTTATTGTCATGCCCGAGGATACGGAGGAATTGGCATTGACTCTTAATGGGAAAAAAAGGAAAATATGGAGAAGCGATTTCGAGAAGTCGATAATCGCATCGGGGGTCAGTGGCAAGGTAATAGAGAACATCGCCCGGAAATTCCGACGTTCCATCATTAAATGGATGGAACTGATAGATGTTTCCTTCCTGCCCGAAGACATGAAGAAACCCTATAAAGACTGGTGCTGCAACGTCTGCTTTGGCTGCGCTGAAAGATCTTTCCTTTTCTGTTTTAGTTATTTAATTAAAACGTATGCAGTCTTTAAACATCTATTTCGTTTCTTTGTTACAGAAGACTTAGTATGAACTAAAAGATTGTAGATATGAAAATTCGTTATTTATCTTTGATAGTGTTACTGGTAATGAGCGTATTTGCTCCTATACAGGCACAAACCTATGACAATTTGTGGAAAGAACTGGAGGTGTTGGAACGAAAGGATCTGCCCCAATCGGTCATTTCCAAAGCAATGAAAATCTACGATAAAGCAAAAGTGGAACAGAATGTACCGCAAATGATGAAAGCCTATCTCACTGCCATGCAGTACCGTTCCCTTTTAACTCCCGATAGCTTGAAGGTAGATATGAATGGTTTGGAACAATGGGCTTCCCAAACCGGCAGTGTGGAAGACAAAGCTATATTGTATTCCATTCTGGGTGAAATGGCCATGTCTGCCGACGTAAAAAGGGGATTGGGCTATTTGCAGGCCTCTCTCAAGGATAAAGACCGGTTATTGCTTGTCCCGGTCGAGAAATTGAGATCTATGGTGAGAGTGGGAGAGGCTAGTAAACGGTATTTTCGTGATAATCTGTACAACTTGTTGGCACGTCGTGCCATACAAATCATGCAGCAGTACAGGTGGCAGGCGGCTGCTAAAGCAAATCAGACAAACAGTCTGCCTGCGGATATGACGGATATGGATAAGTTTGTTACTTATCAGTTTGTTCCTGTCTCTGATTGTGACTTGACAGCAGCTGTCATGCAGGCTTATCAGTCCTTGCTGAAAGCATATGATACGGAAACGGAGCGTGAGGGTTGGTTGCTGACCGGGATAGATGCATTGAATTACCTGTACCGCAATTTTTCCGGAAACTTCTCGAATGACGTTTGCCAACAGGAACTCCGGAAGTGGATTCATACTTATCCGGCTGTGAAAACAGTTCCTGAAGCTTATCTGGCTTTGGCACAATTCCTACAGTATCAAAATAATCAGGTAGAGCGCTTGCGGATAGTTCGTGAAGGAATAGCCGGATACCCCGTTACGAAGGTATCAACCAACTGAAGAATATAGAAAAGGAAATTCTGAATGCAAGCCTTTCACTGGAAATAGCTACGGCTTATCCTGGTGAACAGCAGTCGGTGAAAGTAAATTATAAAAACCTTACCGGCATCACTTTGCAGTTATATAAGGTGAATTTACCCGTTACCTCTGCCGTATTGCAGAACAGAACCACCCATTTTGAAAGTAAATATGCCCGTTTGCAACGCGAGGAGCATTTTTCTTTGAAACCTACTACAGATTATTTGAATATCGATACCACCCTGACCATACAGGCTCCTCAAGCGGGAATTTATTTCTTAAAGGCAGTGCCCGATGGGAAGAAGGGCGTTTCGGACGGAACATTAATGAATGTCACCGCTTTAAAGACCATTTATCGTCCTCTGCCGGATGGTACGTTGGAACTGGTGGTGGTAGATGCAGTGAGCGGACAGCCTGTTTCTGAGGCGGAAGTAACCATTTATACGGAGAAGGGAGGAGGCTATTCTCCTCAACAGACCTATCAGGCGGATAAACAGGTACTTTGAAACTGGATTTCCTGAATAGTAACAAATACTGGTATAATGCACATACGGCGGCTGATAATGCGATGCCCATCTTGAATCTTTGGAAAAACGATTATTACTATAAAGAGAGCAAGAAAAAAGAAGTTTTGCAATTATTTACCGACCGATCCATTTACCGTCCCGGTCAAACCGTATATGTATCCGGCTTGGCTTATGAAATGGAAAAGGATTCTACGCGTGTGCTTGCGGATAAAAAATATACGGTATCCCTATATGATGCGAATAATAATGAAACAGGAAAAGTAGAAGTATGGACGAATGGTTTTGGTTCGTTCAGCGGACAATTTGTTTTGCCCTCTCCTTGCCTGACCGGTTATTTTAGCTTGCGTGCGGCCGATACTTCTGTCAGTTTTAAGGTAGAAGAATATAAACGTCCCACCTTTGATGTCACGTTTGAACCCGTGAAAGTGGAGTATCAAGTGGGTGACTCTATAGAAGTGGCGGGTATGGCAAAGACTTTTGCCGGTGCGCCTGTGCAGAATGCCAGGGTACACTATAATATATCCCGTTCCTATGCTTGGTTCTGGCGGTTTATGGGTAGAGGTTCAGCCCGTTGGGAGGGAGAGGCAATGACCGATGCGGATGGTAAGTTCATCGTTCCGGTGCATTTTGAAATAGACTCGGACAGGAGAGAATCTCCGTTGTGGTATTATACGTACAACATACAGGCGGATGTGACGGATGGTGCAGGTGAGACACAGCAAGCTAATTTGTCATTGCCTTTAGGAAGCACTTCAATGGTGCTGAATATGGATAATTTGCCCGATAATTGGGTTAAAGAAAAGAAGTTGGAAATAAAACTGACAGCCATGAATCTTTCGGGTGAGCCGGTAGATACTCCGGTTACTTATCAGGTAGTCGAGATGGAGAAACAGAAAGACGGTCAGGAAAAAGAAGGCAGAAAGGTATTGACCGGTACGGTGGAAGCTAACAAGAGTTTTATTCCTGAGGCTATTTATGCCCTGCCTTCCGGTAATTATCGTTTGAAGCTTTCGGCTAAGGATACACAAGGCAGAGAGTGTACGGCATCTAAGAATTTCCTTTTGTTCTCATTGAACGACAAGCGTCCGCCTTTCGTGATAACGGATTGGTTCTATCAGGATGGTCTGGAATTTGATGCAGCATCTCCAGCTACTATATATATAGGTAGCAGCGAAAAGAATGTCTATCTGCTTTATGATGTGTTTGCAGGCAATAAGCGCTTGGAAAGCAAACGTATACAGCTTTCGGACTCGGTGATCAGTTTCCGCTTCCCTTATAAGAAGGAATATGGTGACGGCATTCTGGTAAGTATGGCATTTGTGAAAGACGGCAGACTTTACAGTCATAATGCACGGATTATGAAACCGGCCCCTGAGAAGAAGTTGCAGCTGAAATGGACTACGTTCCGTGACAAACTCCGTCCGGGACAGCAAGAGGAATGGAAACTGACGGTACTTTATCCGGATGGACGTCCGGCTGAGGCTGAAATGCTGGCTACCATGTATGATGCTTCTCTGGATAAAATCTATAGTGCACATAAGCTGGACTTTGGAGTGGACTTTCATTATGTGGTTCCTTTGACTTATTGGAATACATCCTATATGCGGAATGCTTATTTGTATGTTGATTTCCCGTTGAAGAGGTTCCGTGCGGTTCCTTTGGAATATAGTGAATTGATCATTCCATCTACAGGAAGAATGGAGGCTGTGGTGGTAGGTTACGGAGGCAGTCCTCGTGCCACTCTTACAGGAGCTTTGAAGATTAGAGGCAGGAGTGCCGCAAATGCTGTGATGAACCAGGAGGCTGTTACTGATATGGTGCTCCAGGAAGAAATGGTAGAGACGTCTGCACAGGAAAAGGCAGAAATGGGTAGTTCTGAAGAACTGGCAGAAACAGGTGATATACAGATACGTGAAAACTTTGCGGAAACGGCATTCTTTTATCCACAGCTCCGCACCAATGAAACAGGTGAAGTCAGTATTTCCTTTGTATTGCCCGAGAGCCTTACCCGATGGAAGTTTATGGGCTTGGCACATACCCAGAATGTGGATTATGGAAAAATAGAAGCTACCGCTACTGCCAGCAAGGAATTTATGCTTCAACCTAATATGCCCCGTTTTGTCCGCGTGGGAGATAAAGCGAATATTGCCGCTTCACTGATGAATCTGTCGGACAAGGGGGTGAAAGGGACTGTCCGCATGGAATTGTTTAATCCGGAAACAGAAAAGGTATTCTATTCACAAAAACAGAAGTTCGATATGAAGGGAGGAGAAACCGGGCATGTGAACTTTGCTTTTGAAGTGAGTGACAAATATGCGGTAATGGCATGCCGGATGGTAGCGGATGGAGATACCTTCAGTGATGGAGAACAGCGTTACATTCCCGTTCTGACAGACAAACAGTGGGTGACGGAAACCGTTCCTCTGAACGTGAATGGGGAAGGTATGCATACTTTCTCTTTGGAAAATCTGTTTAACAAGCATAGCAAAACGGCTTCCGAACAACGGTTGACCGTAGAATTTACTGCCCATCCGGCTTGGTATGCCGTGCAGGCTTTGCCTGTAGTGGCTAATCCTCAGAATGAAGATGCTCTTTCCTGGGCTACCGCTTATTATGCCCATTCATTGGCTGCATGTATAGTCAAAGAAAATCCCCGTATCAAGCAAGTCTTTGATAGCTGGAAGGCTCAAGGTGGTACAAAGGAGACTTTTATGAGCAATCTGCAAAAGAATCAGGAACTGAAAAATATCCTGCTGGCTGAAACTCCCTGGCTGACAGAAGCTACCAATGAAGCCGAACAAAAACAGCGTATCGCCACTTTGTTTGACCTGAATACAATGAACAGCGGACTGGCAGTTTCTGTAGAGAAACTGAGAGAATTGCAAAATGGAGATGGCGCATGGAGTTGGTATAAAGGTATGCAAGGCAGCCGCTATGTAACCACTCAGGTAATGGAAATGCTTGTCCGGCTGAATGCATTGACTCCTCAGGATGCTGACAGCCGGATGCAGCCTATGATTCAAAAAGGGTTCGAGTATTTAGGCAAGCAGGCTGCCGAAGAGTATAAGTCTATGAAAGAAGCTGAAAAGAAAGGGGCTGTCGGTATCCGTCCGTCAGAACAGGTTCTCAGGTATTTGTATATCTGCGCTTTGGATGGCAAGGCTCCGGTTGATGAAAAGGTGAACCGGTATTTCATAGACAAGTTGTCCGGTGAGGGAAAAGAACTGACGATTTATGGAAAGGCGTTGGGAGCTATCATCTTGCAGCAAGCCGGTAAGGTGGCAGAGGCCAAGTTGTTTATGCAGTCATTGATGGAGTATTCTGTTGTGACGGATGAAATGGGGCGTTACTTTGATACTCCTAAAGCCCGATATTCATGGTTCAGTTATAAAATTCCGACTGAAGTGGCTGCTATGGAAGCTATACAGCGTATAACAAAAGATACGAAAGCTATTGATGAAATGAAACGCTGGCTGTTGAAGCAGAAACAGACACAGACTTGGGAAACGCCGATAGCTACGGCTGATGCGGTGTATGTATTGATGGCTACAGGAACTTCGGATTTATTGGCAAATACAGGAGGAGTAGAGATTACTTTAGGTAAAGAAGTGATCCGGACTTCGGCAGATGATGCCATCGGTTATATCAAGAAGACGATGTCCGGTGATGTGATGAATATCAAGAAAATAAGGGTGGATAAAGAAGGAGCCGGAATGGGTTGGGGAGCCGTTTATGCCCAATATCTGGAAAGTATGGATCAAATTAGCGGGCAGGGAAACGGATTGTCTGTCAGCCGTCAATTATATAAAGGGGATGAGGCTTTGAATGAATCAGCTCCGTTAAAGGTTGGCGATAAGATTACCGTTCGCCTGACTGTAAAGGCTGACCGTGATATGGATTTTGTTCAGATCAAGGATGACCGTGCAGCTTGTATGGAACCGTTACAGGCAGTTTCGGGATTTCGTTGGAGCAACGGGCTGGGATATTATCAGGCTACCAAAGATGCTTCGACCCAGTTCTTTATCGATCAGATGAGAAAAGGAACTTATGTGATAGAGTATCAGGTGTATGTGAACCGGACAGGAGAATATCAGGCTGGAATTGCAACTGTTCAGTCTGCTTATGCTCCGGAATTCGGAGGGCATACGGGAGGATATCGGGTGATGGTGGAATAGAGAAACAGGATGTCTGGAATTAGTTGTGTGATTTCATAAAAAGTAAGTTAGCTTGCTAACTTACTTTTTTTCTTATGCTTCTGCCGTCCACCCATTCTAATCTTATTTCAAAACCATCTTCAGCCGTGCCATAAAAATAGCGGCCTGAAACGGATGGATATTCAATTATAAATGTATAACCATCTGAATAATATAGATATAACCAACCGTTTTGAATTTCCCAGTCAAACTTATATACCCTATAAAGTTCATCATCATAGTAACAGCGTTCTTCCGTACCTACACCATGATCCGGGAAAGCACCTGAGGTGAATGTAATATAACTGTAAAGCCGTTCTCCGTATGGGTCCTCAAATCCCATTTCGCCCCACCAAGTCTTACCGTATAATCCTGAAATATCAAATCCTCTTTCTTCATCGCTTTCACATGAAGAAAAACTTATCATTGTAATCAATGCAATGGCAATGAACCAGTAATGTTTTACTATTTTCATAATTTATCTGATTTTTAATGCGGGACAAAGATAAAGGTTATTCATAAGATAAAATAAATTATAGGCTGAAAAAATGGGTAAAGGATGTTTTTTGTCTATCTTTGCTATCTAAAAAGCATAAAATAATTGTATGAAACATATTATACTGATAGTAAGTTTGTTAATGGGAGTGACTTTGGGAGTACAGGCACAACCCAAAGCATTATTTGATAAGACAACGCATGAATTTGGAACTTATTTTATGGAAAAATCCGGTGACGGCTACCTTTAAAATCACTAATAAAGGAGATAAACCTTTAGTGATATCTAATGTGACAACTTCTTGTGGCTGCACGGTTGCTGATTGGACCAAAGAACCGATTGCCCCGGGAAAGACCGGGATTGTCAGTTCTACTTTTGACGCCAAAGCCATCGGACGTTTTCAGAAGAGCGTAGGCATTTATTGCAATGCCTCCAATAAACCTATCTATCTGGCTATTCGGGGAGAAGTGACTGCCGATCCTAAAAACTATACTTTCACTCATCCTTTTCAGATTGGAGCTATCCGTTTGAATAAGGAGGAAATAGAATTTGAAGATGCTAATAAAGGGGATAAACCAACTATGGAACTGTTGGTTGCCAATACGTCAGATAGGTTATACACCCCTGTGTTGATGCATTTGCCTCCTTACCTCAGTGCTGTTGCCATTCCGGAAAAACTGGGAAGAGGACGTACAGGTAAAATCAAGATAACTCTTGATACGGAAAAGTTACCTAAACTGGGTTTGACAACGGCGTCTGTTTATCTTTCCCGTTTCCTGGGAGATAAGGTGGGAGAAGAAAATGAAATTCCGGTTTCTGCCGTATTGTTGCCGGATTTCTCACATATCAGTCAGCAGGAACGCTTGAATCCGCCTGCCATTCATCTTTCTGCCGAAGAGTTGCAGATGGGAGAACTGGAAAGTGATGAAAAGAAAGCACATACGATTATTATTAAAAATGTAGGAAATCTAATCTGGAAATTCGTGATTTGCAGGTGTTCAATTCTGCTTTGGGGGTCCAGTTGAAGAAACGTGTCTTGAAACCGGGTGCGTCTACCAAGTTGAAGATTACTGCTTTCGGTCAAAATTTGAAGAAAGTAAAGGGTACTCCGCGTGTCCTGATGATAACCAATGATCCTAACAATCCGAAGATAATTATTAAAGTAAAAGTAACCTCAAAAAAATAGCTATGGAACATCCTGAAAATAGTGAAGAATATAAGGGATTGACAGTGAACAAAGGTATTGAGCAACCATCTATTGTGAATCCTTATTTGAAACTACGTAAAAAACCTCGTCGTCGTGAGTTTTCCGTAGGTGAATATGTAGAAGGCATCGTAAAAGGTGATGTGACCGTATTGAGTCAGGCGGTTACTTTAGTGGAGAGTGTAAAACCGGAACATCAGGCTATTGCCCAGGAAGTGATAGAGAAGTGTCTGCCTTATTCCGGAAATTCTATGCGAATCGGTATCAGTGGTGTGCCCGGTGCCGGCAAGAGTACATCTATTGATGTATTTGGATTGCATGTGCTTGAGAAGGGAGGAAAATTAGCTGTTTTAGCTATTGATCCCAGTAGTGAGCGTTCTAAAGGCAGTATTTTGGGAGATAAGACCCGCATGGAGAAACTATCTGTCCATCCGAAGTCTTTTATACGGCCTAGTCCGTCAGCAGGTTCGTTGGGAGGAGTAGCTCGTAAGACTCGTGAAACGATCATACTTTGTGAGGCGGCGGGCTTTGATAAGATTTTTGTTGAAACGGTTGGAGTAGGGCAGAGCGAAACAGCAGTGCATTCTATGGTGGATTTCTTTTTGCTGATCCAACTGGCCGGTACTGGTGATGAATTGCAGGGGATTAAGAGAGGTATCATGGAAATGGCGGATGGAATCGTTATCAATAAAGCTGACGGCAGCAATATTGAGAAAGCAAAACTGGCTGCCAGTCATTTCCGTAATGCTTTACATTTGTTTCCTGCTCCTGATTCGGGCTGGAGTCCTAAAGTAATGACGTATTCCGGCTTTTATGGTATTGGAATTAAAGAAATCTGGGATATGATCTATGAATACTTCGCTTTTGTGAAAGCGAATGGGTATTTTGAATATCGCAGAAATGAACAGGCTAAGTATTGGATGTATGAGTCTATCAACGAGCATTTGCGTGATAGTTTCTATAATAATGAAAAGATAATTTCTATGTTGGCTGCAAAAGAGGAAGAGGTGCTGAATGGCAAACTGACTTCGTTTGTTGCTGCCAAAAAGTTATTGGATGCTTATTTCTCAACCTTGAAATAAGGTTTTCCTACTACTACAGGTAACATAAAAAACGCAGATTTAATGAATAATTATAATCTGCGTTTTTGTGTACCTGTGGTGGATAAAAATTAGATAGAAAGTTCATGAAGTACGTTCACCAATTCTCTGTCTATAGGCTTGTCGTTCTTTATAGCTTTAGCGAAAGGTACATAAACAATCTTATCATCATCAATACCAATCATTACATTACGTTGTCCTTCCAATAGTGCTTGGATGCTAGCCACTCCCATACGGCTGGCAATAATTCGGTCATGCGCTGTGGGGCGTCCGCCACGTTGCAAATGTCCTAATATCGTTACACGCACATCGTATTGCGGATATTCGTTCTTCACACGTTCGGCATAGTGCATTGCACCCCCGGTCAGTTCGCTTTCGGCTACTAATACGATACTACTGCTCTTGGATTTGCGGAAACCATGTTCGATGAATTCTTCCAATTGGTCAACTTCTGTGCTGAATTCCGGAATAATAGCTGCTTCTGCACCTGCGGCAATAGCACCGTTCAATGCCAAGAAGCCTGCATCACGTCCCATTACTTCAACGAAAAAATAAACGTTCGTGAGAAGTTGCCGTATCACGGATTTTATCTACTGCATCTAAAATTGTGTTCAAAGCTGTATCATAGCCGATGGTGGTGTCGGTTCCATACAGGTCGTTGTCAATCGTTCCGGGCAGACCGATACAAGGAACATCAAATTCTTGTGCGAAAATACGTGCACCAGTCAAAGAACCATCACCACCTATAATGACTAAAGCGTCGATTTCATGCTTCTTCATGTTTTCGTAAGCTTGTGCTCGTCCTTCGGGTGTTGTGAATTCTTTGCAACGGGCGGTCTTCAGAATGGTACCTCCCATTTGTATGATGTTACTAACATTTTGGCTTTTGAATTCCTGAATTTCATCTGTTACCAATCCTTTGTATCCTCTATAAATGCCATATACTTTCAAGCCGTTATAGATGGCAGAACGTGTGACTGCACGAATGGCAGCGTTCATTCCCGGAGCATCTCCTCCAGAGGTTAAAATACCAATGCTTTTAATCGTTCCCATAAATACCCATTTTAATATTTTTATGTCGCAAAGTTAACAAATTATCAGTTGGACAACGATAATTTTCTATTTTTTATTGGTCTATTTTTCGTTTAAGATTGCTTTTTTACATTCTTCCATCAACCATTTGGGGTGGAAGTT
>ENA-OQEL01000715-OQEL01000715.1-human-gut-metagenome-genome-assembly--contig:-NODE-715-length-10715-cov-2.907537_pt1 | contig 10715 bp, 10 predicted proteins | sample MGYA00242796_ERZ504637 | MGnify/ENA primary metagenome ERZ504637 (study PRJEB26092, sample SAMD00036306) | human gut metagenome | host: Homo sapiens | study: EMG produced TPA metagenomics assembly of... | reverse complement strand
AGGTGCAAAGCTTGTTTTCAGTGGTGCATTTGAGGAGTATCTTCCGGCAGTGTTTACCCGGTGGGAGGGAATTGAATGCTATAATTATTCGCCTCTTATCTATGCATTTCGGTGTGAGGATATCAACATAATCGGTGATGGTGTACTCTATGGAAATGGAGAGAAGTGGTGGCCATGGAAAAAACTTCAGCAGGAAGCCGCGAATGAGTTGTGCTATGCACAGGCAAATGGAATGCCAGTCGAAAAGCGAATCTACGCAACCGAAAAGGCAGCGCTTCGCCCTTCGTTTATCCAATTTATTCATTGTCAGGATATTGTTCTGTCCGACTTTACGATACAGGATGGCCCACAGTGGACGATTCATCCGGTGTACTGCGACCATGTAATCGTGCGAAATGTAACTGTTCTTTCAAAAGGACCAAATACAGATGGACTGAACCCGGATTCCTGTAATGATGTCCTGATCGAAGGCTGTCATTTTGAGACAGGTGACGACTGCATCGCAATCAATGCCGGTATGAATGAGGATGGTTGGCGAGTGGGATGTGTGTGTAAAAACATTACCATCAGAAACTGTACGATGAATGGTGGCCATGGTGGCGTCGTAATCGGAAGTGCGATATCAGGTGGCGTTGAAAATGTTCATGTATCGAATTGCATCATTAAAAATACGATGCAGGGCATCCGAATAAAGACAATGCGTGGCAGAGGTGGATTTATCAAAAATGCGATGTTTTCCGATATTGAGATCAATGAGGTATCCGATCAGGCGATACAGATCAATTCTTTCTAGGAATTCAGCACAGTAAAACCGCTGACCAATACGCCATCAGAACTGACCGATATCACAATCGAGCGTGTACATGGTTGTGGTGCAGGCAGTGCGATTGAAATCAAAGGATTGCCAGAAAAGTCACTGAAGAATATTGTGTTAAAGGATATTGATTTAACGGCAAAAAAGGGAATAACGGTACTGGATACCGACAGTATTCAGATTGAAAATGATGAGAGTGGAACAAGAATAATGTAAGAGCAAAAGTAAGATGAGAGTAAAAGTGAGAATAAGATAAGAATAGCGTTCGAATAAAAGAAAAATACAGTAAAAATAAAGCGAAAATATAGGAGGCAAAAATATGCTGCGCTTATTTAAAACACATGAAGTTCGACCATGTACATGAGTTAGAAGGGCTCTGGGATTTTACAATGGAAGGAAATGAGAAACAATATCGGATGATGGTTCCAGGATGCATTGAACAACATCCAGATTTCTTGGATAAAAGAGGAATTGGCTGCTATACAAGAAAAATTGAAGTCGTAAAAAACTATTCGTACAGATATTGAAGGGTGTCGCTTCTACTTCTGCTGACCTCTTACCTTATGGAAAATTCCGTATCGTTGAAAGTGAAGCTCCAAATGGATATTTGACAGACGGTGCAAAACCGATTGATTTTACAATCACAGAAAATGGAAAAATCGTGGACTTAACCGACGAAGCCCATTCTATCTACAATCAGATTAAGCGTGGAGATATTGAGGGCGTAAAAATCGGTGCAGGCACACACAAGCGTCTTGCTGATGTTCCCTTTAGGATCACAAGCAAGACAACGGGCGAAAATCATGTAGTGGTAACTGATGATAACGGGCAATTCTCCACTTCTGCTGAATGGGCTTCTCATAAGCACAATACAAACGCAGGAAAGACCAGCGAGGACGGTGTGTGGTTTGGAACTTCTGAACCAGACGACAGCAAGGGTGCGTTACCTTATGATACTTACATCATTGAAGAATTACGCTCTGAAAGCAACAAGGGTTTTGAGCTTATCCCACCTTTTGAAATCGTGGTATCAAGAAATAACCTTGTGGTTGATTTAGGGACTTTGACTGATGAATACGAAAAAGGAAATCTCTATCCATACCACAGCGACCAGCAAGGACGGCGAAAAGACTATCCTTGCAGGAAAAGAGGTAACAATCGTTGATACTGTCAAATTAGACGGACTTACAAAAGGCACAAAATATCAGCTCAAAGGCTGGCAGATGTTAAAGGAAGAAAACGCAGAACTTCTTATTGACGGGAAACGTGTAGAAAACGATTATACCTTTGTCGCTGATGATGAAGAAATGAAAGTGGAAATTTCCTATACATTCAATGCGTCTGCTTTAGGTGGCAAAAACCTTGTTACCTTTGAAGAATTGTATGATTTCAGCAATCCAGACGAACCCGTAAAAGTTGCAGAACACAAAGACATTGAGGACGACGGGCAAACCGTACTTATCACAGAGCGTATCATCAAAATTCATACGACTGCTACCGATAAGGACGGCAACAAAGAGCTTGAAGCAGGAAAAGACGTTACAATCATTGATACCGTAACCTTAGAGGGCTTAGAAGTCGGTACACAGTACAAACTTGTGGGCTGGCAGATGTTGAAAGAAGAAAATGCAGAACTTCTTATCAATGGAAAGCGTGTGGAAAGTGATTATACGTTTACTGCTGACAGCGAAACTATGAAAGTGGAAGTTGCTTTTACGTTTGACGCTACTTCTCTTGACGGCAAACAGCTTGTAACTTTTGAGGAATTATACGATTTAAGCAATCCAGACGAGCCGAAGAAAGTTACCGAGCATAAGGATATTGAGGATAAGGGACAGACGATTACCTTTAAGGAAAAGCCAGAAGAACCAGAGAAACCCGAAACACCACCGACACCAGAAAAGCCTAGCAGACCTAGCGATAGTCCCAAAACGGGCGATAACACCAACCTTTACGGACTGCTTGCACTTCTTATGACTTCTGGTGCTGGGCTGGCAGGTATCTTCTTCTACAAACGCCGTAAAATGAAGAAATCATAAGGCGGTAACGGTATGATGAAAGAAAAATCACGCTCTCCGCCGAAGCTGTCAAACGGCAGACTTTTGCTTATTCTGGCTTGTCTGCCTACAACCTGCAAGAACACGGATAGTCAAGGGTGCGTAAGCATTGATTTTACCCTTTACTATCTGGGGGATTGCTGGTACTTCCCAAACCGCCAGAATAAGAAATCACAATTAAAAAACTTATCAAATATAGAAAGAAACGAGGTAAAACAATATGGAAATGAAATATGTCGTGCCAGATATGGCACAGTCTTTTGGAACTCTTGAATTTGCAGGCGAAAGCGAGCCAGTCTTTGAAAGAGATAAAAATAACCGCAGGGTCTTAGCCAGACGAAGCTATAACCTTTATTCTGACGTACAGAAAGGCGAAAATGTTGTGGTAGAAATTCCCGTGCAGGCTGGCGAAAAGCATTTCAAGTATGAACAGAAAGTAAAACTTGTCAATCCGAAGTTATACGGCAGAGGTTACGCAATCGGGGATATGGGACATACCGATTATGTGTTAGTTGCTGATGATATTGTAGCAGTTGAAGAAAAGTAAAGGAGTGAAGAATTTATGAGATTATCAAACGGGTTTGTTATTGACAAAGAGAAAACATTTGGAGAATTAAAATTTACAGCGGTGCGTGATGTGTTCTTGCAGAATGAGGACGGGACACCGAGTACCCAGCTTAAAAAGCGTATCTATGATTTGAAGTGCAGTCTGCATGGTGGAATTATCCCCGTGTCTGTACCGCCAGAAGTACCGTTAAGGGAATTTCCGTACAATGCAGTTGTGGAGCTTGTCAATCCCGTAGCTGATACGGTATCACGAAAAACCTATACGGGTGCAGATGTGGACTGGTATGTAAAGGCAGAGGATATTGTGTTGAAGAATAAAGGCAACCAGAACGCAGGCAATCCACAGAACCATGCACCGCAGGGACAGCAGAAAAAATAAACTTACGAAATAGATTTTCATTGTAGCGGATATGTGGAACTGTTATAATATAGGTATCAAGATAGTATAAAGATAAGTAATCATCAAAAAAACAAATAGGAGGTATGATAAATGATAAACAGTAAAAGTTTAACAATCGTAACCATATCAACAATTTTATTTGGACTGCTTTCAAAGTGGTTGGTAGGTGTGCCTTATATGGCATGGGGGTATGTTGATAACTTATTTATAGCATCTTTTATTTTGTGGATGTTTTATAGCACTATACTGTATATGGCTATCAAAATAGAAAATGGGAAAAATGAAAATTATTTAAAACTTGGATTTACTGGAGTTGTGTTCGGTTTGATTTCAGCATGTTTAAAAATGGGGCTGGACGCTATTATAGAACACTTTACGAAATTTGCAGGAAATTTGATTGTTACAGCATTTATGATGGAAATGGGAGTCCTTGTTTTTGGAAGCACTCTTATTTTGGTTTTATATGTCCATGTTGCAAAGAAAAAAGTTTTGTGGAATAAATCCATGAAAAATTTTACTTTAGGATTAGGAGGGATTGTTGGGGTATATGTTACGGTAATTCTTTATTATTTATGGCAGTTAAAACATTGGATGGAGAAATTTGCAGATCTTGATATTATAAAAGAAATTGGAGAAAAACAAGGAATGTTAAATTTATCAACAAAATATGCTCAGGAATCAACCATGGTGGGAATGATTGTATATGTTCTCCTTTTTATAGTTTTATGGATCGCTTTAAAAAAGGAATTACAGAAAATACAAGGAGTTTGATGATAAATTTTAAAAGTTGTAATTTCTATATCATATAATAAAATGCTATCTTGTTAGTAGTGAGTAGGCGTTCTTTGATTTAGGATGATGAAGTACAATGTTAGCAAAAAATTTCTTAATTTGTAGATAATATGGATTATGAAGGACAGAAGCATTTTAATTAGTGGAGAATTTACGGTTGCTTTTCTAAGCAAACCCGCTTATAATTTGAGTCGGAACATATTGCTATTATCCACAGTTATAGAGCGTGTGTTATCAATGCCGATAACAAAATGATAACATTAGCCCATATAAGCAGGATAATATGGATAAATCAAATAATCAAAAGAAAGCGAAACACGACAACAAATAATCTCTAAACAAAATTGATTAGTAATTGTCGAGTTTGAATAATCCACACAATCATAAAATTCCAGTATTTATGCGGGTTACAAGCAAATTTGCTTAGTGCTTGGCAACAAAATGGCAACATTTTGTGATTATTCAAGAGATAAAAATTTTATTTCATAACGTATATAAAGAAACCTTACTGATTTTCAGAAGTAAAAAACTGAATATCGGTAAGGTTTTCTTTTTTTCTTAATTTTCTTTTTAGTCAATTCTTTTACGAGGTAATCACTCAATTCCTGAGAGGTACCTTGGCACGTTTCTGGTAAGTATCCAGTTCCGGGTACTTATATCTCCATTCATCATATTCTTCCTTGCTGATTTCACCGTTTTCCAGTTTGTCAGCTTGTTCCATCCATGCACGAAGCATTTCATCGACAGATGAGCCGGGAGCAGATATGGAAGAGTCAAGGCAGAGATGAGGTTGTCCATCTACATTTTTTACCTTCAGACCATACATATCTTCCAGTGCAAATAGTGTATGCATCAGACCTATGTGAGTATCAATATCTGGAACTGTTAAGGCATGAGTATTGATATCAAAGATCTGAGACATTTGTTTTACAAGATCAATCTTAGGAACTCTGGCTTCAGATTCATACTGAGCCATGCGGACATCTGAAGTTTTTCCCATGAATCCCAGTTGTTCTCCGAGTTGCTTTTGTGTCATGCCGATACGGTTACGAAAATATTTGATACGTTGTCCGATTGCCATTCTTGTTTGCCTCCTTATAGTGGTCATTCGTGTTGCCGTAATTAATTGTGATAGAAAATAAAACAATTCTGTTTAGGTTCAGTATAGCATGAGCAATTTCGGATAGCAAGAAGAACTTAAACAAAAGAATTTAATATTCGCATAGAATCGCTTGACTTAAATTAAAATGTTTAGTATCATGCAAATGTAGCAACCTAAACAAAATGCGTTAAGATAGAAAGGAGAGATGCGATGTGACGAACAGAACTTTTATGACCGTAGAAGAAGTTGCAGCGGAACTGGGAGTTTCCAAGTCTTATGCTTATAAGATTGTCAAACAGCTAAATGAAGAATTACAGAAGCTGGGTTATCTTACGGTAGCTGGCAGAGTAAACACCAATTATTTCCGCAAAAAAGTATGTTACAGCGAAATGTAAGAGAAAGAGAGGAGAATTTGTATGAGTATTTACAAAGATAATGTCAACTGGGAAGTGGCGAGTGGTCTATCGTTATACTGATTGGACAGGAGAAACGCACCAGCCATCCGAAAGAGGACGAACGGATTTTCACAATTTCCAAATCTTATCTGCATCATGAAATGAATAGAGGCTCAAAAATATCTGGGGTGAAGCGAATCCGTGTGTATGATTTGAGACATTCCCATGTATCGTTATTGATTAATATGGGATTTATGGGATTAGCAATCGCAGACCGAATGGGACATGCATCAATCTGGCGGTGCTGATTCACGTCGATCACGATTTAGTATGGATATGCCATTTTTTCTTTGCATGGCATTAACCGGTTTCTCCAATATGTTTGTCAATATTAATGCATCCAAGATTACTGCAAGTTGGTTTGAGCAGGAAAAGCTAGGAATTTTGATGGGTATATTTGCATTTTGCGGACAACTTCCGGGAGCCTTTGCGATAGCAACGACGGCAGTTTTGTTTGATAGCAGGACATCTGCTTTTATTGTATCAGCAATATTCTGTATTAGTGTATTTGTTTTATGGTTGTTTTTTGTGAAAGATAAGCCAGAGGATACAATGGAAGAAAGGGAGAAGATAGATCAGGAAAATCAACCTTCCATTGGGGATTCTCTTAAGGTAGTACTTTCTAATAAAGGTATATGGCTGGTTTCTATTTGCATTATGATGGCTCTTGGCAGTACGGTAACTTTATCCACTTTTATGCCGATGGCATTGCAGACTATGTATGGAATAGATTTGAAAGTATGTGGTACGATTGCATCTATGTTGACATTGGGAAATTGTATTGGTTCTATTACAGGTCCCATTGTATTCTCTAAAATCAAAAATGTTAAAGTGTTTGTATCAGGAGCTGCCGTGTTGAGTTTTGCCGGAATTATTATGTGTTAGAGATTTCCGTCCATATTCGTTTTACACATACTGGTTCTTTATACTGGAATTATGCTTGGAGCGTCAAGGCCTATTTTCCTTTCCGCACCGGTTTTGTTAGAAGGACTTGGAACTAAATATGCAGGAAGTGCGGCGGGTGTCATCTCTACATTACAGCTTCTTGGAGCTGTTTTGATTCCAACTTATATCTTAACACCGATTGCGGGAGATAATTATAGTTTGTTGTTTATGCTTGCATCCATATGTATGGTAATTATGTTCCTCTGTGGGCTGTTACTCCCTCAGTTCGGAAACAATCAAAAGTAAGAATCACAAAATAAATGAAAATCTTCCTATGTTGCAATGAAATTGCTGTCGCAAGCCAAATTTCAAGCATAGGAGGATGTCCAAATTAGAGTGTTTCGCAGATGAAGCAGGATATTAATAAATAGAGAAGCATATTTTCATCCAGGTAATCCAGTGAAATATGGAGCAGGTCTTCGATTTTTCGTAGCCGGTAGATCAAGGTGTTTCTATGAAGATGAAGCGTCCGGGCAGTCTCCGCTATATTTCTTCCGTTGATAAGATAGCATTTTAAATTATGAATGAGCGTGAGATCCTGCTCCATATGGCTTTGCCACAGGGATAAAACAGCTGGATGGCAGAAGCCCGGCAAGGAGTTTTTTTCCTTAAGGACACCATATAAAACATGTAGAAAGGCTTCATCAAACCTTTGAATATGTTTTTGAGGCTCCAAAGGGTAAGATTTCATAAGCCTGCATTGTCCATATGCCATGGAAAGCTCCGTGAATCTATAAAAACGAGTGCTTATATAGACCTTAAGGGAAAGCCGTTTTAGCAAATCCTCCAGTGCGGCGTATGATTTTTCATAATCAGGATCAAAATCCCGCCTGCGGCAAACCGCAACAATAGAATGTTCAAAATAGAGGACAACTCCATGAGGCAGAATATTTTTTATCTGATGAATATAGGCAGACTGACGGGTATCCGAGATGTCAGATTCCAGAAGGGAAAATTGATAAAGATACCAAATATCCTCGTTCGTATAATTTCTGGCTTGGAGATAATAAGAGGTAGAAAGCTCATCTGCCGGATATCCCTGTAAAAGCCGTATAACATAATAGTTTTCTTCATCCTGCAAAAGAAAAGCCTGAATCTGGTGATTCATAGCAAGCTCTGTAAAATGAACGACTTCTAATAACAAAGCCTTTTGTGCTTCCGTAAAGGGACCGTTCATATCTGTCGTACCGAATGCTCCAAAGTTTTTTCCCTCAAAATAAAGCGGAGCGGTCAGAGAGTGATGGGATGGATCCTGACGAAAGACGCTGGAGATTAAGCGGTTTCCGCTGTGAATTTCCTGCATAACTCTCTGGTGTTCGTCAGGATATATGGATTCTGTCGGTGTAAAGCCGAAATTGATAACCTCGTCCCAGAGAGTTCCCTCGATTTTTTCCTGAAATTTCCCGGTATAATGCAGCAGCTTTCCGGTTGGAGAAAAAAGGGCAATCGGGTTGCAAAGAAAGGTGGCCGCATAATCAAGCAGATCTGAAACGTCTTTGTTTTCGATAATTATCTTTAGGCATTGCTCATACCAGGCATAGTACTTATCAAAAATATCCAGAAACTCATGGAATACCTTATGAAAAGGCTCGTCCGTATATAAGATGGCGGCATGCTCCATCCAGGAAGGGTTTATCTGTCCCTCCTTTGATCCGGTTTTGGTACAGAAAATCAGGAACCGGGGCTTACGTATATCCCATTCCCTATCAAGGAAAGAGCTCTCTTGTGTTAAATACAGAAAATCATTATCGATTATTTCCATGGAATCATCAAGCATGCGGGCATGCCGGAATAATTGATCTAAGCCCGTAGATTTATAAAAAATCCTGTATTTATCAGGAATCCAGTCAAGGATGACAGAAATGCTCATAGATTTCATTGCAAAAAACTCCTTTGGTTATTTTTGACGAAAAAAGACGGTATAAATGAATTATATAACTGATGACGGGAGATGGCAACTGCTTTACTATGAATATATAGGAAACACTGTTCAGGCGCCGACAGTTAGAGAGGAGATAATATAATTCAGACAAAAGGAAGGAGGCAATAAAAAGAGCTGAGGGAGTATCCTATAAAGGGGTATCGATTTTTTAATATTATAACTATATAATTGAAAGGATTATTTTTATGAAAAAGATATTGTTAAATGGAGTAGACGGAAATTTTGGAAGCAGATCAGCCCGTGTATTGCTGGAAAAATATCCTCATGAAGCTTTGATTTTTACGGCTCCAACAAAAAATGGTCTTGAAAAATACCAGGAAATGGGCATTGAAACCAGAATTGCCGATTTTAACAATGCGGAAAAACTGACGGAAGCATTTAAAGATGCGGATACAGTTATTCTGATCTCCATGCCATTCGTTGGACCGAAAAGAAGAGCGGCACATAAAATTGCAATTGATGCGGCTGTGGCGGCAGGTGTAAACAAACTGGTTTATACATCGATTGTAGGAGCCGGACATGAGGATATCAATGCTTACGAAGTAAACGATCATGTATGGACCGAAAGGTATATCAAAAAACAGCCCATCCATTATTTGATTCTTCGGGATTCCCAATATGCGGAAGCAATGGTCTCCACATTTGTGGAAGCAGTTGAAAATACAAACGGCATCATCCGCAATAACATGGGAGATGGGAAAATGGCATTTGTTTCGAGGGATGACTGTGCGCTTGCGGCGGCCTGTGCGGCAATGTCTGATTGGGAAGATCGAATTGTTGATATAAATGGAGCCGAGCTTCTGACAATTGCACAGTACATGGCAATCGCCTCGGAGGTTACGGGTAAAAAGACGGAATATCAATATATCAACGATGATGAGATGTATGAGTTCTTTGACTCCATCGGCGTTCCAAGGACAACGGAGGAAATGTGGGCGGACACGGCGAAGAACTTTCCATTTTGCTCAGATGGAATGGTGTCCTTTGGCAGGGCAATCCGTCTGAATCAAATGAGTACATTTACAGATGATTTTGAAAAGCTGACAGGGCAAAAGCCCATCACGGTAAGAGAAATGTTTGAAGATATGGAAAATCATTTAATCGGAACAAGAACATCTACAGATAATTAAAAACAGTAGGAGGACGAAAAATGGCAGAAATGATGAATCCGGCGCTGGAAGGCGCCACCTTATTGTTCCCACAGGGATCTTTTATTACGGCATATGCTTATACGGGTGTGGAGGATGAGATCAAGGCATATCAGACCAGCGCATGGATTGGAACGGCGCTTATGACATCCCCCATTTATGATGTATACGGACCGGATGCCGTTAAATTAATGGGACAGGTTTGTACAAATGATTTTACCACGCTGGGAATGAACGGCATACGCCATGCCGTAATGTGCAATGAGAAAGGTCAGATTCTGACAGACGGCGTTGTAATCCGTATCGGAGAAGATCGTTACAGAACCTACTGGCTTGATCCGGTGATCTCTTATTATGTCAATACATCAGATCTGGATGTGCATGGCGAAAACATGAGCGGAAAGGAATATTTTATCCAGATTGACGGTGAAAAGTCCTTAGAGATTCTGGAAAATGCATTCCAGGCCAATCTTCACGACATCAAATTCGGCAG
>ENA-OQEL01000714-OQEL01000714.1-human-gut-metagenome-genome-assembly--contig:-NODE-714-length-10720-cov-2.941471_pt1 | contig 10720 bp, 11 predicted proteins | sample MGYA00242796_ERZ504637 | MGnify/ENA primary metagenome ERZ504637 (study PRJEB26092, sample SAMD00036306) | human gut metagenome | host: Homo sapiens | study: EMG produced TPA metagenomics assembly of... | reverse complement strand
GATGCCGCCGCACTCGATCTTATCCCGGGCAATGGCGTGGGCTACACCGTGCCGCAGCGGGTGCGCCCCGCTGATGTGGACAGGAGCGTGAACATCTCCTTCCGTGTGCGGCAGAACTACGGTCCCAGCCAGATCACCGTGACCTGCGGCGGCAGGCAGCTGGCCCGGTTCAAGCGCCAGCGCATGGCTCCCGGCGAGATGGAGCACATCGCACTTCCAAAAGTCCTGCTGGAAAAAGCAGACGGCCCGCTGACCGTTGCGGTAGAGGAGGTTATTGCAGAATGAGCAGCATCAAAGAAGTCATTTGCATCTGCTGTCCCTGCGGCTGCCACTTGCAGGTGGACCCGGAAAATGATTATAATGTAACTGGAAACGCCTGCCCCAACGGTGCCGCCTACGGCAGGGAAGAGCTGACCCATCCCACTCGCATCATCACCAGCACGGTGCGGGCGGAGGGCGGGCTGTACCCGCGCTGCCCGGTAAAGACTGCGCAGGCTGTACCCAAAGAGAAGATGACAGAGGTCATGGCTGCGCTGGACCGCGTCACCCTGCACGCCCCGTCCGCACCGGGCAGGTGGTGCTGGCAGATGTGTGCGGCACCGGCGTGGACGTTGTGGCGACGCGAAATCTGTGATACACACTCCTGAAACGATACGGAGGGAGCAAAAACATGAGTACAAAATATGTTCTGGCGCTGGATCAGGGAACCACCAGCAGCCGTGCCATCCTGTTCGACAATGAGCAGAATATCATTGCGGTGCAGCAGCGCGAGTTTGAGCAGATCTATCCGCAGCAGGGCTGGGTGGAGCACAACCCCATGGAGATCTGGTCCACCCAGTATGGAGTCATGAACGAGGTGGTGGCCCAGAGCGGTGTCGATGCCCACGATATCGCCGCCATTGGCATCACCAACCAGCGGGAGACCACCATCCTGTGGGAAAAGGCCACCGGCCGCCCCATCTACAATGCCATCGTCTGGCAGTGCCGCCGCACGGCTCCGCTGGTGGATGAACTGCTGCAGCAGCCCGGCATGGCAGACTACATCCGGGAGAACACCGGCCTGATGCCCGATGCCTATTTCTCCGCAACGAAGATCAAGTGGATCCTGGACAATGTGCCCGGTGCGCGGGAGCGGGCCGAGGCAGGGGAGATCCTGTTCGGCACTGTGGACACATGGTTGGTCTGGAAGCTGACCGGCGGCAGAGTGCATGTCACCGACCGCACCAACGCCAGCCGCACCATGCTGTATAACATCCGCACGCTGGACTGGGACGACACCCTACTCAAAGCGCTGGATATCCCGCGCTGCATCCTGCCCCGCGTGACGGATTCCAGCGAGATCTACGGCACCACCGACCTGTGCGGTGTGCAGATCCCGGTGGCCGGCATTGCCGGTGACCAGCAGGCTGCGCTGTTCGGACAGAGCTGCTTTGGCAAGGGCGAGGCCAAGAACACCTACGGCACCGGCTGCTTTTTGCTGATGAACACCGGCGACACCATCTGCCGCAGCCGGAACGGCCTGATCTCTACCATCGCCATCAGCCTGAACGGTAAGGTGGAGTATGCGCTGGAGGGCAGCGTCTTTGTGGGTGGTGCCGTCATCCAGTGGGTGCGCGACGGCCTGCGCATGATCCAGGAGAGCCGCGATGCGGAATACTATGCCCAGAAGGTGCCGGATAACGGCGGCATTTACATCGTGCCGGCCTTTACTGGTCTGGGTGCACCGTACTGGGATATGTACGCCCGCGGTGCCATTGTGGGCATTACCCGCGGCACCACCCAGAACCACATCATCCGCGCGGCAGAGGAGTCCATTGCCTACCAGAGCGCGGACCTCGTGGCTGCTATGGAAAAGGACACCGGCGTGCCCATCACCTCGCTGAAGGTGGATGGCGGCGCCTCCCGTGACCAGTTCCTGATGCAGTTCCAGGCTGACATCCTGAACAAGACCGTGCTGCGCCCGGCCATCCGGGAAACGACTGCTCTGGGCGCTGCCTATCTGGCGGGCCTTGCCACCGGCGTATGGAAGGACCGGGACGAGATCCGCAGCCTGTGGCACTGCAATATGACCTTTGCCCCGCAGATGGACGAGACCGAGCGCACCCGTCTGCTGGCCGGCTGGCACAAGGCTGTGGGCCGAAGCTGCGACTGGGCAGAGCATTGATAGTTTTCGCCCGACTTTATGGTTCGCGCACAAAATATTTTTTAATTGTTTATTTTCTATTGACATTTTGTTACAAAACGCTATACTAGAAGCATCCCAAGAGAAGTGAGATGGGGATGCACTGTATCGTCCAGATGCAGTGTGTCCCCATTTTTATTACGGAAAAATCAGATTCAAAAAGGAGGTCCCCATATGAACGAGAAAAAACTTTCAAGGCCGCTGATCAGTCTCATCGTCAGCATCGCGCTCATCATCGTAGGCATTGCCGGTTCTTTCATTTTACAGACGAACTCCGGCAAAACGACCATCCGGAACGTTACCATTGAATCCGAATCCGGTCATACCCTTGCGATGGATGTTTATATTCCGGAAAACGCCACCGCTGAAACGCCTGCGCCCGCTAATTTTTGTACAGCATGGCGGAAACAACAACAAAGAAGAAATGCAGCATTACTGCATTGAGCTCGCCCGCCGCGGCTATGTTGCGATCGGCGTGGATATGTACGGCATGGGCGAAAGCGAACCTCTGCCGGACTCCGAATGGCTCACCCAGGGCCGCGGCCTTTATGATGCGGTACGCTACGGCGTGACTCTGCCCTACGTTGATACCGACCGAGTTTCGCTGCTGGGCTACTCCCGCGGTGGCAAGGCAGCTGGTGAAGCACTGCAGTGCGATAACGACAGTCTGAATGTTGTCAAGGCCATTTTCCTGATCCACAGCGATCCCATCGTGCGTAACAGCGAGGGCTACACCGATGTTTACGGTGCCCGAGATGTCGCAGTTCTCGCAGACAAGAACGACGAGTTCTTCTTCTCGGAAAAAGCTAATGATAACGGTACCTATTCCAACGACGCCAACAAGTATGCAGCCAACCTTTCCAGCCCGGCAGAATATGTGATCAACAACAGTGCACAGTCCTTCCTGTATTTCGGTATCGACCCCGCAACCACCAGTGAACAGCGCGTGGCAGAGACCGTTTATGAGCAGGATTACGGCGGAAAGACCGGAAGCCGCCAGATCTTTGTTTCTAACGAGACGCATATGGCTGGTTGGTGGTCCCCGCTGGTCATGAACCGTGTGTTGACCTTCTTTAACCGTGTTATGCCCACTGGCACTGCTCTGAGCGCCAGCAGCTACACCTATACCATCTGGAACATCTTCAAGATCATCGCCCTGTCCGGTCTGCTGCTGTTTGCCGGGTCTCTGATGGTCTGGCTGGTCAGCTCCGTCAAGACATTCCAGTGTGCCGACAATGGCGAGCAGGACCTTCGCCCAGTTGGCGATAAGAATGCAGTTGCATGGTTCTGGGGCATCCAGATCATCAGTGCCGTCCTGTCCATCCTCATTATTCGATTCCTGAACAAGCAGGGACTGGCATCTTACCGTGATGCACTTTTCCACTCGGCCAACCCTGCGTACCACGGCCTGATCTCTCTGCTGTGCGGCGCACTGACTCTTGTTCTGTGCACGGTGTGGTACATGGCCTACGGCAAAAAAACACGGTTTCTCCTTCCGGAATACCGGCATCGCTATTTCCGGGCATGCACTCCTCAAATCCATCGGCGCGGCCCTGCTTGCAGTCTTTGCCCTGATCCTGATGGTTTTTGCCGTCGACTAATTTTGTGGATGTGAACTTCCTGATCGTTTACTGGGGCTTTATGAAGTTTGGAGCCAACTGCATCCCGGGTATGCTCCTTGTTGTACCCATGTATCTCGTGTACTACATTGTCATGTCCATCAGCGTCAACAGTTTTAACTTTAGCACGGCGCTCGGCAAAAACAATCTGCTTTCTAACCTTCTGATCAGCTTTATCGCATCGGTTCCCACTCTGTTCATCCTCTGCTACGTTTACGGCATCTTCAAGGCTACCGGCTCGAACCCGATGTTCGGCGGTCTGGCTTCTGCCGCAACTGCAGTGTATGCGCTGCCCGGCTTCATCTTTGTTGCGATCCTGATTTGTCGTCTCCTGTACCAGCACACAGGCAATCCCTACCTTGGCGGCATCTTCTGCGGCGTTCTTGCAGCTGTCAGCGAGTGGGGCATCTGCGAGATTCGCGTGCACACCCCCGGAACACAGTACGCTGGCACTGCTCTGGTCTACGCACTGATCGCGATCGGCTTTGTAGTTACCATAGCATGCGCTGTACTGCTGAAGAAAAATAATGCAGCCGTGCAGGCACATAAATAATGCCTCTTTAATCCTCTTTACAAACCCCTCAATTTTTTATAAACTTGGTTTACGCATGGTGCGGCCCTTTTAGAGTTTTCTGAAAGGGCCGTATCTTCTGATTGCTCCCTATCTCTGTAAATCTGGCTCGAAAGGAGTCTTACCCAATGCATCCTCTTGCCGAAACTTTGTTGAACGAACCGGTGATCGCCGCTGTGAAAACGGACGAAGCCCTGACTGCTGCGCTGGCTTCGCCCTGCAGTGCCGTTTTTCTGCTGGCGAGCACCCTGCTCACCGTAGACGGTCTGGTGCACCGCATACATGATGCCGGAAAACTGGCCGTGGTTCACATCGACCTTGTGGACGGCCTTTCGTCGCGGGAGATCGCGGTGGACTCCCTCAACGCCCTGTGCCACCCGGACGGCATCATCTCCACCCGCCCGACCCTGATCCGCCGGGCGCGCCACCGCGGCCTGCTGACCGTCCAGCGGGCATTCATCCTGGATTCCCTCTCGCTGACCAGCCTGTCCGGCCAGCTGGAGCAGGGCAAGCCGGATTTTGTCGAGATCCTTCCCGGCATCATGCCCCGGGTCATCGCCGAGATCAGCGCCCGCACACAGGTGCCTGTCATTGCAGGCGGCCTGCTGCGGGACAAAGCCGACGTCATGGCCGCCATGCGCGCAGGTGCCGCCGCAGTTTCCACCTCTGCGCCCTCCCTGTGGGATATCTGAGCCAGAACAAGATCCCAGCTGAAGTACGAAAAACATAATCGTATCCTGGTGTTTTATTGGATATGCCCGCCCACCGATGGAGTCGGATCTCCACGGTGAGCGGGCATTTTTTCGTTTTCATTCGATTCGAGTGAATCTATTCAGCCTGCGGATTAACTCGATAATTTAAAGCAATCCTACAAGTCGCAATCCCCTTAAAGTCTTTCTGCTTCCTGCATCTTAGCATCATACTGGATGGCAGAGATCGGCACGAAGCCCTCGATCATATCCAGTTTGCTGTTGACAAGGTCATCATACACATCTTTGATGGACAACGTAATGGAAGGCTCCAGCTGTTCATTTGCAATTACGCTTTCCACCAGTGCTTGTTTGTTTTTCAGTTTCCACGCCATATCAGGCAGGAAGTGATAATTTTCAATCATGTGCAGAATGATGTTTGCCATAAAATTTCCGCGGATGCTGCTCAACTCGATATAAATCGCTCCGGCATCCTCCACGGAAATTTGTGCGATGCTCATCAGGTAATCAGCCAGAGTCGTTTGCGTATCGTTCAAAATTCCCTGACTTGCCATCCTGCGTTGCAGGATATTCATTTTTCGATAGTCCTGAATTATACCGGTTTTTATCAGTACATTCCACTACTTTATGCCGTCACATGGGTGGCATTCTCTTTCACCGAATTGATCGTATCCATCAGTTCACTCCCTGTTTTGCCATCAAACAGGCGGGTAAACAGGATGGGTTGGTCAAAGGGTGGTTTCATCAGCACCGCTTTGCTTTCCACATAACCGTTCTGCTCGATGTAATGAATGACCTTCTGCACGAACGCGATCTGCTTTGCATTCAGCGATTCGTCGTTGATGAACTTGGAAAATGCCTGCATGGCAGCATCGTGGTCCAGCTTTGCCACTTTACGCACCAGCAGACCAAAGGGTGTATCCCGAAACTCCCGTGCATAGTCCTCTTTGCTGCCCAGCTCACAGGTAAAGATATGTTCCAGCTCGGTATAGTCGCCCCGGGAAAGCGGAATGTTCTGGGTCAGCTTGTGGATAGCCAGCGTATCGCTGCGGTGCTCCATGATGTAGCGGTTCACACGTTCCCGGTACTCGCCGAAATCGTAGCCGGAATCCAGCGTTTTTCCCTCGGTCTGTTCCAGTACCGGGTCGGCAAGGGCCGTGTAGACAGGCTTTTGCCCTTCTACACCGTCCACCAGAAACTTGATAAGCTCCCGCAGTTCCTGCCGCATTTCCTCAAAGCGGAGAAGATCATGCGAGGTCAAAAATTCGTCTGTCTGCACCTCCCGGATGAGGGGCAGTTTTGTCTGCACCTGCGGGATGGTAGCCTTCCCTTCCAGCATTGCCGCCGTATTGCGCAGCTGTTTCTGGGCGCGGCTCAGCCCCGGCAGACCTTCCAGTTCGCAGAGCAACAAGCCATACACAAAGTTATCGAACCGCTTGGCGGCTTCATCTTTGTCGTCCAGCGAGATGAGCGGTGCCACCTCTTTCATCAGAGTACCCTTGTCCGTTTCGGTCAGGCTGACAAAGGCTTCCGGCTTCTGATAGTGTTCCACGGCCTGTCGGTGCAGCCGCACGGATACCAGCTCCGGGTTCAGCGCTCCCACTTCGGCACGGCAGGTCTCCGTTAAGATCTTGCGCCAGTTCTGGTAGTTTTCGTCCCCATAGGTCCATCCTGCAGCGCGGCGGCGATCCGCACCTGCTTGCAGAAAAATGCTCTCGGACAGGCTTTTGGTGTCCGCGCTCTCGTAGCCGTTGGGTTTCTGACGGAAAAATTCAAAGTTGCCGCAGTAGTCGAAGATCAGAAAACGCCGTTTGCCCGTATATTCGCCGTCGATGGCATCCACGCAGGCAAGGGATGGGCAGAGCCGCGTACCACGGCCGATCATCTGCCAGAACTTCGTTTTGCTGCGCACTTTTTTGAAGAACACCAGATTCACGCACTCCGGCACATCGATGCCCGTGTCCATCATATCCACCGAGACCGCAATAAACGGCGGCTTGTCCGGCTGCTTGAAGTCGTCAATGATGGACTGCGCATAGGCATCATCGCAGACCACCCGCTGGATGAAACCCGGGTGCTTGGTCTCCAGCTGCGGGTAGAGCTTGCCGAAGCGTTCCCGGATAAACTCCGCGTGGCGCTTGTTCTGGGCAAAGATAATGGTTTTGCCGATGCGGTCGCCGCCCGCCGTCCGGATGCCCCGTTCCATCAGGTCTTGCAGCACCGTGTCCACGGTGTTGGCGTTGAAGATGAACTTGTTCAGCTTTTCGGATGGGATAAAGGTGGGCAGGGTGTCGTCCTCGGCAAAATCGTCCTCGTAGCGAGCCTTATCCTCCGGTGAAAGCTGGTCGTAGTGGATACCCTCTTCTGTGAATTTCGTCTTGACCTCGTAGTTGTAGTAAGGCACCAGCACATGGTCGGTGTAGACCGCCGTGTCGTAATCGTAGGCGTAGGTGGGGATGCCGTGCTCCATCTCGAAAAAGTCGTAGGTGTTGCGGTCTACGTCGGTTTTCGGGGTGGCGGTCAAGCCCACCAGAACCGCATCGAAATAATCAAAAATGGCGCGGTATTTCTTGAAAATGCTGCGGTGGCTCTCGTCCACGATGATGAGGTCAAAGTGGGCCGGGGAAAACAGAGGCACGCCGTCCTTCGTCTTGGCGTTGTCGATGGCGTTGAGCATGGTGGGGTAGGTGGAGAACACGATACGCGCCGCCTTGTCGTCCTTGGAGGAGCACAAGTTGCACAGGGACTGGTCGGGCAGATACTTCTTGAAATCGTCCTTCGCCTGCTTGACCAGCGCGGTGCGGTCGGCCAGAAACAGCACGTTCGTCACATGGCCGCCCCGGCTCAGCACATCGGTCAGGCTGGACGCCGTGCGGGTCTTGCCGGTGCCGGTGGCCATGACCAGCAGGTTGCGCCGGAACCCCCTGCGTGATGTGGGCGCACACCGCACGGATGGCGTTTTTCTGGTAGTAGCGGTCGGTGATCTTATCGTCAATTTCAATGGTGTCCAGCGGCTTTTTCTCGGTGCGGCGGTTCATCAGCTTTTGCAAATCATCCTTGCAGAACACGCCGCTCACCGGCCGCTGCGGGCCGCTTGCTTCGTCCCAGAAATAAGTGGCGTAGCCGTTGGTGGTGAACAGCATCGGGCGGCGGCCGAATTTCTGTTCCAGACAGTCCGCATACAACTGCGCCTGTTTTACGCCCAATGTTGGGGTCTTTTGTGCTGCGCTTGGCCTCGATGACCGCCAGCGGCTTGCCATCCTTGCCATGAGAACATAATCTGCATAGCCCTTCTGCCCCAGCACGCCGTTCATGTTGTCCACTTCGTACTCGGTGCGCACATCGGCATCCGGCCCGGTGAATTTCCAGCCCATGGCCTTGAGATCGATGTCGATGATCTTCTGCCGCGTCTCGGCCTCGGTCAGGTCGGCGGCGGTGAAACTGCGGCTCTGCTGGTTCTGCTGTTTGCTGGCCGTGTACGCCGCCGAAAGGCTCTCCACCTGCTTGCGCAAGGCTTCCAACTCGGCATCTTTCTGGGACAGTAAACTTTCCTGCTCCCGGATCTTCTTTTCGTCCAGCGTTACCTTTTCGCCGGGGGATGGCTGTCTCGTCAAAGGAGCGCTCCACATAGTCCGTGCCGTAGCAGTAATCCACCCACTGGATGAAGTCGAACAGCCCCCTGCAGGCTGAACACTGCATCCGCCGCCGACACACTATGCCCCGTATGTACCGCCAGATTGCCCGCCTTCACGATGCTGGGCAGCACGCTCCACACATCCCGGTCCACCGCGAACCGGAAACTCGGCTCGTGCAGCAGGGATTGCAGGTTGTCCTTGTAGGGCATCGTGATGGTTTTTGTCTGCCGCATACACCCACTTCACCGCCAGCTCCAACGCCTTCCGGCACCCCACCGCGCACATCGCCGGGGAGGTGGAGAACACTTTCTCGGCCTCGATGGCGGCAAACGCAAACATGGAATATTCAGGTTTGGTGGCAAGATAGGAGAAGTTGGACATGGGAAGGCTCCTTTCAACTTATCTCACGAAAAATTCGTATGATATAGTTTCTGTAAAATTAATAGAATCTGCATCATTTGCAATTAGCATTCTAACCGTTTCAAACAAAAGTGACATTGCCATAAATGATGTTCCAGAAAATCGTTCATAATCATCTAATGTTTCAACTGTTAAATCACAATTACTTATTGCAAGCTCTCCATGAACGAATTTTGATCGAAGCGAATACATTTTCTTTATTTCATCTTTTAGAATCATTGGAAAAATTTTATTTATTCTTTTTTGCAGTGTGTAAGAAATTCCAGATTTTCCGGGAGAATAAATGCTTTCCAATCCAATGATAGAATAAATCAGTCCCTCATGATATTGACGGTTAAATACATATGTGAGTGCCGAAAATGCACTTGGGGATTTATCACGATTTCCACATAAACTTGTGTGATTTTTAATCCACATCAATGCTTTCTTATAGCTTACATCAACCTTTTTTATTGTTTTGTATTCTTTTAGAGTTCCAATTGGAATTATTTCTTTGACATAATTTTCGCTTGAATAATAAATTTCATTGATATACACTTCTGTATTCCACACATGCATATGAGGTTGTGTAAAAACAAAAGCCATTACAAGTGCCAGATTTAATTTTGCAATGTATTCTTCATAAAAACTATCAAAATAATCCCACTCACACTCTGAAGCATCGCAGTTCGGAAAGATGATTTTATTAGTATCAAGATCAACATTAGAAGATATTATCATATCAAACGTCATTGCCGCTTTATAACTACTATGCATTTCCAGCAAATTTTTATACTCGTTTTTTAATTTATCATCCGTTGGATTTTGTTTTACTTTTTCTTCTGCTTCTTTTAGTTCTATGTTTTTCTCATAATGTGGAATGATAATCGCTTTCGATGTTATATCAACCATTTCATGGTATATATTCCATCGAAATGACAAGTCATCCACACATTTCTCTATAGCATTTTTAAACCCTTCCGTATCCTCATCACCTTGAATAATGTGCATTGTTATGGCTATTCGCGTCATATAATCCTCACTTGCTCTCATATTCATATGATTGACACTTAATAAACTCCTTCCGTCACGGCTGCGCCGTGCCACCTCCCTCAAAGAGGGAGGCTTTTGCCTTGCGGCCACGTTAAGGCTCCCTCTCTGAGGGGGCTGTCGCCGTCAGGCGACTGGGGGAGTTACCCAAAATATTCCTGCATCAGCGCTTTTTTCAACAGTTCCAGCTTTTCTAAACTTTGCTGTACGGTCTGCTTTTTGCTGATCTATTTTGTTTTTCAAAGTCACAAATTGATCTTGCAATTCAATTGGTGGTATATATAAGTCAATATTTTGCAGTTCTTTCGCATTAATATTTGCTTGTCCGATTGCCGTTTTACACATACCAATCAGCATTCGTTTTGAGAAATCCATATTGAGGAATGCAGAAAGAACCTCCGGTCGTATCCTCTCATTAATACGTACTCTAATTACAAACCCCGCAAGCACCATCAATTCATCTCGATTGTACACGCAGGATTTTTCCAACAAGTTCTTTGCTGTTTGTTCTGTTAAACAGAACATCGCCTCGGCGAACCGTGCATTTGTCCAGT
>ENA-OQEL01000712-OQEL01000712.1-human-gut-metagenome-genome-assembly--contig:-NODE-712-length-10739-cov-2.044007_pt1 | contig 10739 bp, 11 predicted proteins | sample MGYA00242796_ERZ504637 | MGnify/ENA primary metagenome ERZ504637 (study PRJEB26092, sample SAMD00036306) | human gut metagenome | host: Homo sapiens | study: EMG produced TPA metagenomics assembly of... | reverse complement strand
GGAACAAGCCAACCTTCCTAAGAACATTCAGGAAAGACGGCAGAAAGAATTGCAGGAATTACAGGAAAAAGGAATGCAGTTCCAACAAGACGCACAACAGCAATTGCAGAAATCATACGCTGATATGATGGAACCTATCTACGAAAAAAATTGAGGATGCCATCAAAGCAGTAGGCCAGGAAGGTGGATATACTTATATCTTTGATTTGAACAGAACAGAAATTCCCTACGTAAATGAAGCGCAGTCCACAGATGTAACTGCTGCTGTCAAAGCTAAAGTAGGAATCAAATAATTAAGTTAAAGACCTTTACAGGCACGGATTACACAGATTTCATAGGTTTCGAAACCGTGAACATCCGTGTAATCCGTGCCTGTATTATATAGCTATACTGCCATGATCCCATCTCTCCCCCCTTCAACCGGCCCTATCGGTGTATTCGACTCCGGCTACGGTGGTCTAACCATTCTGGACAAAATACGCGGACTGATGCCTGAATATGATTATATCTATTTGGGAGACAGCGCACGCTGTCCATACGGACCGCGCTCCTTTGAAGTTGTTTACGAATTTACCTTGCAAGCCGTAAGCAAACTGTTTCGAAACTAGGATGCCCTTTGGTGATATTAGCATGCAACACAGCATCGGCAAAAGCCTTACGCACCATCCAGCAGATCAATCTTCCGGTAATAGACGCTACCCGCAGAGTACTCGGGGTCATCCGGCCTACAGCAGAATGTATAGGAGAAATCACCCGAAGCCGGCACGTAGGCATACTGGCCACAGCCGGTACCATCAAATCCGAATCCATCTTTTTGGAAATACATAAATTATCTCCCGACATTGTGGTAACAGGAGAAGCCTGTCCCATGTGGGTTTCCTTAGTAGAGAATAATGAATATCAATCGGAAGGAGCCGACTATTTCGTCAAACAACATATCAACCGGCTGCTGGATAAAGACCCGATGATTGACACCATCATACTGGGATGTACCCATTATCCGTTACTGCTTGATAAAATAAGACAGTTTACTCCCGGACATATCCGCATCATCGCACAAGGAGAATATGTAGCCCGAAGTCTGCAGGACTATTTGAATCGCCATCCTGAAATGGACGCACGTTGCGAAAAAGGAGGAAAATGCCGCTTCCTTACCACCGAAAGTGAAAACAAGTTCGAGGAATCCGCTTCCATCTTCTTAGGTCGGCAGGACATAAAAGTAGAAAGCATAGCATTGGAATAACTTTCTTCCGGTTACCTGTTATATATACCATCCATAACGCTTAATTCATGAAGATATGTATACAAATAAAGTAAAGAAGATAGCTGCGGTACACGATTTATCCGGTGCAGGACGAGTATCTCTCACCGTCGTTATCCCTATCCTCTCATCCATGGGCTTTCAAGTCTGCCCTCTGCCCACAGCCGTATTATCCAGCCACACCCAATACCCGCACTTCTCCTTCTTGGACTCACGGACGAGATGCCCAAGATTATCAACGAATGGAAGCAACTGAAGATACAGTTTGACGCTATCTATACAGGCTATTTGGGCTCTCCCCAGCAAATACAAATCGTATCCCGGTTTATTGATGATTTCCGACAACCTGACAGTCTGGTTATGATAGATCCTGTTTTGGGAGATAACGGGAAATTATATGCCAACTTCGATGAACAAATGATTATGGAGATGCGCCATCTCATCCGGAAAGCCGATGTTATCACACCTAATATGACCGAACTCTTTTATCTGCTTGACAAACCTTATAAAGCAGAGAATACGGACGCGGAACTGAAAAACTATCTGCACGAAATATCAGAACACGGTCCCGGTATCGTCATTATCACCAGCGTACCCGTACAAGATGACTCGCACAAGACTTCCGTATATGCATACGACAGGCAAGGAGACCGTTATTGGAAAGTTACTTGCCCCTACCTGCCTGCTCATTACCCCGGCACAGGTGATACATTTACCAGTGTGATAACCGGCTCACTGATGCAGGGAGACAGCCTGCCTATCGCCTTGGACCGCGCCACACAGTTCATCCTGCAAGGCATCCGCGCCACTTTCGGATATGAATATGATAACCGAGAAGGAATTCTGCTAGAGAAGGTATTGCACAATCTGGATATGCCAATCCAGATCAGCAGTTATGAACTGATTTGAGGATCCCGAAAGTAGAAGATTTGTCCCCCGGGGAAGGAAGCTTGTACCAAGCCCTATTACTCCGACGATTAAGGTCGTTTTTCCTTATAGCTAACCCTTATCATACAGTTAACTACTACAGACTCCGGCAGTGGACTGTACAGTCTACTGCAAGAGTTTATACAGTCCACTATATCAGACTGTACAAACCACCGGAAGAGACTATAGTACACAACCATGAAAAAAGAACTTAACCATAAAACAAAATAGGGTTAACCACAAAGAAGAAAAAGACTTAACCAGATAAAGCCATAAGGCCAAAAGACGAAAAGAGTAAAACCAAAGAAAGCAGCCAAATCGTACCGTGCAAACCAACAAACATCAGCCGTATCAACAATAATAAATAAATTACCTGCCCAGCAGCCTGCGGCTGAGATAACGCACGGGATACCACACAGAAAGAAAGCCCACCACCAGCACAGTGACAAAAACTATAACAATATCCCATGCATGGACACTGACCGGATAGGCATCCACCACAAAATTGCCACCGGAGTTACCACCTCCCAGCGAAAGCAATCCGAATTCCTGCTGGATAAAACAAAGGATCAAGCCCAGTGCCACTCCGATAACCGCACCCATCAATGAAATCATACGCCCCTCGAACAGAAATATACGCGTAATCAACTTGTCGCTGGCCCCTAAATTGCGCAATGTCACTACATCTGCCTTCTTATCTATAATCAGCATGGACAATGAGCCTATCACATTAAAGCAGGCTATCATCAGGATAAAGGTAAGGAAAATATAAGAGATCAGCTTCTCTATCTCCATAATGCGGAAAGTATCCGCTTGCTGCTCATACCGGTCCTGCACCCGGAAATCATCTCCCAATATTTTCTGTATCTTCGATTTTACACTCCCTGCATCTACATCCGGCTTCAATTTCAATTCTACCGAACTCACTTCTGTGTCATACTGAAACAACCTACGGGCAAATTGGAGGGAAGTCAAAATGTAAGAAGAGTCATACTTCTGTTGGTTCACCGCAAAAACAAGGCCGCTGGAATATAAATCGGCAGAGTTAAAGCTGGAAGCAGGATTGGCCATATTGACTTTAACTCCCCGTTTGGGAGCATAAATCTCTAGCGGATCGAGGAATTTGATACCCGTTCCCAAGATAGAAACCAATTCTATGCCGGGAATGGCATAATCTACCACTTCATCATGCAACACGAATTGCCCCCGGCCGAAAAGGATACTGTCAATAGCGGTCAGATCCTCGAAATTATCTTCAATTCCTTTAATCACCGCCATGGTCTGACGATCTTTATACTGAACCATCGCATTCTCTTCCAAAGACTCAGAAAAAACAGCGATCTCCGGCATCCGGCGCAAAGCTTCTATACGCGCTTCTTGTCCGTCAAAAACCTTTCCGGTGACAGCCGTAATTTTCAGCTCCGGGTCAAAAGCCGTAAAGAAAGTAGCTACCAGATCCTGGAAGCCGTTAAAAACAGACAAAGTGCATACCAATGCCAATGTAGCCAAAGCCACTCCGCAGACGGAAATGGCTGAAATAACATTAATGGCATTGTGCGACTTCTTGGAAAAAAGATAACGCTTCGCTATATAAAAGGGAAAATTCACCGTCCGGTTCTACTTTTTCAACAGTTCGTCTATACGTTCGGCATAATCCAATGAATCATCCACAAAGAATTTCAACTCGGGAATGATGCGCAACTGATGGCGTACCCGTGTTCCTAATTCATAACGGATGGATTTCATATTATCATTGATATTCTTTACTATTTCCTGGCTCCTCTCAGAAGGGAACACGCTGAGATAGACGCGTGCAATACTCATATCGGGACTGATGCGGACAGCACTTACCGACACCAAAACACCATTCATGGACTTGGTCTGAAGCAGGAAAATCTCACTCAACTCCTTTTGGATCAAACGAGAAATCTTATTTTGTCTGGTCGTTTCCATAATTAATAATTATTCAGTTTGCTAATTTGCTAATATGCCATACGGTTCATAGCGCAAGCTATGAGCACATTATTCAACATTTTCTTATGATTGTCAGCCCGTCGCGCAAGGGAAGAATCACCTTTTCAACCCGTTTGTCGGCAGCTACCAAATCATTAAATTTCGTTATTCCAATAGTCTGAAGATCTGTATGATGCGGTTCCTCCAATACATGTCCGTCCCACAATGTGTTGTCGGCAATGATATATCCGCCGGGTGATAATTTCTCCAGTACCATTTCGTAATATTCAATATACTTCCGCTTATCACCGTCTACAAACGCTAAATCAAAGGTAATGTTCATGCCAGGCAGCAACTTCAGCGCATCACCTATATAAAATTTAATCTTGCCGGCGTAAGGCGAACCTTCCAGCCAGGGACGTGTAAAGTCCTCCTGCTCATCGTTTATCTCAAATGTGTGCAACATGGCCCCCTCTTCCAACCCTTCGGCCAGGCAAAGTGCGGAGTAGCCACTGTAAGTCCCGATTTCCAACACCTGACGGGGGCGTATCATTTGCACAAACATTTTCAGCATACGTCCCTGCAAGTGGCCGGAAGCCATACGGGGACGTAAAAGCTTGACGTGCGTATCGCGATAAAGTGCCTTCAGGTAATCACTTTCTTCGTCAATGTGCTGAAGGATATATTCGTCAATAGCGTCCGTTTCTTTCATTCCTATCTTCTATTTTTATAGGTAACGGTTGCGGTTGGGCAGCACATAGTCCATAGCATACTTCAACACATCTCCCACTACATTGATTTCAAGGAAAGAAGTCTGAGTACCTTGCTTACCGCTGCTCAGATAGGCCACCATGTCGCTTTCACTCAAAACGCCATCATCCAGCAATTTACGCAAAGCAGCGAAATAATATGCCTGTCCGTTAGCCTTTTCGGGCATATAGATAGCCTCCACCCCATATGACAAAGCCAGATGACGCATCGTTTTTTCTTTATAACAGATGGCCAATACAGGATATTTGCCACGGAAAGCAGCAATATTACGTGCGGTACGCCCGCTGAAACTGTCGGTAATAATGGCGCGGATATTCAGTTTGCTGGTAGCCTTTACTGCCTGTTTTGCCAGGAAAGCAGTTACGTCATTGGAGTTTTCATCCAAAGGAATACGGATGTCATTCTCGGCCAGTTTATCTTTCTCAGCCTGCGCTGCAATCTTGGCCATCGTCTTCACGGCTTCCACCGGATACTTGCCGTATGCCGTTTCTCCACTCAGCATCAATGCATCCGTGCGGTAGTAAATAGCATTGGCAATATCGGTCACTTCAGCACGGGTAGGACGCGGATTATTAATCATGGTATGCAACATCTGGGTAGCAACAATCACCGGTTTCTTTGCCAGAATACATTTTTTTATCAACAAACGCTGAATGCCGGGGATTCGTTCCTGAGGAACTTCAATGCCCAAGTCACCACGAGCCACCATGACTCCGTCGGCCACTTCCAATATTTCATCAATATTGTCCACTCCTTCCTGATTCTCGATCTTGGCGATAATCTTAATGTCGCTGCCGTATGCATCCAGTATCTGGCGGATATCCAGCACATCTTGCTTATTACGAACAAACGAATGTGCTATGAAATCAATGTCCTTTTCAATAGCATACAGTATATTGTTACGGTCCTTTTCTGTCAAAGAAGGGAGATTGATGCGCACGCCCGGTACATTCACACTCTTACGGTTACCCAAAGTAGCTTCATTCTGCACCTCGCACAACAAATACTCGTCTGTCTTCTCAATCACGCGCAGCTCCAGATCACCATCATCAATCAGAATATCGCCATCCACCTGAAGATCATGCACAAAACCGGGATAAGATACAGCAATACATTCACGGGTCGTTTCTTGTGCTGGATTGCCTACAATCTTTACTTTGTCACCAATCTGATAAGGAATAGGCTCGCCGCCTGCAATAGCAGTAGTACGCACTTCGGGACCTTTTGTGTCCATCAATATGGCAATACGGTTGGAAACCTCACAGTACATTGGTTATCAATTTTTCAAAACCTTCACGTGAAGCGTGAGCCGTATTCATACGGACCACATTCATACCAGCCTTGAAAAGATCTCTTATAAACTCTACCTCGCAACGCTGATCTGAGATGGACGCTACGATTTTTGTTTGTTTCAACATCATAATCTTATCACCTTATATTATACCTAAACTTTTTATTTTCTCATCAACAAAGCCTCAATCGCCAAACGATATGAATGAAGCCCGAACCCACAAATTACTCCCACACAAGCGCAAGAAATCATCGACTTATGGCGAAACTCCTCACGGGTATGTACATTTGAGATGTGCACCTCAATCACAGGAGCTGTCACGGCGCGGATAGCATCCTGTAAAGCAATGGAAGTATGCGTATAAGCCCCTGCATTCAAGACGATGCCGTCATAATCAAAACCCACTTCGTGTATTTTATTGATCATCTCACCTTCCACATTCGACTGATAATACGCTATTTCAATGTCCGGATAAGTACGGCGCAATTCCACCAGATAGTCTTCAAATGAAACAGCACCATAAATGGAAGGTTCCCGTTTGCCTAATAAATTGATATTAGGTCCATTAATAATTTGTATTTTCATATTTATACTATATCTGAACTTTTTCTACCTTTGCAGGGAATTTGGGTACAAAGGTAGAAAAAAGAAATGAAAAGAACCGAGAAAACAGACAAGATATTGGTGAAATACAGGCAATATTTAAAGTTGGAGAAATCGTTATCTGACAATACGGTAGATGCTTATCTTACTGACCTGGACAAGTTACTGGCTTATCTTACATTAGAAAATATCAACATTCTGGATGTCCGGCTTGAAAATCTGGAAGATTTCTCAGCCGGATTACATGATATCGGCATCCACCCCCGTTCGCAGGCACGCATCTTGTCAGGTATCCGCTCTTTCTACCGTTTCCTCATTATGGAAGATTATCTGGAATCCGACCCAACAGAATTACTGGAATCCCCCCCAGACAGGTTTCAAACTGCCCGAAGTAATGACGGTGGAAGAAATAGACTTATTGATAGGCAGCATAGACCGCGGAACCAAAGAAGGTCAACGCAACAGAGCCATATTGGAAACACTTTACAGTTGCGGACTACGTGTTTCCGAACTCTGTAATCTGAAATTATCCGAACTTTATTTTGAAGAAGGCTTCATCAAGGTGGAAGGGAAAGGAAGCAAACAGCGGCTGGTCCCTATTTCACCGCGTGCCATCAAGGAAATCAGGCTCTACTTCACCGACCGTAACCTGATGAAAATAAAGCCGGGATTTGAAGATTTTGTCTTCATCAGCAATTTCGGGAAGAACATCTCCCGCATCATGGTTTTCCATATCATCAAGGAACTGGCAGAGCGCATCGGTTTGAAAAAAAAATCAGTCCTCATACCTTCCGCCATTCTTTTGCGACACACTTGCTGGAAGGAGGCGCCAACTTGCGTGCCATACAGTGTATGCTTGGACACGAAAGTATCGGGACCACAGAAATTTATACACACATAGACCGCAATATGTTACGCAGTGAAATCATAGAACACCATCCCCGCAATATAAAGTATCGCAAAGAACGGGAAATTCATTAAATTATGATAAAATTACTGCGAGGGTTAACAAACTGTAATAGGATTTAATATCTTTGCGTTGTTATGTTCATGCCCAAACAGCACACTAACATGGAATAGACAAATTTCAATTACAAACAATTAATTTATACCTAAAATGACTAAGAAATTGTATCTGCCGTTTTTAATGGCAATGGTTGTTGCATTAATGACATCATGCAGCAAAAAAATGGGTGAATTGTCATCTGATTATTTCACCGTAACTCCTCAAGTTCTGGAGGCTGTAGGTGGTAAAGTTCCCGCTACAATCAACGGAAAATTCCCCGAAAAGTACTTCAACAAGAAGGCTGTGGTAGAAGTGACTCCAGTATTGAAATGGAACGGTGGCGAAGCTAAGGGCCAATCTGCCGTATTCCAAGGCGAAAAAGTGGAAGGTAACGACCAGACTATCTCTTACAAGATGGGCGGCAGCTACACGATGAAAACATCTTTCGACTATGTACCGGAAATGGCAAAATCCGAACTGTATCTGGAATTCAAGGCTACAATCGGTAAAAAGACTGTCACCATCCCTGCTGTAAAAGTAGCTGACGGTGTAATTTCCACTTCTGAGATGCTGGAACAAACATTGGGTAGCGCTAACCCCGCCAACGGTGACGACGCTTTCCAACGTATCATCAAAGAAAAGCATGACGCCAACATCATGTTCTTGATCCAACAAGCCAACGTACGCGCCAGCGAATTAAAGACTGCCAAAGAATTCGGCAAAGAAGTGAAGAACATAAACGAAGCTGCCAACAAGAAGATCAGCAACATCGAAATCTCCGCATACGCTTCTCCTGATGGTGGTGTTAAACTGAACACTGGCTTGGCTGAAAGACGTGAAGGCAACACAAGCAAATACCTGTCTAAAGAATTGAAGAAGATGAAGGTTGACGCTCCAGTTGACGCTCGTTTACACTGCTCAGGACTGGGAAGGCTTCAAAAGAATTGGTAGCTGCATCTAACTTGCAAGATAAAGACCTCGTACTGAGAGTTATCTCTATGTACCAGGATCCCGAAACAAGAGAAAAAGAAATCAAGAATATCTCTGCTGTTTACTCTGATCTGGCAGAAACAATCTTGCCGCAACTTCGTCGTTCTCGTTTGACTGCCAACATCGAAATCATCGGCAAGTCTGACGACGAAATCAGCGCATTAGCCAAGAGCAATCCTTCTGAACTGAACATCGAAGAAATTCTGTATGCTGCTACTCTGACTAACAACGACGCAGAAAAGATGGCTATCTATACAAAAGCTTCTGAACTGTATCCTAACTGCTACCGCACTTGGAACAACATCGGTATGATGGCATTCCGTGCCGGCGACTTGGCTAAGGCAGAACAGATGTTCAACAAATCAAACTCTGTAAAAGCTAATCCGGAAGCTAACATGAACTTAGGTTTGATCGCGTTAACTAAGGGTGACCAAGCTAAGGCTCAACAATTGTTCGGTAACGCTGCCGGCGTAAACGAATTGAGCGAGGCTCTTGGCGTTCTTTACTTAGAGCAAGGCGAATATGCTAAGGCTGTTAACTCTTTCGGTTCTGTTAAGACTAACAACGCCGCTTTGGCTCAGATCTTGGTTAAGGATTACAGCAAGGCTTCTCAGACTTTGAACGGTGTTGCTAATCCTGACGCTGTAACTTCTTATTTGAAGGCTGTTGTTGCCGCTCGTACGAACGACGCTAACGGTGTTATCAACAACTTGAAGGCTGCTATCGCCGCTGATAAGAACATGGCTAAGGAAGCTGCTATCGACTTAGAGTTCGCTAAATACGCAACTAACTCTGACTTCGCAGCTTTAGTAAAATAATTAGAAAATATTCTTTCTAAATAAGAAAAAGACCTCATCCTTTTGGATGGGGTCTTTTTTTATATCCCACCATCCAATCCTACATTTGATAAAAGCGTAACAGCTTGAAATAAATATTGATTATCAATGATTTTTCATGAAATAAATTCGTAGATTTGCAAAATCTAATAAAGTTGTTGTAAATATTAATCAAATAGGGTAAAGAAATTATGAGATCACAAATTCTGGAAAACAAATGGTGTGGGTATTTTTGTCTGCTCTTTCTAATGGGATCATGCGTTAAACATGACATTTTTCAAGGAGAAGACCCCACGGTAGATCCGAAAGAACCTACCAAAGAAGAAGAAGATTACATAGCCCAGTTCGAGAATTTCGAGAACATACAGGTTAGCATATCTTCTCAGCATGAAGGGACCCTATATTCTATTTATTATGAATATCCTTATGAGGAAGGCTCTTTAGTCAAAGATCCTTATTTAATTGGTAAAACTCCGATCCATATGGCTCTGGAAGTACCTACACACGTAAAGAAACTCTATATCCTAAGAGGGGATGGGGAACTTATCGAGAGCGATGTAAAGGACATCACGATCGGAAGCGATACCAAAAGCAGCTTACGGGCTACAAATGCGATCAGTGATGAAGTCCTTCATCTGATCAATAACAAATACTTTCCAGAAAAAGCATACAATGTAAAAAGCGAGGATTTATATAGATGCTCTGATCTAAAAATCACGGAAACCGTTTTTACCAGTAGCTTTGAGAAAGCGGATATTTTGGCTGACCTATATAAGCGATGGAGGAATGTCCAAAGACAATATGTATGGTAAAATTTGGTTCTATACATATCCCTCCGAGAAGATGGAGAATCTTACTTTAGATGACTGCACCTTCTATGGAAAGACCAATGGCACCATCCAAGCCATTGACTTCAACAAGATCAATCAAGGCGAGAATTATATCTTTTACTCCAAAGAGGAACAACCAAAGGCTAAGACAGGAGAATATACCCGAATACCCCTAGGAAGATTCGACAAGGGGCTTAACGTCGGTTTCGTATATCGAGGCACAGACCGTCCACAGTTCTCCACTCCGGCATTAAATGGGCCGGATAACAAT
>ENA-OQEL01000706-OQEL01000706.1-human-gut-metagenome-genome-assembly--contig:-NODE-706-length-10823-cov-5.974663_pt1 | contig 10823 bp, 10 predicted proteins | sample MGYA00242796_ERZ504637 | MGnify/ENA primary metagenome ERZ504637 (study PRJEB26092, sample SAMD00036306) | human gut metagenome | host: Homo sapiens | study: EMG produced TPA metagenomics assembly of... | reverse complement strand
ACGCATTCACTGCAACTGAAATCCAGTCGAAGACGAATGAGCAAATACCGAATGCTACGATACCTACGGTGCAGATAGCAAGCGCCAACTTGGTTGAGCATGCGCTCTGGAAAGTAGGAAGCGGATTATCGCTGTGCTTGATGAACATCGCCTTCACGATGAGCAGATAGTAGTACAAGCTGATAACTGTGTTTACCAACGCGATGAATACTACGCCGTATGCCCAGGCTCCCAATGTGGTGTGGATATCGTGTGTACCAACTGCTGCCATGAACACGAAGAACTTCGAGAACATACCGGCAAATGGAGGAATACCACCCAATGAGAACAATGCCAAGGTCATCAGGAATGCCAGACGTGGATTGGTCTTGTACAAACCATTGTAGCTGTCCATCTGAACTGTACCGTTGTTGTGCTCTTCAATAGATGAGATGATGGTGAAGACGCTCAGGTTGGCTACTACGTAAATCAATACATAGTAAGTCAGGGCGCTAACGCTCATCGCTGAGTTACCTACCACTGCCAACATGATGTAACCAGCCTGAGAGATTGAAGAGAATGCCATGAAACGCTTCAGGTCGCTCTGACGGATGGCAAACAGGTTGGCGATAGTGATAGAAAGTACAATCACGATGTAAAGCAATACGGTCCAGTACTCTACCATTGGCTGGAACACCTTCATGAGGATAGCGCAGAGAGTAAACGCTGCAGCACCCTTAGATACTACTGACAAGTAACCTGTAACAGTAGTTGGTGCACCCTGGTATGAATCGGCTGTCCAGAAGTGGAAAGGAACCAAGGAAATCTTGAAACCGAGACCACTGAAGAAGAATACCATACCGGCGATGGTCAATGGTGATGCAGAGATAACCTTTGCTACATCATCGAAGTACAAAGTACCACAAGCAGCATAGAGCAGAGAGATACCGTAGATCATCACGCCACTTGAGAAAGTAGCGGTAAGGATGAACTTAGCACCTGCCTCAGCAGAATTGTGACGGTACTTATCGAATGCTACCAAGCAAGCCATTGGCACAGATGCCATTTCGAGACCGAGGAAGAACAGGAGGAAGTGGTTGGCACTAACCATCATGTTCATACCGAGCAAGGTAGAGATAATCAGCATATAGAACTCACCCTCCTTGAAGGCTGTGTCCTTGCGGCTCAACCACTCCTTAGCCTGTACCATCACGATGAGGGTACCCAGCGCCAGGATGGTCTTCAAGACACCGGCAGCAGGACCTGTTGTATACATGCCGCCAAATGCCTCTGTGGCTTCTGTTGGGAAGATATTGATGGCAATGTGAGCCACCATCAAGAGACATACCAGAGGATTGAACCACTTACGGTCTGCGCTCTTGGAACTGCAGAAGTCAGCAATGAAAGTGATCAACAGAACTACCATCAGGGTAGCTTCTGGAATCATATTTAAAAATTGACTGTAATTCATTTCTTCTGATATTTATTACATGATTACACTAAAGATAGGACCTACAGCGTCCATGATAATCTCCTCTGCCCAGAGTGGGAACATACCGAGACCTGCAACGCAGGCGATAAGACCTGCTACAGCGATACGCTCGTCCCAGGTAGCATCGTGAAGTTTCTCCAACTTAGGATTAGGAACCTTCTGATAAAGGATCTTACCAACACAACGCAGGATGTAAACCGCAGTTACTACGATAGAGGTACATGCGATGATGGTACATACACGATGGAACATATCTGCATTCTGGAAGGCACCTACGAAGATGGTCATCTCGGCTACGAAACCTGAGAAACCTGGCAAACCGAGGTTAGCCAAACCAGCTACTGCATAACCTACAGAGAGGAAAGGAATAATCTTCATCAAACCACCCAGATAACGTACGTCACGTGTACCAGCCTGATGATAAATCATACCGATAACGGCGAAGAAGAGGGCGGTCATCAAACCGTGAGACAACATCTGGAGGATTGCACCAGTAGCGGCTGTCTCGGTCATCATACAGAGAGCGAAGAGCACCATACCACAGTGAGATACTGATGAGTAAGCGTTGATGTACTTCAAGTCGGTCTGTACACATGCTGACAAAGCACCATATACGATAGAGATAGTAGTCAGTACGAGGAACACCTTGATCCAGAATCCGTGAGTAGCAGCTGGCAAGAGGAACATGGCGATACGGAAGCAACCGTAACCACCAAGCTTCATCAATACACCGGCGTGCAACATAGATACGGCTGTTGGCGCACTGGCGTGACCATCAGGAGACCATGTGTGGAATGGGAACAGCGCACCGAGGATACCGAAACCGATGAAGAGCAATGGGAAGAACACGTTCTGCACGCTCTCTGGAATCGCATGAGCACCATTGGTATGGTGAGCGATATCGAGGATTTCGAAGGTCTGAGCACCACTGTAGAAGAAGATTCCCAGGATACCGATAACCAAAAGGGCTGAACCACCCATCAACATCAAAGTCAACTTCATGGCTGAATACTCCTTTGCACCACTACCCCATACACCGATGAGGAGGTACATAGGAATCAGCGCAACCTCATAGAACATGAACATGGTGAACATGTCGATAGAGATGAAGAAGCCATATACACCAATGCTCAGGAGTGTGAACCAGAGGAAGTATTCCTTCTTCATTGGTTCCATCTGCCAGGAAGCAAATGTACCGGTGAACACGATGATGGAAGTCAGGAGAATCATCACCACTGAGATACCATCCACACCGAGTGAATAGTTGATATGCAATGGTTCAAACCAAGGCACACAGTAGGTGAAGAGCATAGGAACTTGGTCGGCTGGCAATTGTCTCACGAGCTTCGAGAAATGCAAACACCAAAGTAGATGGAGAGACCGAGCAATACGCTGGCACCTGCTACCATCACACCACGAACCTGCTTGTCGTTGCGTGCCAACCAGAGGCCGAGCAACATCAGGAGTGGTACTATGACGAATATACTTAAATTCATTTCTTTTCTATTTACTTAATTGTGAGACTTTCATTAAAGAAGTGCGAGCAGGCACAATGTCAATGCTACGGTACCGGTGAGGAACCAGATAGCATAGCTGCGAACATCACCACTCTGCCATGGGCGGATGGTTTCACCTGCCTCCTGTGTACCCCAAGCCATGAAGTTGAAGGTACCATCGATAACGCGACGGTCGAACCATGCGATTGGCTTTGAGAAGCAACCGAAGACAATCTTGTGGGTGAAGAACTGCCAAGCATCGTCGATATAGAAACGGTTCAAGGCTGCCTTGTGCAACTTAGGCATCTTCTTAGCCAAAGCGTCTGCCAATGGAGTCTTCTTAGGAGCATACATGTAAGTAGCCAGACCGATACCGATGATAGCAACGATAACAGAGGTTGTTGCCACACTCATGTCGATATGGATATCGTAGCTCTGACCTGTAGCAGATACGAAGTGACCGAATGGAATCAGACCGCAGAGGCAAGAGATGATGGCGAGGAATACCAATGGACCCCACATCACGAAAGGAACTTCCTGTGGCTTGCGACGGTTCTCAGGATCCAGCTCATAGTAGCTCTGTCCCCAGAAGATGACATAGTAGAGACGGAACATGTAGAATGCTGTCATTCCGGCAACCACTGTCATGAACCAGCCCATGAATGGAGAGAACTGGAAGCAAGCTGAGATAATCTCATCCTTTGACCAGAAACCTGCGAATGGAGGAATACCTGCAATCGCCAAGCAACCGATGAGGAAGCAGATGTTGGTAATAGGCATGTACTTGTGCAAACCGCCCATGTACTCCTTGAAGTTACTGCCGATGATGACGATGATGGCACCAGAGCAGAGGAAGAGCAATGCCTTGAACATAGCGTGGGTAAACAGGTGGAAGATACCAGCCATGTAACCCAAACCACCATGGTGGTTATCTACTGCGAAGCAAACGCCGAGCGCTACGAGCATGTAGGCAATCTGAGAGATAGTAGAGAAAGCCAGACCACGCTTGATATCACGCTGGCAGCAAGCTACGGCTGCTGCATAGAATGCGGTGAAGGCTGCAATGTAAGCTACATAGTGCAAAGCCTCAGGAGCATACTGTACCCAGATTGGGAAGAGGCTGGCTACCTGATATACACCGGCTACAACCATGGTAGCGGCGTGGATCAACGCAGAAACAGGAGTTGGACCCTCCATCGCATCTGGCAACCAGATGTGCAATGGGAACATCGCACTCTTACCGGCACCACCGATGAACATGAGGAACAACGCTGTTGGCATTACCCAAGCTGCACCTGCCAAAGCAGAGTTAAGCTCTGGCTGAGCATTCAAGTCATAGTTGAAGGTTCCTACATAGAAGCTGTAGAACAGGATACCGATGAGGAAGAAGAGGTCAGCGAAACGGGTTACGATGAACGCCTTCTTGCTGGCATGTACTGCAGCATGCTTTGGATAGTAGAAACCGATGAGCAGGTATGAGCAGACACCCACCAACTCCCAGAACAGATACATCTGGAAGATGTTGGTAGCTACTACCAGGCCCAACATTGACATGGTGAAGAGGCTCAGGTAAGCGTAGAAACGCTGCATACCCTTCTCATATTCCTCAACCTTGTAGTTCTCATCACGCTCTGCCATATAGCCGAAGCTGTAGATGTGAACCATGAAGCTGACGGTGGTAATCACGATGAGCATCAATACAGAGATTGGGCTCAGGCGGAAACCGATGTTGAAGGTGAGCAACTCAGTAAACTTCAACCATGTGAAATTAAATACGGTAACAGTTGGGTACATACCTGTTGAGGCATCGCGACCCACTGCAAAGAAGTACTCGTATGCTGTATAGACAGACATCGCGAATACACAGCCCATCAATACGGTACCGATGAGTGCTGCTACCGGTCTTTTCATCTTCATACCCCACAAGTCCCAGAACCAGGAAGCTCAGGAATGGCAGAAGAAGTATCAAAAATGCATAATTGTATTCCATTGTCTTTTAGAATTTCATGTTTTCAATACTGTTCACCTGGTCACTGTGATAGTTGCGGTAAACGTTGATAATAATAGCGAGCGCTACGGCTGTCTCGGCTGCTGCCACTCCGATAGAGAACAATGTGAAGAAGAAACCTTCCAACTGTCCTGGGAAGAGGATGCGGTTGAACACTGCGAAGTTCAGATCGGCTGCATTCAATACAAGCTCGATGGAGATGAGCATGGCAACGAGGTTACGACGTGTACAGAAACCATAAACGCCGATGAAGAACAAGAGTGCTGAAAGCACGAAGAAATACTGTACTGGAATCATTTCTTATCCTCCTTTCTTGCGATTAAGATACCACCGATGATACATGCCAACAGGAATACAGAGATAAACTCGAATGGCAATACATAGCCATACTTGTCAGCACCTACGAGTGCAGAACCAATCTGTTCCATAGGCACCTCAGTGTCGGCTACTGTTGCAGCCAAATCGATAAAGTGATTCTTCAACACGATGACTGCCAAGGTTACAAAACCTACGAGGCAGACGAGTGCACGGCCAATGACCTTGCTACCCTTCACGTGCTCCAAAAGACCCTGAAGGGTACGCTTGGAAACCAACTGAATGGCGAAGACATAGAGAATTGTAATACCACCTGCATATACAGCAATCTGAGCTGCACCCAGATAGGTATAGTCGAGCAGGAAGAATACACCAGCTACACCGAAGAGCACGAACAACAGATAAGTTGCCGCACGCATGATACGCTTGGTGGCTACGCACATGATGGCTGAGCCAAGGATGACTACTGCCAAGATGACGAACATAAATAAATTTGCTGTTATCATTGTCTTAAGTCCTCCTTACTTAGTCTTGGTGTTAAACTTACCGATTTCGAGTGGAGCGCCACCATCAATGAGGTTAGGAAGGCTTCCGCCCTTATAAACCTCCTTGTCAAGGTGCATCACCAACTTGCTGCGGTCAAAGACTGCATTCTCGAAATCGTTGACAAACTTAATTGCACCGAAGTTACATGCGTTCACACAGAGTTCACAGAACATGCAGTCACCCAAGTCGTACTGGTAATCCACCAACTTGCGCTTCTTCTTGCCTGTTTCTGGGTCCTCCACCATCTCAGTCTGAATCTTGATGGTATCGTTGGGGCATGACTTCTCACACAATGTACAACCCACACACTTGTAAGCCTCGTTCTCGTCGCGGACGAAAACCAGACGACCACGGAAACGTGGAGAGATGTGGAGTGTAGTCTTGCGGTTCTCAGGATACTGCTCTGTGCTCTTGGGTGTGAAGTACTCCTTCATGGTAGTCTTCATACCGATAGCGAGGGTCTTCAAACCCGCTGCAATACCGCCGAAATATGAATTGTTAGACATACTTTTATTTTTTGTTTATTTGTTAAGAAATAACAGAAGTTTCAAGCTGTAGAACTATTGTCTTGACTCCTTAACTTCTTTAACTCCTTTAACTCCTTAATAATATTATCCGTGGATTCCGAATGCTACGCATACGGTCATCATGATCAGGATGACGAGTGACAATGGCATCAAGTACTTCCACTCCAGCTTCAGAATCTGGTCGATACGGAGACGTGGGAAAGTCCAACGTACCCACATCAGGAGCCATACCACAGCGAAGGTCTTACCGAAGAACCAGATGAAACCAGGGATGAGGTTCATCAAATTGTCGAAGCCCTCAATACCGATGTTCAATGGCGCCCAACCACCGAGGAATACGGTAGAAGCAATACCAGAAATCACGAAGAGGTTCAGGTACTCAGCCAAGTAGTAGAAACCGAAGCCCATACCAGAATACTCTGTATGATAACCTGCGGTCAACTCACTCTCAGCCTCAGCCAAGTCGAAAGGACCACGGTTAGCCTCAGCATTACCTGCTACGAGGAATACGAGGAAAGCAAGGATAGCTGGTACATGACCCTTGATGATCAACCAGTTCCAAGCACCAGTCTGAGCCTCAACGATACCGCTCACCTGCATAGTACCAGTAAGAACTACTGCAGAAATCAGGCAGAGACCGAGAGACATCTCATAAGAAATCATCTGTACGGCACCACGCATGGCAGATACCACAGAGTACTTGTTGTTGGATGCCCAACCGGCGAGGAACACGCCCAGCACGCCGATAGAACTTACGGCTGTGATGAGGAATACACCTACGTTGAAGTCGAGAATATGTGCTCCCTTGTTCCATGGAAGGAATGAGAAAGTACCCACAGAGGCAATGATCACGAGGAAAGGTGCTATGTAGTAGAGCAGTTTATCGGCTCTGTCTACAGCAAAAATCTCCTTGATCAACATCTTGAGCACATCGGCGAACACCTGGAAGATACCCCAAGGACCTACACGCATAGGGCCGAGACGGCACTGGAAGTAGGCACACACCTTACGCTCCATAAAGATAAGTACGATAGCTATCAGGGCGTATGCTGTCAAAATGCAGACACCCACGAGCACGCACTCTATCAGAATCGACAGGAAGTCGCCCAGACCCAAGGTCTGGCGAAGCAGATTGTCGATGAATGTTGTTACTATACTAAAATCAAACATAATTATCTATCAATATCAGGGATTACGAAGTCGATTGCTGCACCTGTTGTAATCAAGTCAGCGATTTTCTGTCCACGAAGCATTGGATCGAGCGCACCTGTCAAAGACAAGCCCATTGGGCGCATCTTCATACGGTATGGACTCTTGTCACCCTTTGAGTCGAGATATACACCAAACTCGCCGCTGGCACCCTCTACAGAGAAGTACCACTGTCCCTCAGGGACCTTGATGATTGGCTTCTGCTTGATGTAGTACTCACCCTCAGGAATGTTGTCGATCAACTGCTCGATGATGTCCAAGCTCTGATACAACTCCTGGATGTGTACATAGTAACGATCCATAGAATCGCAACCTGTCAGAGTGATTTCCTTCCACTCCACCTTGTCGTACATATCGTATGGATGACGCTTGCGGGTATCGTTCTTCCAACCAGATGCACGGCCGGCAGGACCGGTAACGGCATAGTTGATACAATCCTCAAGATTCATTGGACCTACGCCTTCGAGACGGTTGTGAGTGATCACATTGTCGCCGAATACGTCGAGGTACTCCTGAATCATAGGACGCAGATACTTGCAGAGTGTCTTCACATTCTGTACGAAGTTAGGATCGATGTCTGCCTGAAGGCCACCGATACGATAGTAGTTCTGGATCAGACGGCCACCGGTTGTCTCCTCCATCACGTTCAATACGTGTTCACGGTCGCGCATACAGTAGAGGAATGCTGTCAGGGCACCCAGGTCCTGTGCGGTACAGCCGAGGTACAACAAGTGAGAGTCGATACGCTGCAACTCGTCCATGATGGTACGGATGTAGCGGATACGGTCTGAGAGTTCGATGCCCATTGCCTCCTCGATAACACCTACCAGTGCATGGCGGTGCATCATGGCAGAGAGGTAGTTCAGACGGTCGGTCAATGCCAGGGTCTGTGGATAGGTCATTCCCTCCCACATCTTCTCGATACCACGGTGAATGTAGCCAAGGTGTGGATAGATGCGCTTCACGGTCTCGCCGTCAATAACGGTCTGCAGACGGAGCACACCATGAGTGGATGGGTGGTTAGGACCGATATTCACCACATAGTCGTCATCGTCGAAACGGCGCTTCTGGGTTTCTACCAAATGTCCGTCGGCACTCAGCGAATACTCTACGGTGAAGTCGTCCTCTGGCTCGTCGGTGCAGGGGAACTGGTTGGCCTCAGGACTCATGTCGAAGTCCTTGCGCAATGGATGACCCTGGAAGTCGGTGCGCAGGAAAAGTCGGCGCATGTCTGGATGACCCAGGAACTTGATGCCAACGAAGTCGAACACCTCGCGCTCCAACAGGTCAGCCACCTTCCAAAGATTGATGACTGTAGGAATCACATCGCTGCCATCCACCTTCTTGGCGATGGTCTTTACCGAGCAGCGCTCGTTGGTCTGAGTATTCTCAAGAATGTAGATACATCCGAGACCTTCCTCACCGAAGTCTTCACCGATGATGGTAACAAGGTAGTCGAAATGCTTCTCGTTCTTCAACTTCGCCATCTCTGAGGCGAAATTGTCAAAACTCAATTCAATATTATTCAGTTTCATGTTCTTATACCTTATTATATTAATCAGTTAGACCTTTCTGAGGGTCGAAATTCTCAGGTACTTCTGTCACAATGATAGGCTTCTTGTGTCCAAGCTTCCCGCTGTCAGAGAGGTTCTCGTTGCTCAAGCCGCGAAGACCGCCCTTGCTCATAGAAAGCTCCTTCTCGTCGCGGGTCATCTTGTGGTTGGCTCCGCCGAAGAATTTCTCAACCTTTACCTTACGCTGCAACTGCATCATACCGTAAAGGATAGCCTCTGGACGTGGAGGACAACCTGGGATGTAGACATCTACAGGCACTAACTCGCTGATGCCACGAACCACGTTGTAGCTCTTCTTGAAAGGACCGCCCGAGATGGTGCATCCTCCTACGGCTACCACATACTTTGGCTCAGCCATTTCATCGTACAAACGTTTGAATACTGGTGCCATCTTGTTAGTGATAGTTCCGGCACACATGATCAGGTCAGCCTGGCGTGGAGAGTTACGGGTTACCTCGAAACCGAAACGTGAGAAGTCGTAACGCGCACATCCTACAGCCATAAACTCGATACCGCAGCAAGAGGTACCGAAGGTCAATGACCAGAGTGAGTTACTGCGTCCCCAGTTGATGGCGGCGTCGAGCGAACCAAGAACCACATTGGCTCCACCCTCATTCAGCTCTTGGGCTATCTTCTCGAGGGTGTCGTTGTCCTTAAACTCGTCGTAAGGAATACTCTTGATAGAGGCTCTTTTGTTTACTTCCATTCCAATGCTCCTTTCCGCCAAGCATAAGCAAGGCCTAATACCAATACCAACAGGAAGAATCCGATGCTCACGAGAGCCATAGATCCAAACTGCTTAACTACGACTGCCCATGGGTAAAGCATTACAGTCTCAATGTCGAACATCAAGAAAAGGATGGCGAAGAGATAGTAGCCGATATGGGATGGCAACCATGAGCTGCCACGAGTCGGAATACCACACTCGAAAGGTTCACCCTTTACCGGATTGTAAGAACGAGGACCGATGAGCTTAGCGATGACATAAGCAGCCACCACCAAGGTTACAGCCGTCAGCAAAACGGTGATAAATAGTGTAAAGTTCATAAAAAATTATAACGTTATTATTTAAACTGCTTGTAAGCGGCTGCAAAGTTACAAATTTATTTCGTAACAGCACGCTTTTTCTTAAGAAAAGTTTTAGTTTTTTCATTCTTCTTCCACTTCGACATTTTTTCGCTTTACTGGAGTATGAATATTGAAGAATTTAAATGGAAAAAGGCAGGGAAACCGCATAAACAAAACTAAAAGAAAGAGCCCACTTGAAAAAGCCAATTTTACGAAAACCAGCATTTGATTATCATTAAGTTATTTGAACTTTCGCAAGTGGTTTATGTACGGGCTGAAGGCCCAAAAGCTCTTAGCCCAGGGCAGCGCCCGCAAGCAGCACGCCCTGAAAGGGCAGAAGCTCTTAGCCCAGGGCAGCGCCCTGGGTATAATGGCAATCGGCAAGGCGCCCTGTAAGGGCAAAAGCCTTATAAATTGTTAGGAGTTTTAAAGCTTTTGCCCTTACAGGGCGATAGGCTATCATCCGTAATAACCCAGGGCGCTGCCCTGGGCTAAGAGCTTCTGCCCCTTCTATTATATTTGCACTTGGAAAAATAAAGAGGTAAAAATCTTTATATCTGCAAATTATTGTTAACTTTGCAGGAAAATAGATAAGTACAATAAAAAAGA
>ENA-OQEL01000705-OQEL01000705.1-human-gut-metagenome-genome-assembly--contig:-NODE-705-length-10840-cov-3.153738_pt1 | contig 10840 bp, 10 predicted proteins | sample MGYA00242796_ERZ504637 | MGnify/ENA primary metagenome ERZ504637 (study PRJEB26092, sample SAMD00036306) | human gut metagenome | host: Homo sapiens | study: EMG produced TPA metagenomics assembly of... | reverse complement strand
GCAAGTTTCTAGTGTCGAAACGCCGAAAATGTGATAGAATAAATAACGGATATGCACTTCAACGTCTGATTTTATCAACTGATAAAAGAAACTTTAAGGAGCTATAATTATGTCTGTCATTACCCCTAAGGATTGCTTCCACCAGCCTCAGGTCGCCGACCTGCGCCTCATCGCCTGCCCGGGCGCCGAGGAGCTGACCAACCTCATCGACAAGCATCTGGTGCGCTGGGCCAGCGAGGCCGGCTACCAGACCAATAGCTTTATCATCGAGAGCGCCTGCCCCCGCTTCCAGAGCGGCGACGCCAAGGGTCTGGTCAAGGAGTCGGTGCGCGGCGACGATATTTTCATCGTTGTTGACCCCGGCAACTACAGCGTGACCTACAAGCTGTTCAACTATGAGAACCACCTGTCTCCGGATGACCACTTCGCCAACCTGAAACGCCTCATCCAGGCCGTGGCCGGTAAGGCACACCGTGTGTCTGTCATCATGCCCAGCCTGTACGGCGGCCGTCAGCACCGCCGCGTGTCCCGCGAGAGCCTGGACTGCGCTGTGGCTCTGCAGGAGCTGCAGGCCATGGGCGTCAAGAACATCATCACCTTCGATGCACATGACCCCCGCCTGATGAACGCTGTGCCTCTGATGAGCTTCGACAATGCGATGCCCACCTATCAGGTCCTGAAGAACCTGCTCAAGAAGAACCCTGAGATCAGCTTCGACAAGGACAAGTTCATCGTGGTCAGCCCCGACGAGGGCGCTATGAGCCGCAACATGTACTTCTCCAGCGTGCTGGGCTGCAACCTGGGTATGTTCTACAAGCGCCGCGATTACACCCGCGTGGTCAATGGCCGCAACCCCATCGTCGCTCACGAGTATCTGGGCGATTCCGTTGAGGGCAAGACTGTCTTCGTCGCTGACGACATCATCGCTTCCGGCGAGAGCATGCTGGAGGTCGCCGGCAACCTGAAGGAGCGCGGTGCAGGCCGCATCATTGCAAACGCCACCTTCCCCCTGTTCACCAGCGGTCTGGAGAAGTTCGACAAGGCTGTGGCCGAGGGCAAGCTGACCTATGTTGTGGGCACCAACCTGACCTACCGGATGCCTGAGCTGCTCACCCGCGACTGGTATGTGGATGTGGATGTTTCCAAGTACGCTGCATACTTTGTGGTGGCTCTGAACCACGACATGTCTGTTTCCAGCATCATCGATCCGCTGAAGAAGATCGAGAATCTGCTGGCAAGCCGCAAGTAAGTTTAATACGAAAAAGGCTCTGCATCCTTGCGATGCAGAGCCTTTTTCGTATCACAAATCAAATAAACGATTATAATTCGTCTCCATGGCTGCGCAGATACCGAACCAGCATGGGCAGCTCGTAGAGCAGCATGACGACCCAGCCCACCGCATAGCTGTAAGGCAGAGCTTCGATCTCCATTTTCCACACCAGCACGAACACCGCAGCTGCCGCCACACGGAACACCATGTTGAAGGTGCTGGACACCAGCGTGACCTTCAGATCGCCAATGCCGCGGAAGAAGCCCTGAATGCCGTTGGTGAAAGCGGGCATCAGGTAGAACAGGGAAACCGTGCGCAGGAAGCGCACGCCCAGATGGACGACCTCCGGGTCGGTGACGAACAGCTTCATGATAAAGGGCGCACCGGCAAAGCATACAACGGCGATCAGCACGCCGTAAGCGGCCTCGATGCGCATACCGCAGTGGAAGCCCTGCTTCACACGGTCGTGCTTGCCGGCACCCCGGTTCTGCGCCATGAGGGTGGTCATGGCGTGGCCGATGTTCTGCTGCGGGGTATAGGCAAAGTCGTCAATGCGGGAAGCAGCGGTAAAGGCAGCCATAGCGTTGACACCCATGGTGTTCACGATGGCCTGCACCGCGATCTTGCCAAGCTGCACGGTGGCTTGCTGCATGGCGCTGGCCCAGCCGTAGCTGACCGTTTTGCGCAGCAGCTTGCCGTCAAACACCAGCCAGCGCCTGCCCAGCTGCAGGATGGGCACCTTCCAGCGGATGTACAGTACGCACAGCACGCAGCACAGTGCTTCGCTGACCACGGTGGAAAGGGCGCAGCCGTTGCTGCCCCAGTTCAGCACCTGCACAAAGAACAGGTCGCCGCCGATGTTCAGCACAGAGCTGATCATCAGGAAATACAAGGCACTCTTGCTGTCGCCCAGTGCACGCATGGTGGCGGCAAGGAAGTTATAGAAGAAGGTGAAGATCAGGCCTGCAAACACGATGCGCAGGTAGCTGACCGCAATGGGCAGGATATCGGCGGGCACCTGCATCAGCTGCAGCAGGGGCGTGGCCAGAATGACGCACAGCGCCGAGAATGCCAGCGAGAACACGGTGCCTGCAATGGCGGTGGTGGATACCTGACGCTCCATCAGCTGGGCATTACCGGCACCGAATGCGGTACTGACCAGAATGCCGGCACCCAGACACATGCCGTTGATAAACAGGATGGCCAGAGTCATGAGCGGGTTGGAAGTGCCGACGGCGGCAAGAGCTTCCTCGCCCACGAACTTGCCCACGATGATGCTGTCGGCGGCGTTGTAGGTGAGCTGGAACAGGTTGCCAAGTACCAGCGGAATGGTAAAACGGATCAGGAGCGGTGTAATGGCTCCCTTTGTCATGTCGTTTGTCATGGGAACTCTATGATTTCTCCTTATAATGTATTTACGATCTGCCGTCCGGGCAGGATGGCAAGGGCAGAGCGGCTGGCACCTACATGGATGAGCTGTGCGGCCGCCTGCAAAACGGCACCGGATGCCACCGAAGCCGGGATGGCATCGGTGCGCAGCACCTTTTGCGCGGCCCGCTGCGCGTCGGTGGTGTTCACCGCCACCACGTTGTCCACCACATAGGCGTTGAAGTTTTCCGGCACAAAGCCGTAGCCCAGATCGCTGATGCCGTGGGGGCCGGTCAGGCCGCCGCCCAGCGCCTGCGATTCGTAAGGCTCCACGGCGGCGATGCGCACATCGTTCGTCCATGCCTTGATGGTCTCGCCCACACCGGTCACGGTGCCGCCGCTGCCCACGCCGATCACGATAGCGTCCACAGCGCTTTTGCCCTCCCGCGCGATGCTTTGCACAATGGCAGGGCCGGTAACGCGGCGGTGGTACTCCGGGTTATCATCGTTGGCAAGCCAGTCCATGTAGTACCAGCCGTTTGCGGCGGCGGTCTGTGCCGCCAGACGGCGGGCACCGTTCACACCGTTGCGGGCCGGGCTGTGGCGGATCTGCGCACCCAGCCGCAGCAGGGTCTCCTGCCGCAGGGCGGGGGCATCTTCCGGCATCACCAGAACCACCGGGTGACCGGCGGTCAGGCCCGCCAGCGTGAGCGCAGCGGCAAACGGGCCGGAGGCCGCTTCAATGATGGGCTGACCGGAGATCAGCTTCTTTTTTTCAATGGCAAGGGCCAGCATCCCTTCGGCAAGGCCGTCCCGGGCCGTGCCGGTGGGGCCTGCAAAGTCCAGATAGGCATACAGCCGTCCCTTCAGCCCGCAGGCGGCAGCATAGCCGCGCAGCTCCACGATGGGGCAGGCGCTGAGCGTCTGGTAAAAATTGGGGTAGATCGGCACGAAGACCCTCCTTTCATGGGATACAACAATATTATCCTAACGCAAAAGGACTGCGCGCGTCAAGATGCCTTTTAGCAAAAACGGCGAATTTTTGGCGGATTTTCTGGAAAAATCTCCGAAAGGCTCTTGACAGGATGCGGTGCATCTGCTATACTTCATCCGTAAAGCAAATGAACTTTACATCACTTCTCGAAAGTACAGGCACAAAACCGGGGGATCAGAGGATGGCAAAAGATCTGGAAATGGGCTATCTGCTGGACTTTTACGGCGAGGTGCTCACCGAGAAACAGCGCGAAATGCTGCGCCAGTATTACAACGATGACCTTTCGCTGAGCGAGATCGGCGAGAACTTCGGCATCACCCGTCAGGGTGCGCGGGATGCCATCAAGCATGGCGAGAACGCGCTGAAGGAGCTGGAGGAAAAGGTCGGCTTTGCGGCGCGTTACCGCCGCGTGCAGCAGAAGCTGGAAGAGCTGGAGCAAATGGTGATCGATGCACGGTTCGAGTGCACCGGCCCGCAGGGCCTGACCACCACCGAGTACGAACACCAGCTGACCAAAATGTTAAAGCTCATCCGCTCCATCGACGAAGCAAACGAGAGCTGAAACCTGTGAAAGGAGCACCGTACAATGGCATTTGAATCCCTTACCGACCGCCTTGCCGGTGTGTTCAAAAAGCTGCGCGGTCACGGCAAGCTGACCGAGGCAGATATCAAGGCCGCGATGCGTGAGGTGCGCATGGCCCTGCTGGAAGCCGATGTCAACTACAAGGTTGCCAAGGACTTCTGTGCAAAGGTGTCCGAGCGCGCCATGGGTCAGGAGGTCATGGAAAGCCTGACCCCGGCCCAGCAGGTGGTCAAGATCGTCAACGAAGAGCTGGTTGCCCTGATGGGCGGCAGCGAAGCGGCCCGCCTGAACATCAAGAACAAGGGCCAGACGATCATCATGCTCTGCGGCCTGCAGGGCAACGGTAAAACCACCCACGCCGCAAAGCTGGCAAAGTACTTTATCAAACAGGGCCGCCGCCCCATGCTGGTGGCCTGCGATATTTACCGCCCTGCGGCCATCGATCAGCTGCAGGTGGTGGGCAAACAGGCGGGCGCACCGGTGTTCACCCTGCCGGGCGCAAAGCCGCCGGAAATTGCAAAGAAGGCGCTGGCACACGCCAAGGATTACGGCAATGACATCGTGATCCTGGATACCGCCGGCCGTCTGCAGATCGACGATGTGCTCATGCAGGAGCTGGTGGATATCAAGGAAGCCGTTCCTGTGGACGAGACCCTGCTGGTGGTGGATGCCATGGCCGGTCAGGACGCTGTGAACGTTGCCAAGACCTTTAACGAGAAGGTAGGCATCGACGGCATCATCCTCACCAAGACCGATGGCGATACCCGCGGCGGTGCGGCACTTTCGGTGCTGGCCGTTACCGGCAAGCCCATCAAGTTCCAGGGCACCGGCGAAAAGCTGGACGATCTGGATGTGTTCCACCCGGACCGCATGGCAAGCCGCATCCTTGGCATGGGCGATGTGCTGAGCCTGATCGAGCGCGCGCAGGAGACGGCCGACGAAAAGGCTGCCGAAGAGACCGCCAAGCGGATGATGGAGAACAAGTTCGACATGAACGACATGCTGGACCAGTTCGCACAGATCCGCAAGATGGGCGGTGCAGGCGCGATGCTGAGCATGCTGCCCGGCGGCAGCGGCATCGATCCCAGTCAGGTCGATGAAAAGGCGTTCGACCGCATCGAGGCCATGATCTATTCCATGACCAAAGAAGAGCGCGAGAAGCCCTCCATCATCAACCCAAAGCGCAAGCGCCGCATCGCGGCCGGCAGCGGTACCACCGTGGCCGACGTGAACAAGCTGCTCAAGCAGTTTGAAATGATGCAGAAGATGATGAAGCAGTTTAAGAAAAGCCCAAGGCTTTGCCGCCGTCTGGGCGGCATGATGGGCAACCCCAATGCCTTCCGCGGACTGAAATAATTTTTGTGATACAACCCCCTTGCGGGTTTGTACAATATAATCAACATGCGCCCGCAAGGGCCGCACAAAACAATTTTTGGAGGATATTTACCATGGCAGTTAAGATTCGTCTGCGCCGCGTTGGCGCCAAGAAGGCTCCCTTCTATCGTGTTGTTGTTGCTGACAGCCGCTTCCCCCGCGATGGCCGTTTCATCGAGGAGATCGGCACTTACGACCCCAATCAGGAGCCCTCTGTCGTGAGCATCGACGGCGAGAAGGCTAAGGCCTGGATCGCCAACGGCGCTCAGCCCACCGACACCGTTCGCGTGCTGCTGAAGAAGTCCAACATTCTGTAAGGTGGAGGGCTGACTCATGCAGGAGCTGTTGCTGGCAGTTGCCCGCGGCCTCGTGGAGGATAAGGACGCCGTCAAGGTCACGGTGGACGAGCCTCGCGAGGACGGCACCATCGTCTACCACCTGAGCGTGGCAGAGGGAGATATGGGCCGTGTCATCGGCAAGCAGGGCCGGATCGCAAAAGCCATTCGTGTGGTGATGCGCGCGGCTGCTGTGCGGGTCGATGAAAAGGTCCTTGTTGAGATCGACTGAGCACCCTACAGGCCCTTTGCCCTTGCGGCAAGGGGCCATTTTTGATTATAGGAGCAAGATTATGCAGCAATATCTGGAAGCGGGCAAGGTCGTGACCACCCACGGCGTGCGCGGCGAAATGAAGCTGGAGCTTTGGTGCGACGGCGTCAACTTTCTGAAAAAGGTGGGCAGGCTGTACCCCTCGGCACAGGGCGGCAGGGCCTATAAGATCGTGTCCATCCGCGCACAGGGCCAGATGGCTCTGCTGCAGCTGGAAGGCGTGGACGATATGGATGCTGCCCGTGCGCTGCGGGGGCAGGTGTTCTACTTTGACCGCAATGATGCCACCCTGCCCGCAGGCCGCTGGTATGTGGCCGACCTGATCGGGTGCGAAGTGCGGGATGCCGACACCGGCAGGGTGTACGGCGTTGTGACCAGCGTGGATCACCCCGGTGCACAGGATATCTACACCGTCAAAGCACCGAACGGCAAGGAATACATGTTCCCGGGCGTGGATGCCTTTTCTGAAAAGAGCGCAACCCGCCGGAGGGCTATCTCCTCGTCACCCCCATTCCGGGCCTGCTGGACGATGACTTTGACAGCGAACGGGAGGAAGAGTGAGCCATGGGAATGCGTGTGGACATCGTGACCCTGTTCCCGGAAATGTGCCAGCAGGTGCTGGATGCCAGCATCATCGGGCGCGCGGCAAAGAAGGGCTTTATTGAGACCCACTGCCACCAGATCCGGGACTACACCCTGAACAAACAGAAGCAGACCGACGATTACCCCTACGGCGGCGGCTGCGGCATGGTGCTGTATGCTCAGCCCATCGCAGACTGCCTGCGTGCTGTGCAGCAGGAAGTGGCTTCACAGGGCCGTCCGGCCCCGCATATCGTGTTCCTGACGGCAGGCGGCCAGCGCTACACCGAGGAACACGCAAAGCGGCTGGCCCAGTACGATAACCTGACACTGGTATGCGGCCACTATGAGGGCATCGACGAACGTGTGATCGATGCTTTTGCGGATGAAGAGATCTCCATCGGTGACTACATCCTCACCGGCGGCGAGCTGGCCAGCCTTGTGGTGGCGGACAGTGTGCTGCGCCTGAAGCCCGGCGTGTTGGCTGAGCAGAAGGGCTACGAGGAAGAAAGCTACTGGGACGGCCTGCTGGAGTATCCCCAGTACACCCGCCCCGAGGTGTGGGAAGGCCGCGCCGTGCCGCAGGTGCTGCTGGGCGGCGACCACCAGAAGATCGATGCATGGCGCGGGGAACAGAGCCGGGAGCGCACCCGCCTGCGCCGCCCGGAGCTGTACGAGAAGTGGTATGAGACCCACCCTGTGACCGAGCTGCCCAAGTGGAAGCGCGGCGAGAACATGCGCCTTGTCAAGACCGACGAGCAGTTTGCTGCTGCCGCCCGCATCTTTGTGGAGGGACGGCGTGCGACCTGTGCCGAGAACTGGACCCCGGAATACTGTGCCAGCCTCAACGAGGAAGAATATCTTTTGCAGCTGCGGCAGGAAAAGGCCGCAGGCTGGGTGTGCTACCTGCACACCACCAAGGATGTGCCGGACGGCATCGTGAGCATCAACCACAAGGTGGGGCACATCGAACATCTGTTCGTCACTGAAAAAGCCCGCGGCAGGGGCATTGGCATGAAGATGCTGGACTTTGCCCGCAGGAAGCTCAGCGAGCACCCGCACCCGGTGCTGAGCGTGCTGAACACCAACACCCGCGCCATAGCGCTTTACACCCGCATGGGCTGGAAGCTGACCAGCGGCACCGAGCTGGAGTTCACGCCGGAGCAATATCCGGCTGTGGTGAAAAAGTGCGCGCTGGTCTGGATGCGGTACGAGGGCAGCGCACAGAAGTAACTCCGGGCGGCAGCTGCAGGTGCATCGGACAGCGAAAAAGGCACGAAAATGGATGCTCGGACCGGAGGGTATGGTGCTGGAAACGCACAAAAACGGCCGAGATATTGCCCGATGGTCGAAAAATGTTGAAAACTTTTGTATCTACCCTCTAACCTTCGGGGAATAATTTTATTATCTTTGTATAAATAATGAAAAATGGGCCGCTTTTCATTGGAGAAACCGCCAAAAATGCGCCGGGGGCTGTACAACCGTTTCGACTTGCGCTAAAATAATCGTAACGCAACAGGCACAGGATACAGATTCTATACCCAAAACGATATTAGATAGGAGCGCTTTACTATGTACGTGAAAGAAGTTACCGTTGAAAATCAGGTTGGTCTGCACGCTCGTCCGGCTACCTTCTTCATCCAGAAGGCTAACGAGTTCAAGTCTTCCATCTGGGTCGAGAAGGAAGAACGCCGCGTGAACGCAAAGAGCCTGCTGGGCGTTCTGTCTCTGGGCATCGTGGGCGGTACCACCATCCGCATCATCGCTGACGGCGCTGATGAGCAGGCTGCTGTTGACGGCCTGATCAAGCTGGTGGAGTCCGGTTTTGCTGAGTAATTTGTGTCTATAAATGGAGCGGCGGGGGAACCTGCCGCTTTTTGTTTTTCAAGGAGAATCCATGACCAAAGCTGAACTGTATCAGAAAGCCTGTATGCTGCCGCTGCTGCCCGGCGTTTATATCATCCGGGATAAGACGGACACCATCATTTATATCGGCAAGGCAAAGCGGCTGCGCATCCGGGTGAGCCAGTACTTCCGCGAGGGCGTGCCCCACGACAACAAGGTCAGCCAGATGATCGCCCATGCCTATGCCTTTGACGTGATCGTCTGCCAGAGCGAGTTTGAAGCGCTGGTGCTGGAAGCCAGCCAGATCAAGGCCCACACGCCGAAGTATAACATCCTGCTCAAGGATGATAAAGGCTACAGCTATATCAAGGTGACAAAGGAGCCATGGCCCAGGCTCTCCTTCGTGCTGCAAAAGGAGGAGGACGATGCCGAGTATATCGGCCCCTATACCTCCAGCTTTGCGGCCCGGCAGATGGCAGAAACCGCCATGGATGCCTTTCTGCTGCCAAGGTGCAATAAGCGCTTCCCGCAGGAGATCGGCAAAGGACGGCCCTGCCTGAACGCCCACATCGGCAAGTGCATGGCAGTGTGCAGCGGCAGGATCAGCTGCGAAAACTACAATCAGGCCGTCAAGAGCGCTGTGCACCTGATCCGCTACGGCAAAAAGGACATCCTGAAGATCCTCAACGAGCGGATGCAGGAGGCCTCGGACCGGCTGGAATTTGAGACGGCGGCGCTGCTGCGGGACCAGATCGCAGCCATCACCAAGGTGAGCGCCGGGCAGAAGGTCATTGTGGACCCGGATGTGGAGATGGATGTGGTGGCGCTGGCAGGCACGCCGGACAGCGTGTGTGTGGCGGTGCTGCGCTTCCGGGACGGACGGCTGACCGATAAGCGGGAGTTTTTGTTCCACGATACCTCGGACATTGCCGCCGTGCGGGAGGAATTTCTGCCCCGGTATTATCTGGATGACGAACAGATCCCCAAGATCATTGCGGTGGACGAGCTGCCGCCGGACAGCGACGCTTTGCAGCAGGCGCTGAACGAAAAGCGCGGCAATGAGGTGCAGCTGTATGTGCCCCAGCGGGGCGATAAGGCCCATCTGGTGGAGATGGCCCACACCAACGCGGTGGAGCGTCTTGCCCGGGAAAGCGGCCGTTACGCCCGGGAGGAAAAGCTGCTGGACGAGCTGGCGCAGGTGCTGGGCCTTGCAAAGCCGCCCCGTGCCATTGAGAGCTACGATATCTCCAACTGGGGCGATGACTCCAGCGTGTGCGGCATGGTCACCTTCAAGGACGGCAAGCCCTACAAGGCGGGCTACCGCAAGTTCAAGATGAAGACCGTTGCGGGCACTGACGACTATGCATCACTGGCAGAGACTGTCTCCCGGCGGGCGGCAGAGTATGAAAAGTACGCAGAGCTTGCAAAAAAAGGAGAACCCTGTAGCAACTGGTTCGGACAGAAGCCGGATCTGCTTTTGATGGACGGCGGCAGGGGGCAGGTGAGCGCGGCAAAAGATGCACTGGCCGGGACTGCCCTTGCGGATGTGCCGCTCTACGGCATGGTGAAGGATGACCACCACCGCACCCGCGCCATCGTGGACAGCGACGGCCGGGAAATTGCCATCAATATGAACCGGGGCACCTTTACCTTTATCACGGCCATTCAGGACGAGACCCACCGCTTTGCCAATGCCTACCGCAAGCAACAGATGAAGCAGAAGAGTTATTCCTCCACCCTGACCGAAATCCCCGGCATCGGCCCCAAAACGGCCAAGGCGCTGATGGCCCAGTTCAAAAGCGTGGGTGCGGTGAAGGAAGCCACGCCTGACCAGCTGGAAAATACCCCCGGCGTGGGCAAACAGACGGCACAGATCATCTACGCATATTTTCACGAATAAAACCCTCTCAGTCATCGCTGCGCGATGCCAGCTCTCCCGAAAGGGAGAGCTTTTTGCATTCAAATGCAATGAATGTGCAGAGCTGAAAAAACGCGATTGATGCATTTGCCAGTTACGGTCCTTCCCGTGAAAAGGCAAACCCCGGCAGACCGCAGTCTGCCGGGGTTTGCAATATTAAAATAAATTTTTCGCTGAAAATGCCCAGAGCAAAGCGGAGGGCATTCAAATGATTCAGTTCTCCGCAGAAATATCCTGACCGAAATACTTCTCGCTCAGCTCTTTCAGAGTGCCATCGGCACGCAGCTCATCAATGGCGGTGTT
>ENA-OQEL01000704-OQEL01000704.1-human-gut-metagenome-genome-assembly--contig:-NODE-704-length-10849-cov-3.282130_pt1 | contig 10849 bp, 10 predicted proteins | sample MGYA00242796_ERZ504637 | MGnify/ENA primary metagenome ERZ504637 (study PRJEB26092, sample SAMD00036306) | human gut metagenome | host: Homo sapiens | study: EMG produced TPA metagenomics assembly of... | reverse complement strand
GCGGATGTTGTGCAGCGTCTCCGGCACCTGACCGGAGACAGCTGCAACGGCACGGCGGTTATCCAGTTGTGCGGCCAACATCCGCTTTGCACATGGCGGGTGAACACCGCAAACAGCGGCAGCACCAGCAGCAGCACCAGCGCAATGCCGGTGTTTTTTACCGCGATGACCGCCATGATGGAAATGATGCGGCAGGCATCTGCCGCCATGCTGATGATGCCGGAGGTGAACAGCGCTTCCACCGTGTCCACATCGCCGGAAAAGCGTGCCGCCACCTCGCCGGGGTTCTGGCCTGCCAGCGTGCTTGCGGGCAGCCGGGTAAGCTTCCGGGACATTTCCGACCGCAGCGCGTGGGTCATTTTCTGGCCAAAGAGCACCAGCAGGCTTTCCTGCGCGGAGGAAAGCCCCCCTTCCAGCGCCAGACTGCCAAAGTAAAGCAGCACTGTTGCAATGGTGAGCGGGATGCCTGCGGTGAGCCGGTCAATGATACCGGCCAGCAGCAGCGGCGGCAGCAGTGATGCCACCACCGATGCCGCCACGCACAGGATGGTGCCCGCCGTGAGCAGATGATGCGACATGGCGGCCATGCGGATGTTTTCAAATACGCCGTTATCCTTTTTACTCTTCATCCAGATCGCCTTCTTTCTGCACCGTCTGGCTCTCGTACAGCTGGCGGTACAGCGGAACCGTTTCCATCAGCTGGGCATGGGTACCAACGGTGGTTTTACCGCCGTCCATAAAGATCACCTTCTGCATCTGCGGGAAGTGGTACAGCCGGTGCGAGATGAGGAAGACCACCTTATCCTTTGCATCACTCTGCAAATCGGCAAACACGGTATCCTCGGTATGGCGGTCCAGCGCAGAGAACGGGTCGTCCAGGATCAGCACCGGGCGCGGGTGGGCCAGCGTTCTTGCCAGTGCCAAGCGCTGGGCCTGACCGCCGGAAAGGCGGGTGCCGCTGGGGCCGATGACGGTATCCACACCGTTTTCCATGGCCAGCACTTCGCCGTCCAACGCGGCGGCAGCAAGCCACGGCATGGCATCCTGTTCACTGCCGCAGAGAACATTGTTCTGCACCGTATCGGCGCTCAGCTCCGGATCATGGCCCAAGTAACCAACGGTGGCAGAGATCTGCCGCGGGGTCAGGGCAGCAAATTCCGTTTTGCCAAATTTTGCCGAGCCGCCGTAGGGTGCTTCGCACAGGAACACCCTGCCGAAGGTGGATTTGCCGCAGGCCACCGGGCCGGTGATGCCAACGATATCACCGGGGTGCGCCGTCAGGCTCAGGCCGGAAAAGATGGGTCCTTCGCCATAGGAAAAGGAGAGGTTTTCCAGCGTCACGTCCTGCGCCGCCGGAATATTCAATGCTTCCAGCTGTTCCGGCTGCTTCATCAGCGGCTTGATGCGCTTCCACGAGACCTCGGCTTTCTGCACCGAGTTGAACAGCTTTGCCACCTTGGAGGATTTGACCACCAGTTTCGTGAAGCAGGAAAGAAAGGTGGTGAACGCCGCAATGTCCCATGTGCTCCAGCCGGAGCCGAGCACATTTTTAGCGCCGAACCACAAAATGAACAGCACGCCTGCCTCAGACGCTGCCAGATACAGCGGCGGCAGAGCGGACTGCCACACATTGTTGCGCACGGCTGTTTTTTCGTAGGTGTTCAGGGCTTCCTCGTACTTTTCTACGCGGGCATCCTCACAGCCGTAAATGCGGTAGGTCACAGCATTCCGGGCGCGGTCAAGGGTGGCAGCGCTCAGCGCACTTGCCGCCTTTTTGTACGCCGCGCCGGCGCGCTGCACCGGCTTTTTCATCCATGCCGCGCACATGTAGGAAAACGGCGTGAACAGCAGGCTGAGCAGCGCCAGCCGCCAGTCGTACACCAGCAGCATCACAGCATAGCCCACCAGCGCCACTCCGGTATCAAAGATCTCGGTGGTGAACTTGCGCATCCCCTCTACGCAGTCGTCCACATCCGAGATGGTCTTGGTCATCAGTTCACCGGCGCCTTCTTTTTCCAGCGCCGCCCGGCTCTGCCGCACCAGATTGGCATACAGGATGCCCTTCATCCGGCGGTTGATGTTGTTGGCAAAGCGGCGGACATAAAAGCGCTTGATAAAGCGCGCCGCCTGCACCGCCAGCGTGACCACGATATAGGCCAGCACCAGCATGGCCATTTTTGCCGCCGTCTCGCTGCCGCCCAGAATGTCGGCAAGGCACTGGGCCAGCCGGCCCTCGAACCAAGGCGTTGCCAGCAGGCCGATGTTATACACAAGGCCCGACAGCGTGACAAAGGCCAGCGGGAGCCACTCTGCTTTGAAATAGGAGAGCACCCTGTCCGGGCGGAACGTTTTATCCTTTTTCATGAGCAGCCTCACCTCCTGCAGCTTTCCGGAAATGCGGGAAGCCCGCGCGGCTCTCGGTCTTGGATGCTGTGTACAGCTTGTTCAGCGCAGCGGCAAAGGCAGCGGCTTCCTCGGCGGTGAGCACATTGGTCAGGTATTCGTAAAAGGCCGCTTCGATCTCTGCCTTGGAGGATCTCAGGCTTTCCGCCTTTTTGGTGGGGTACAGCAGCTGGCTGCGCCGGTCGCTGGGGGCATCTCTGCGGATCAGAAGACCCTTTGCTTCCAGATTTTTTGTCCGCCGCGCAATGGCAGCCTTATCTGCGTGCAGCAGTTCCGCCAGCTGCGCCTGCGTGCAGCCGGGGTGATGCCGCACTGCATGGATCAGGTCGATCTCTGCTGTGCCGACCCCTTCCTCCCGCATCGTGAGCAGGACCAGTTTTTCCGCTTCGCGCGCGATCTTTGTGATTTTTCGTTCCGTAATATCCATAGGCTCTCCTGGGCTTCATTGCAGGAAGTTGTATCTACATCGTTAGTATGTACAATCAACAGTATATGCATCTCGTTTCCAAAATGCAACAGTTCTTTTTGTGCCCGTAATTTTTGCAATGCTGGCAGGCTCCACACCCAGTGCATGGGCCGCGCCTGTACAGACCAGCCATATGCTGCGGCATTGCCCGCTTTTGGCGTTTGCCGCAGTCCTTTCCCACGTCGGGGCCGTCACAAGCCCATTTCCACATCATGTCAACAGGTTTATAGCATCAAAACAGCCCTGACCGTGTCCGCTGTAAAAGCAGGCAGACGATCAGGACTGTTTTTTCGTATTTCTTTATTTCAGCCGGTCAGCAGGCATCCACATTCTTGGTGACTATCACGTCACTGTCCAGCCCGCAGACGTTGTGCAGCACGATGGTGCCTGCCTTGACGGGGGCGGTCAGCACCACCTTGCGGATCTCGTCCATCACCGGGAAGATCATATCCTTGGGGACGGCCTTGGTCAGGCGGACGCTGGTAACAGGCAGCTCGCCGCCCTTGACCAGCACTGAGCTGGCGATGGTGCGGCGGGGCGCAGTCAGCTCCTGACGGACATACTGTTCGCCGCGGGGGCAGGTGTGACCGGTGACCGAGATCACCTGACCATTTTCAACTTCGGCTTCGATCTCGCAGCCGTTGGGGCAGACGATACAGGTAAATTGCTTTTTCATTCCACCGACACCTCCAGTGCGCCCGTTTCCTGCAGCTTGGCAGCAGAGACCTTGAACTGGATCATCTCCGCAGGAATGGCTTTCTTCATCTTCTTGGCAGCAACCTCCACACCGTTCTGGCGCACCACGATGCGGCAGTCACGGTAGTGGTTCCGCACGCGCAGCGACAGGCTGAAGTCGTTCTTGCCGCTGACCTTCTGCGGGATGGTGTGGCCCACGCCCTCGCCGCACTTCACGTCCAGCGTGCAGGAGTCGATGCCCTTGCCCTCAACGTAGGCGGCAGCGTGGCGTGCCAGTGCCTCGGACTCCATGGAAACAAAGTCCACCAGATCATGCACATGCAGCACATTGCCGGCAGAGAACACGCCGGGCACGTTGGTCTGCAGGTTCTCGTCCACCACAGCGCCGTTGGTGTGGGGGTCAATGGCGATGCCGGCATCCTCCAGCAGCTTGTTCTCCGGGATCAGGCCCACGGAGAGGATCAGCGTATCACACTTGTACTCCTTCTCGGTGCCGGGGATGGGCCGACGGTTCGCGTCCACCTCGGAGATGGTCACGCCGGTCAGACGGTCACGGCCATGGATCTCGGTGACGGTGTGGCTGAGATAGAGCGGGATATTGTAGTCATCCAGACACTGCACGATGTTGCGCGGCAGGCCGGAGGGGTAGGGCATCAGCTCGAACACTGCCTGCACATGAGCGCCTTCCAGCGTCATGCGGCGTGCCATGATCATGCCGATATCGCCGGAGCCGAGGATGACGACCTCCTTGCCGGGCATCCGGTTGTAGAGGTTCATGTAAGCCTGCGCGGTGCCTGCAGTGAACACGCCCGCCGGACGCTCGCCGGGAATGCCCAGTGCGCCGCGGCTGCGCTCCTTGCAGCCCATGGCGAGCACCACAGCCTTTGCCTGATACTGGCGCAGGCCGCTGCGGGTGGAGGCGGTGACGACACGATCTGCCGTCAGGCTCAGCACAGTGGCGCTGGTCTCGTAGGGGATCTCACGCTTGTTCACCTCATCAATGAACGCCTGTGCATATTCCGGGCCGGACAGGCTCTCGCCGAAGCGGCCCAGACCGAAACCGTCATGGATGCACTGGCGCAGGATGCCGCCCAGCATCGCCTCGCGCTCCAGAATGATCATGTTGCGGATGCCCTGCTTGTGCAGCTCCACCGCTGCGGCAAGACCTGCAGGGCCACCGCCGATAATCACAACGTCTTTCTGTTCCATCGCTCAGTTCTCCTCCTTCCGCATATTGCCGGTGAGTACCCATGACCCCTGACGGCTGTAACGCACATTCTCCGGCTCGGTGCCCAGCTCCTGCTCAATGAAGTGTTCGATCTTCATCTGGCAGAAGCCGCCCTGACAGCCGCCCATCATGGCGCGGGTGCGGTACTTGATGCCGGTCATGGTGGAAACGCCCAGCGGGTTGTGGATGGCCTGCAGGATCTCGGCCTTGGTCACTTCCTCACAGCTGCAGATCATCTCGCCGTAATCGGGGTCCTGCGCGATAAGCTCTGCCTGCTGTTCCGGCGTGCACCCGGCAAACTTGACGATGCCCTTGTGGTGCGGGTCAAAGTCTGGGTTTTCCTCAAACTTTTCGCGCTCCTGCATCAGGCCGATGACGTAGCGGGCCAGCGGCACGCTGCCGGTCAGGCCCGGGGATTCAATGCCCACGAGGTTGACGGCATTGGGTGCCACGTCGTCCCGGATCTCCACCTTCCAGTCCTGAATGGCACCGTTTTCATCCACCCACTTGGGCTGGATGCCGGCGAAGGTGCGGATCTGATCCTTTTTAAAGATGTGGGGCCACAGCTTTGCGCCCTCCACGGCCAGACTGTCCATGTTGGCCTGCGGCACGCTGTAGTCGTCCAGCACATCGGTGTTCTCCGCGTCCGGGCCAACAGTCACGTTGCCGTCCACGGTGGGGGTGATGTGGATGCCCATATAGGTGTTGCTGGGCACCGGGTACACCGGCATGGGCAGCAGCTTGCCCATGCGCTTGTGCAGGATGATGTAGTTGCTGCGGGAGCCGATGACACGGTAGCCGGTCAGGCCCAGCAGGTCGGAGATCTGCTTTGCGCCCAGACCAGCGGCGTTGACCACCCAGCGGGTGCAGAAATCGCCATGGGCAGTATGCAGGTAGTACAGCTCATTTTCCCGGGTGATAGCCTCTACCTTGTGGTCAAAGAAGAAGTCCACGCTGTTGGCGTGTGCGTTCTCGGCCAGAGCCACCGTGTACAGAAACGGGTCCATGATGCCGCTGTTTTTGGACCACATGGCAAACTTGCCCACCACGGCTGGCACCAGCTCGTGCAGCTTTGCTTCATCGATCATCTCAAGGCCGGTGCAGCCGTTGACAGTGCCCTGCTTCATGGTGCGCTCCAGCTGCTCCATGTCCTCGGGGGTGTTGCCCACCAGCACCTTGCCGCAACGCTTGAACGGGAAGTTCAGCTCTTCGGCCAGCTGATCCATGATGCGGTTGCCTTCCACGCAGCATTTTGCTTTCAGGCTGCCAATGGGGTTGGCAAAGCCGCCGTGCACCACCGCAGAGTTGCGGCCGCTGGTCTCGTTGCAGACATCCAGATTTTTTCCAGCACTGCAATGCTCAATTTGTAGCGCGAAAGTTCGCGTGCAATGGCGCTGCCCACAACACCCGCACCGATGATGACCACATCGTATTGTTTTTTCATGGTATCCACCTTCTTCCTGATTTGGAGATCCGGCTTTTATGTTATATATTTCATTGACTAAAATATATAACATTTCATAATCTCTGTCAAGCCGTTTCCGGCAAAAAACTGCACAAAAAAATGCCGCATCTTTTGGCATAGATACGGCATTTCTGAACGTGATACGGTTGTTTCAAGCTTTGAAATAGTGTGGGAATGCTTCCCGGATCGCAGAAAGGTTCTCCGTGTAGCGCTGCATATGCTGCCCGGCAATGCGGTGTGCTGCCGCCGCATCCTTCTGTTCAATGGCTTTCAGCAGGCTGACGTGATCTTCGTAGATCGTTTTTGCGGGCCTGCAGCGGAAGCTGAGGATGGTGGTGCGGTCAAAATGCGGAGCCAGATTTTCCACCAGATCGTACCAGTACGGGCAGCCGCACTGCACATAAAGCAGCCGGTGGAACCCCTTGTCCAGCTCAAAGATCTTTTCTTCCTGTGCACGCTCAATGTACATGCGCCAGAGCGCCACGTTCTCCCACAGCTGGTCGATATCCGCCGAGGTCAGCTTTTCGCACGCCATGCGGGCGATCTCTGCTTCCAGCACAGCGCGCAGATGGCGCACTTCTTCCACCAGCTCCGCATCGATGAGAGAAACATAGGTGCCGATCTTGGGCCGGATCTCAATGAGCCGCCGCTGCGCCAGCTCCAGCTCTGCTTCCGGAAGGGGTGCGGCTCACCCCAGCTGTTCGCACAATTCCGGCTCGTTCAGTTTTTCACCCGGCTCCAGACGGGTATTGATAATATTATCGATCAATACCCGCAGAACAAACTTTTTGCAGATTCATGCTCTCTGCGCTCTGAAATCGTAATCATCGGAAGGCTCCTTTCCCTCACAGGGAAACACTGTTCTCAGACTGCTGGGTCAAGTATACCACACTGCACACCGGCGTAAAAGAGGACAATATATAAAAGGAAGAAAACTGTGTCAGAATTGTAAAAGATAAAATATTTTAACTATTATTCTTGACTTATCCAACGATTCGGCTATAATGGTCGTGTTCGCAAGAAACTTCAAAAAATTTAGATATTCAAAACAAATCAAAGGAGACTACTACCATGACGTTTGAAGAAATGAAGAAGATCGTTGTCGATACCCTGAACTGCGACGAGGACAAGGTGACCATGGAGGCCAGCCTGACCGAGGATCTGGAGGCCGACAGTCTGGATGCCGTGGAGCTGAACATGGCTCTGGAAGATGCCTGCGGCGTGTCCATCCCGGACGAAGAGCTGGCAAAGCTCAAGACCGTGGGCGATATCTACAACTACATCACTGCACATATCTGAGGCAAAAAGCAATGAACGATATCCGAGATCTTTTCCCCGGCCGAATGCGGGAGCGCACCTTCCAGCTGAAGGCCAAGCGGGATGCCGGTGCCGTCTGGCACGAGCAGCAGTTTGTGGAGTGCAAGCAGTGCGGCCGCCGCGCCGCACGCACCCTGTGGGCAAGAAGCCTTTACGTCTGCCCCAACTGCGGCTACCACATGCCCATTGGCGGGTACTACCGGCTCAGTCTGGTGCTGGACCACGGCAGCTTCCGGGAACTGGATGCCGACCTTGCTCCGCAGGATGTGCTGCATTTTCCGGGCTACCGTGAAAAGCTTGCCGCCGCCCAGAACAAGACCGGCCTGCGCGAAGCCGCTGTAACGGCCACCGGCCGCATCGGCGGGGTGGCCTGCGTGGCTGCCGTGCTGGACAGCCGCTTTTTCATGGGCAGCATGAGCACTGCCGTGGGCGACAAGATCACCCGCGCCATCGAGTACGCCGCCGCAAAGCACCTGCCGCTGGTTATTTTTTCGGCCAGCGGCGGCGCGCGGATGCAGGAGGGCATTTTCAGCCTGATGCAGATGGCAAAGACCAGTGCCGCCATCCAGCGCTTTTCGGCAAAGGGCGGGTTGTACATCAGTGTGCTCACCCACCCCACCACCGGCGGTGTGACGGCCAGCTTTGCAAGCCTTGGCGACATCATGCTGGCAGAGCCTGGCGCGCTGATCGGCTTTGCAGGTCCGCGGGTCATTGAGCAGACCATTGGCGAAAAGCTGCCTGCCGGATTCCAGCGCAGCGAGTTCCAGATGGAGCACGGCTTTGTGGATCAGGTGGTGCCCCGCAGCCAGCTGCGGGATACCCTGATCCAGGTCTTGCAGCTCCATGCAGGAGGAAAACACGAATGATCAAGGAAATTTTAGAGCAGCTGGCTCCGCTGGATGCCCAGATCGCCGCGCTGAAAGGCAGCGGCAACGAGATGGATGCCATCACGGCCCATGCCTCCGAGCTGGCAGAGCTGGCTGTGGAAGAGGACGAGATCCTGCGCACCTGCGGCCCGCTGACCGCCGAGGATCGGGTGTTCCTGGCCCGGCACCCGGAGCGCCCCCACATTGATGAGACTGTTTCTGCCCTGTTCACCGACTTCTTTGAGCAGCGCGGCGACCGTCAGTGCAAGGAAGACCCTGCCATTCTAGGCGGCATCGCCCGTTTTCACGGATTGCCGGTGACGGTCATCGGCCACCGCAAGGGCAGCACACTGGAAGAAAATCTGGCCTGTAACTTTGGTATGCCGGGGCCGGAGGGCTACCGCAAGGCCCTGCGCCTGATGAAGCAGGCCGAAAAGTTTGGCCGGCCCATCATCACCTTCATTGACACACCGGGCGCTTACCCCGGCAAGGATGCCGAGGAGCGCGGTCAGGGCGAAGCCATTGCACGCAACCTGATGGAAATGAGCGGCCTGACCGTGCCGGTCATTGCCGTTGTCACCGGCGAAGGCTCTTCCGGCGGTGCGCTGGCACTGGGTGTGGCAAACCACATCCTCATGCTGGAAAATGCCGTTTACTCGGTGCTCAGCCCCGAGGGCTTTGCCAGCATTCTGTGGAAGGATGCTTCCCGCAGCGGCGAAGCCTGCGAGATGATGAAGCTGACTGCGCAAGATCTGTACAGCGATGGCATCGTGGAGCAGGTGATCCCGGAACCGTTGGGCGGCGCACAGCGCAGCCACGCAGCCTTGTTTGAACAGTTGGATGTTGCTTTGCGGGTGCACCTGAAAGAGCTGTGCCGCATGAGCGGCCGCCAGCTGGCCGACCAGCGCTATAAAAAATACCGCCAGATCGGAGAAACGAGGAACGCATGAGTGGTTTACAGCTGATCGCCACCGGCGGGGCCATCCCCGGCCGAACGGTCACCAACGAAGATCTGAGCCGCATGGTGGATACCAGCGACGAGTGGATCACCAGCCGCACCGGCATCCGCACCCGGCACTGGTGCACGGAGGATGAATCTGCCGCCACGCTGGCCATTTCCGCCGCAAAGCAGGCTTTGGCCCGCAGCGGCCTTGCCCCTGCGCAGATCGGGTGCTGCATCTGTGCCACCCTGTCCGCCCCAGACGCGACCCCCAGTGTAGCCTGTCAGGTGCAGGCGGCGCTGGGCCTTCCCGAGGACCGGCCTGCGCTGGATGTCAACGCGGCCTGTTCCGGCTTCCTCTACGGCATAGCCGTGGCGCGGGGACTGCTGACAACTTTGGGTGGACAGTATGCCCTCGTCATTGGGTGCGAAGCCCTTTCCCGCCTGATGGACCCCGCCGACCGCTCCACCTGTGTACTGTTTGGGGATGGAGCCGGTGCTGCCATTTTTCAGCTGTCGGACACTCCCTTTGCTCTGACGCTGGGCGCGCGCGGCAGCGATGTTCTCCATGCGGGCGGGCCGAACCGCACAGGTTCTGCGCCCATCACCATGGACGGCAAGGCCGTATTCCGCTTTGCAGTGGATGCCCTGCCCAAGTGCCTGCACACTGTGCTGGATGAAACACAGCTGACCCTCGATGATCTTGAGTGGGTGGTCTGCCATCAGGCCAACAGCCGCATCATCGACCACTGCGTGCGGGCGCTGAAGGCCGACCCGGCAAAGTTCTACAAGAACATGGACCGCCACGGGCAACACCAGCGCCGCCAGCATCCCGGTCGCCCTGAACGAGCTTGCCGAGAACGGGCAGCTGCAGCCGGGCCAGCTTCTGGCTTGCATCGGCTTTGGCGGCGGCCTGACATGGGGCGGCACAATTTTTCAATACAAAGAGTAAAAATCATGTTCGGCAAACGGGCTCGCCCTCTCAGTCTCGCTCTGCTCGACAGCTCTCCCAAGGGGAGAGCCCTTGGCAGTACGGTAAACTTTTCGGTTTTGCCAAAGGCTCCCACTTTGGGGGAGCTGTCACCGAAGGTGACTGAGAGGCGAGGACGCTTACCGATAGGATAAAACTATGAAAATTACTCAACGAGATATTAGGCACGAAATACCCCATCATTCAGGGCGGTATGGCCAACATTGCCACCGGCGAGTTTGCCGCCGCCTGCTCCAACGCGGGTGCGCTGGGCATCATTGGTGCGGGCGGCATGAACGCCGACACCCTGCGCCAGAACATCCGCCGCTGCAAAGAGCTGACCGACAAGCCTTTTGGCGTGAACATCATGCTCATGCATCCGCAGGCAGATGAGTTTGCCAAGATCGTGGTGGAAGAGGGCGTGCCCGTTGTAACCACCGGTGCAGGCAACCCAGGCAAATATATCCCCGCATGGAAAGCGGCAGGCATCAAGGTGAT
>ENA-OQEL01000701-OQEL01000701.1-human-gut-metagenome-genome-assembly--contig:-NODE-701-length-10880-cov-5.060169_pt1 | contig 10880 bp, 9 predicted proteins | sample MGYA00242796_ERZ504637 | MGnify/ENA primary metagenome ERZ504637 (study PRJEB26092, sample SAMD00036306) | human gut metagenome | host: Homo sapiens | study: EMG produced TPA metagenomics assembly of... | reverse complement strand
TCTGTCGATAGCGAAATCCAGAGCGATATCCACTGTCCCGGATGTGACAGGCGATATTCTTCGATGTCCTTCTTGTCATAAACAGCAACGGTTGTCGGAAGTATGGTCTCGATTGAGAATTCGCTCAGGGGTTTCCTTTGAAGAAACTTTCAAATGATGCTACCATTTGACCCGGGCATGAAGAACTGGACTGTTATATCCTTGCCATCATTGTTGTACCACAGTCTCACGCAGCCTTCTTTTATGAAGAAAACTTTAGATGCAGTCTCTCCGGCAGACAGAAGTGTAGTCTTCGCAGGCAGGCAGAAAGCCTCGGACGGTATCAGGGGTAGTATTTGTAGTAGGCTGCTCTTCATTTGGAGTTTATTTTGTTGCCTTGAAATTATTGTTATCTGCGAGTGCGAAGATATGGGATTACACTTTGAATTGCAAGATATTGAGGAAATATGTATTAATCTGGGGAGGTCAAGAGGTGCTTAATTCATATCATGCTGTAGCCTGCGGAGGCGGAATGACAATCTTCCGGTTCCGCTCTGCCCATAAGGAAAGTCTGTGGACGTTGACGCGCCAGCGGCAATGGCCACTGTCTTTCCGGGCGTTTGTCCAGCTGCGGCAGCAGCTGTGGACTCTTCGGTGGCGGCTCCGCCGACACTGATGAGTCCTATGAACTCCTGGCAGCCTTGAAAAGACGCCAGTGGCGGCTTCTGAAGGCTGACAGACCTCTTTCTTTCCCTCCGCACCGCACTAACGCTCTCGCCCGCAGTGAGTGCTCGACAACGAAGGGCTTGCACTGCAGGTCGTGCTGGTAGGACCAAAATTTCCGCGAAGCGGGGAATCAAAAATAGTCTCATTATCCACTATACTAGGAATAGCAGTAGAGAGTAATGATTGGCATTGGTCTGTATTAATACGTAGTAGAGTAAGAACATCAATAGTACTAATGTAGTTCAATGCGAATAAGCGCAGGTGATGTGCTTTGTCTCTAATAGCAGCACAATGATAATCAACCTCCGAACCACGCACTGCTGCAGCAGCGGCGGGAGCCGCAGCGCAGCTGCTGGGAAAGGCCGGCGCGGACGAGGTGGCGAAGCCACCGAGGACGGATTTGGCCGGGCGGGTGGGGACACTAGCGGCGTAGCCGCTTCTTTGACAGCATCCGTGAGGCTGGCTTTGACAGGATCGAAGACCTGGCAAAGACTGGCTGACGGATACCGCTCTGCCCATCAGGGCAAGTCGTTCAGCGGCTTGCCGATGAATGTCTTGCCGGGCGTCTAACGAGAATCCGATGGCGGTCACGGAGTGACTGACTTCGGTCTCTCCATTTAACTTAAGCAGCAGCGGTCTGTGCCAGGAGGGAGCGGAGCATCCAGAAAAAGTGACATCCCTAACGAAGTGGGTGCCACTTTTTCCGATGTGTAGTGAGTGGAGGGTGCAGACGGCTGATGCTTTCCGCTTTTCCGGAAGCTTGCTTCCGTTATTGATAGTATCAGAGGATGTTGCTGGAGGTGATGTCATTCGTAGCTTGCGGAGAATGTCAGCACTGGAGGCGGCATCTTCTGATTCCGCTCTGCCCGTAGAGGAAAGTCTGTGGACGTTGACGCGCCAGCGGCAATGGCCACTGTCTTTCCGGGCGTTTGTTCGGAACGCAGACAAAAGTCTCCGAGACTTCCTGAAGGGAAGGCCGCGGAGTCTTTCTGCGCGGAGTCTATAGAGTGGAAGTCCCGGAGCTGCGATAGTGGCGTAGGGGCTGGAACCAAGCTGGTCTTACGGAGCGGAAGCGGAGGAAGACGAGCTTGACCGCTTTCTATGGTGGCGTCAGCTGAAATGTGTCAAGGCTGTTAGATAAATTCGAATTTACAATTCTGATATACTTCAGATGTAGGTTGCCGTTTCTAAAGCGATATAAAGTTTGTTTAAACTATGGTTGGCATTGTTCAAGCCTTTGGCTTCATATCCATTTGTATCCAAAATGTCACCTGCTTCAAAAAAAGCATACAACTTCAAATTGTAGAAGTCGCACACAGATTGAACTCCAGCCAATTCCATTTCTACAGCGATGCACCCTTCTTCCTTACGTTTGCGTACAAGTCCTTTTGTTTCTCTGATCATCGAATCTGTCGTCCATATTTTACCTGTAATATATGGTACAGATAATTTGTCGAAAATTATGGAAAGTTCCTTGCTTGCGGCTATATCAATATAGTCGGATGGTGCTGCAAAATAATATGAACACCCGTCCCCTCTGTAACTTTGTGTCGGTATGATAAATCTACCTTGTGTGGTTGTACGGTCAAGACTGCCACAGGAACCGAACATAATGAACTTTGATGCTCCAGTTAGCCAGCTTGCAAGATGACATTGAGAGGATGCTACTGCTGAACCTATTCCTGACAGGTAGAAAGTTATCGTAACTCCTTTATAAGTTGTTTTATAGATATGCGTATCGCCATTGCAAGCCGGCATAGTTGCAATAATTTCAGATTCGTAGGAATCAAGTAAATGCCGATGAATCTCCTTCGAGAATATTATCAGGCATATATCTGCAAAATCTCCACGTCTGCCGTAGAAATCAAACAGATTGATCATTGGTTCAGTTTCAATATCATAACTATCAGTAATCATAGCATATTGAATCAGATGTGAGTTTTATATTGCTCCGGTATCTCAAGATTGAAAGTTCTGCATAATAACAGGACGTCGTGGACATCATTTTCATCGTATTCATATCCAAGATGGAACTGTACCTGTGCCTCCGGGTTTATGCATGTTACCTCAATATTCCCGATATTTCCTTTACCTGAGAAAGTTTCGCTTGGGAAAGTGTATCCGTCATATAGAATTCCATCTTCGACATATTCGAAACAATGCAGATCGATTATTCTTCCGTTGTCATCTTTCCAGACAGTATGGCTATCGGTCGTATAGTCCATTACAACTTCTCTGTATCCCTTCCAGGTAATCACGGATATGGCCTTACCATAGTCTTTCTTCTCTACGAACAGATCGATGTCGTTATGTATTCTTGTTTCTCTGCCTATAAGTGCATCGACACCCCAACCGCCGTCCAGAAACACCTTTACAGATGCTTCAGACAGCATTTCAAGAATCTCACATGTATCAAAATAAGTGACCATAAAATTGCAATTAAAACCTTAATTCCGCAACACTATAATTTAACTTTATTTATAAGTTCCTGAGCAACAATAAGTTGCCTAGGATTTTGCCGTGTCAGATTTTTCACTTATCTTAGTGTTGCAATTAGAAAACAAGCGAAAATCGTAACAAGGCGCTGCAAAGGTACAAATAAAATTCGAAAAACTCACACCTTTTGGAGGAATTTTTTCAATCATGGAGAAATTTGACTCCATGCTTTCACCCGTTATCGACTCAACACTGGGTCAGAGATGCCGCAGTATCATCGGATATCAGTTCAGCGAGATAGTCCGTTCGCTGATGAGCGTTTATTTCTGTGGCGGCTCATGCGTGGAAGATGTAACGTCACAACTGATGCGCCATCTCTCGTATCATCCTACCCTTCGTACATGCAGCTCTGATACCATCCTCAGAGCCATCAAGGAACTGACACAGGAAAACATCTCCTATACTTCCGACCAAGGCAAGACCTATGATTTCAATACTGCAGACAAACTCAACACATTGCTTATAAACGCTTTGGTTTCTACAGGCGAGTTGAAGGAAATTGAGGAATACGATGTTGACTTTGACCATCAGTTCCTTGAAACGGAGAAGTATGATGCAAAACCGACCTACAAAAAGTTCCTCGGCTACAGGCCTGGCGTATATGTTATCGGTGACAAGATAGTCTATATCGAGAACAGCGATGGCAACACGAATGTGCGTTTTCATCAGGCAGACACCCATAAGAGATTCTTCGCTCTTCTGGAATCCCAGAACATCCGTGTAAATCGCTTCAGGGCAGACTGCGGTTCCTGCTCGAAGGAAATCGTCAGTGAGATAGAGAAGCATTGCAAACATTTCTACATCCGTGCCAACCGATGCAGTTCGCTCTACAATGACATCTTTGCTCTGAGAGGATGGAAGACGGAGGAGATTAACGGCATCCAGTTCGAACTCAATTCCATTCTCGTTGAGAAATGGGAAGGCAAGTGCTATCGTCTTGTCATCCAGAGACAAAGACGCAACAGTGGCGACCTTGACCTGTGGGAAGGCGAATACACTTACCGTTGTATTCTGACCAACGATTACAAGTCATCGACAAGGGACATTGTTGAATTCTACAATCTGCGTGGCGGCAAGGAACGTATCTTTGACGACATGAACAACGGATTCGGTTGGAGCAGGCTCCCCAAGTCATTCATGGCGGAGAATACTGTCTTTCTTCTGCTTACTGCATTGATACACAATTTCTACAAGACCATCATGAGCAGGCTTGACACCAAGGCTTTTGGGCTCAAGAAAACGAGTCGCATAAAGGCTTTTGTCTTCAGATTCATCTCCGTACCTGCCAAGTGGATCATGACTGCAAGGCAATACGTGCTGAATATCTATACAGAAAACCGGGCTTATGCAAGACCTTTCAAAACAGAATTCGGATAAGAATCCTTTCTTTCCGGTTAGAATCTGCGTATTACCTCAAGTCGCATCGTGGGGTAAGGGGATGGTGGCTACATATTGATGTTGTGCTGTTGCTTTTTACTGAAAGCTGCTACTAACGACTCATAAATCTACCCTTAATCGTGTATTGGATGATAGTTGCGGATTTTAGGATTCAGATAAATTCGCAACATTTCGTTTGCTACTATTTTTGCAACTTTAAAATCGCAAATCGTAGAAAAATTAGGGTCTCTTTCAAAATAAAATGTTTCCATTGTCATTTGAATATCTTGTTTTCCTCTCAGAAAAAAGTACTTATCCAAATGCGTACTTCCCGAACGGTAGTATTTATAGAAATCAATGTACTTATTGTAGAAATTCTCTAACTGATTCAGTTCATTGATGAAATAATTTTTCAGCACACAATCTTGTCCGTTGGGGCGCATCATTTCGATGTTATACACTTTCCTGTAATAGATTAGTTTACTAAAAAACTTGGGTTTTATTATCTTGAAAAAGAATATTTCATCCATTTCACTTTTGAACTTATAAAACGAAACTATTTCTTTCAATTCCGAGAACCCCTGTTCCAACAGCAATATTATTTGAGGAATATCTTTAATCCTGTCATTTAAATCGAGTTCATGCATCCTGATTTGATGTTCTAATTTTTCTGCAATGTTTTTTATCTTATCTTTCATTTTTATTGATTTTGAGTAAAAAAATGGATGATATCGTCAGTTGACGACACACAAAGGCGTTCACTGAATTCCGATAGGATTCAGTGAACGCGAAGCAACAACATGTCGCTGAAAGATAATTAGTGATAGATTTGCCAGAAATACATAATACAGAATTTGTTGAAATCAACACCTAATCTTACTTATAACTTCCTTTGATTCCGTAGTCGGTATCCTGATTATTCAGCGATTTAGTACCGACAAGATGAGTTTTTCCGAAATTAAAATTCCAAGTGAGCGTGGCAACGAGAATTCGGGATGCATCGCTAAAACTTTCTCTTCGGAAAGGCGCTTGTGCATTTTTGTTTTCCATAATGGTTCGGGAAACATTCTTAAACGGATTGAACGCACCTATGCCAAAAGAAAAATTAGTCGCATTGTACCGGATAGCCAAGTAGTGATAATTACCATCCTTTATGACGGTTTCGCCGTATAACCTTTCGTCAAAAGGCTGTAGCTGGCCTATCAGCATCCATTTCTTATACATTGCCAAAACATCTGCCCTGTAATAAAAATTAGAATGGGTATGCGAATAGTTGTTCCCACGACTGTCAAAGTGGTTGAAGCCTCCTGTAACCGAAAATTGCAGGAAGTTTTTTATCATCCCTACTTTCAATGTTATCTCCGCATTATACTTATTCCAATCTTTCATGTTTTCGGGCATTGTCAGGAACACATTTCCATGTTCTCTTTTCGATTCCATGATAGGATTGTGTTTGTAGTGATGATGCAGGCTTGCATTGAAAGCGAACAACCCTTTTCTGTTTTCGTAATATAAATTATTATTCAGATTCAGGTACGGTTGAAGCAACAGATTCCCTTTCTCGGCAAGATACGAGTCAAGACGGATTTCCGTGTCGGCCAACTCCATCAGGGTTGGATTCGTTTGACTCATCTCCGCATCATACCGGATAAAAGAATTATCACTGAACCGATAGCCAACCATCGCTTTGGGTAAGAAATGGTAATAGCTTTTGGTAACAGATACATTGGAAAAATGCAGGCGATTCAGGCGAAGTCCCAAGCTATAGCTGAATTTGCCCTTACTATAAAACCACTCTGCAAAAACCGACGATTCCGCCTGATTCAAATCCGATTTGAATTCCTCGCCCTGATTAATTGTCTGCTCTGTAAACGACTGAATATGTTTTATCCCGAATTTCAAATTTCCATGGGCAAATCCTTTTTCGTATATGCCTTCGGCAATCAGTGAATATTTATCGGAAAACAGTTCCGAACGTTCGCTGAAAAGAGTATCAACATCGTTGTATTCGCAGTAATTCCGCGAAGATGCTGCGTTCGCATAACTCCCCACCACATTAGCATATATTTTCTGACTTTTTGGGTAAAACCATACTGGTAATACAAGTCGATGGTAGGAACATTAAATTTTTTGCTGACTTCCGTCCAAAAATCAACCCTTTGTCCGTGCCATTCTCTTTTAGAAAACTGTTGAAATCGTTGTGAGGCTGATTGCTCAGATTATATTTCAACTTGGCATTGAAAAAAAGCCGAATCGCTCTGCTGATAGTTGTATGTCAGCGAAAAATCATGCTTTTGGTACGAATAATCACCTCCGGCACTGATTTCTTCCCTCAATATAGGGGATGAATTTTCAAACTGATAACTATCTGTGCGATTTCTGTTATTCGTGTTGATGCGTTGAAACGCTGCGGTGTAGTTCAAAGCATATTCCGATTTTCCTTTGTTGAATTTGGCAAAGAAAACATCGCCCCCTGCAAGGATATTCAGCGAGTTCATCAAATCCACACCAACAACACCGCCTTTATCATCCCTTACTACCACGTAGTTGATAACTTTGGAAGCATGTCCGTATCGGATACCTGCATAATCCGAATATTCTATCCGCTTGATTTGGCGGGGTTGCAAGGTCTGAATTTCTTCCGGCGTGGTATTTACGCCGTTAATCTGCAAAATGACTTTCCCGCCGTCGGATGATGAAATCGTATTCAGCATCGGATTGATGTTCAAGCCGGGAAGCATCATTGTATTCAGCAATTGCATTCCGTTGGCAGAATGGCTGATTTGCAATTTTGTCGGGAACACAATCCGTTGGTTAATCTTGTTTATTGTGGAAGAAGCAGAAATCACCACTTCCCCAAGTAACAAAACATTTTCATTCAAATACACATCTATTTGTGCTGATTCCGTCAGATTCTGTATCAAAATCCGCTTTGTTTCAAATCCTAAACAGGATACTGACAGCACATAATTATCTGTGGGAAGATTTTCAAATTCAAATCTTCCGATAGTGTCTGTCGTTGTTCCTTTCAGAAAGACTGAATCTTGTTTGAATAGAACGACATTAGCAAACTCAACAGGTGTTTGCGTATTTTGTTGAAGTACTCTTCCTGAAACATGAATCGATTGTCCGGACACACTTAGGCCGGAATACAGGAAAAATACGATAAGATATAATAATCGAGCTTTATTAAAGTCCATACCCTTAATTCCGCAACACTTTGATTTAACTTTATTTATAAGTTCCTGAGCAACAATAAGTTGCCTAGGATTTTGCCGTGTCAGATTTTTCACTTATCTTAGTGTTGCAATTAGAAAACAAGCGTAAATCGTAACAAGACATGGCAAAGGTACAAATAAAATCTGAAAAACTCACACCCTTTTGGAGGAATTTTTTTCAATCATGGAGCAATTTGACTCCATGCTTTCACCTATTATCGACCAGACACTTGGTCAGAGATGCAGCAGTATCATCGGATATCAGTTCAGCGAGATAGTCCGTTCGCTGATGAGCGATTATTTCTGTGGCGGCTCATGCGTGGAAGATGTAACGTCACAACTGATGCGCCATCTCTCGTATCATCCTACCCTTCGTACATGCAGCTCTGATACCATCCTCAGAGCCATCAGGAATCATCGGGGACAGGTTCATCGACCCTAAAGAGTGAACCAATGTACCTGTCCCTCAGACCCAGAAATTTCGCCCTTTATTTTATTTTGCATCTAATTTTCTAATCTCAGTTATCATTGGGCAAACTATTGCAATGCAAATAATTAAAATACCTGATAGTAAAAACCAATGATTTACATCGATTCTATCAGCAAAGAATCCAGAAAGAATTAACCCAATTGGCATAGCAAGAGACATGATACTTCCAGTTAAAGAAAATACACGTCCTAAATATTCAGGCTTAATTTTCTCCTGAAAAAGAGCTGTTTGCACACCGCTGTAAAACGGACCCGAAAGCCCCATTATTGCACAGCAGACTACAAATATGAAAAATCCACTTTGAGGAAGTAATCCTGAAATGGTTAAGCTTATCCCCATCATAAAAATTGATGCCGTTATTAATAAGATTCGCTTTTGGTAATTCCCAAATAACCCTAATAATAGACCCCCTATCAACATACCAGAGGCATAAGCAATCTCCGTAATAGAAATATGCATCGGTGTACCATTAAAATATTCCATAGTGATTAAAGGATATAATGCATTTATGGGCATATAAACAAACATATATAATGTTCCAACGAGTAATAAAGCAAATAATCCTTTATTTTGCCGTAGTACAGCCATTCCTTCTTTCATTTCTCTTATGAAATTTGGTTTAAAACTTTGCACTTGATCACCTAGCTTAGGAATACGTACAATTGCTACCGTAATAGATGCAATCACAGCACCCAATACATCGATGGCAATAATAGCATTTAGTTCCCAAACGGAGTATAAGAGTGCTGCAACCGCCGGACTAACAATATAGCTTATAGACTGCAAAGACTGACTATAGCCTGCACATTTCGTAAGCTGTTCTTCTGGTACTAAAAGTGGAGTAACCGCATTGAGAGCCGGGGTATGAAAAGCTGTTCCAATGCTACGGATGAACAATACTACCATAACCATCCAGATAGGTAACTCCATATACAATGCAACAATAGCTAGCACGGCCCCAGCTGCTGCGATAATTAAATCAGCACCAATCATTATCTTCTTCCTATCATGACGATCCACTAGCACACCAATTGCAGGTCCAAAGACCGCATAGGGTAAAAAACCTACTAGTGAAGCCATAGACAAGACCATCGCAGATCCAGTTTTTTCTGTAAGGTAAAAAAGTAATCGCCATTTGCAGGATGGCACTAGTGATTAATGATACTGCTTGCCCTGCCCATATTGTATAAAACCTTAAGTTTCCAATTGTTGTATTTTTCCATTTATATTATCTCCTGCATATTATTTTTGCTTGAATTTCTATTTTTAATAGCATTCTAGGCAATAAAAAATGCAGGCCAAACCCCACAATGTGGCTTTTGGTCTGCATACATACAATTTGGAAACATTCATATTAAAGACATAGTTAAATAAAGGTATAGTTAAATAACCAATATCCTCACCGTAACTAATGAATGCTCAATATCGTATAAATAAGCACAACAAAAAAGCCTATCATCGGGTATAGATTCTGCTTTTTTTATTGCCAGCTTATCTTAAACGCATTGAGGCTGTCATAGTTTCGGTTCCTCCTACATCTTTGTTTATATCAATTTATAGTATAACACAACAAGATGATATGTTCAATATAAAAGTTATGGAATGAGACTCATACTTCCAATTCGATGCCAGATTTAAAGGATATGACGAAGTTTTCTTCATAGACTGTAACGCTCTGGATTATCTTCCTTAGTAGCAAGCGATTAGCTTTCACAAAATCTTCTGTTTGTAGTTTTAAAAATTCATCAGGATTTTCTAACTCAACCTCAAAATATTTCATTTTACATTCCCTCATTTCATTTATTGATAAATTGAGTTTGCAAAAAGAGTGGACAATTTTTGTCTACTCTTAACCTTTAAAATAGTTTTTTTAATCGATTTGAAGTTGCCTAAATTATTACTTATTCGGTAAAATGAAGTATTGCTTTCAACAGATTTCCTTCAACTACACTTCACTTGATTCAAACAAGGTGGGTACATTTCTATTCCCACAAACTCCTTGTCAATGGAAACAAACACGTACCCACAGGGTAAATGGAAATAGAACTGAATAATTTCTAGCTATCACTTCTACTCATTCCAAAAATTTTCTCACTCTGATACTTACCCACCATAAGCAAAAAGCCTTGCAATCAAGGCTTTCATATCCCTTTCGTTCAAAGGTTTCTAAGCTTTTACGAGCAGAGCGACACACTCAGCGGTTCGCTATCTCCGTTCTGTCTGCGTGCTAGCACTTGTCAATCACGGACAGCTATCGCATGGGCGGAAGTAAATGCTAATCTTCGTCGTTTTACTCCTTGACTAGCAAACTTACCGCCTCAACATGTGGAGTTAGTCAACATCTATATTATATAACGAAAGTGATAGAGTTGTTGTTTAAAATTAAACTTTAGAATGAAAATATTTGAAAAAAAGTAGATCACTTTTAGAAGTGTCCTACTTGTATTATTTTTATTTAAAAAGGGATAAATCCTTAACAAAAGGGGTGTACTCCCGCGCCTTCGGGAAGGAAAAAAAGAAATGGCGCAAAATCAAGGTTTTATTTTTGAAATTTACCAGAAAATACCCTTAATGAAAGTAACGTAGTTCTTGTT
>ENA-OQEL01000700-OQEL01000700.1-human-gut-metagenome-genome-assembly--contig:-NODE-700-length-10888-cov-2.000929_pt1 | contig 10888 bp, 10 predicted proteins | sample MGYA00242796_ERZ504637 | MGnify/ENA primary metagenome ERZ504637 (study PRJEB26092, sample SAMD00036306) | human gut metagenome | host: Homo sapiens | study: EMG produced TPA metagenomics assembly of... | reverse complement strand
AGAACTTCCTTTTCGGTCAGTGTAGCACGGATTCTTGATTCAATGCTCTCTTTATCAAAATTTGCGTTGGTAATGGTAGTGAACAGATTCAGAGTAATCAAGTGATTGATTTTGGCAGATACCTGCTTACCTTCCTGACGCAATGCAGTCGTAATAGCCGAAATTCCTTTTGTGACATAGACCAACAGATCCTGCATGGCCGCTACATCAGGTTTCTTTCCGCATACGCCGGACATGGTGCAGCCCTTGCACCCGGCGGTTTCCTGACACTGATAGCAAAACATTTTTTGTTCCATAATATACCTCCTAAAAACTATTAAAATTTGAAATAATGTGGTTTCTTCTCAATCAAAAAAAGCATATAGACGCGTTTGAATTAAATCTTCCCAGGCGATTGCAGACACAGGACACGAGTCGATGGCCTCCTGTACAGCACCTTGATTTTCAGCGTTTGCTGGTTGATACGCTTCCGCCTTTCCCTGCTCGTTCATACGGAAAAACTTCGTCGCAGATCCCACAGCAAAGCCCACAGCCAATGCAGAGATCCTTATCTACTTTTGTTGCTTTCATAAAATCACCTTCCTTTGTCAATTTTGCGTTTGAATTAAAAATACAACTACTAAAAAGCAATCTTGAACGCTTCCATGCCCATATACCGCATGGGATGGCCTGCTGGCATGACAATAGATTCTCCTTCGTGCAGCAGATATTCAACGCCATCAATCGTGATTTTTCCGATACCATCCAAGCAGGTGACGAAGGCGTCCCCACCCGATTCATGGGTGCTGATCTCTTCGCCCTTTGCGAATGAGAACAGGGTAATACTTACTGCCTGGTTTTGTGTCAAAGTTTTGCTGACAATCTGCCCCTCCTGATAAGAAATTTGTTCTCTCAGCGTCAGTACTTCTGATTGAGCAATGTTTTTCATTTTTTTACTCATAGTATCTCTCCTTTTATTCCAAAATTTTACCACCCAACGAAATCGTAACAATCTGCCAAGAAATGAATTTTCCGCTTGCCTGCAACGCTTTTTTGGCAGCTAATTCCAGTCCGCCACAGCAGGGAACTTCCATGCGTACAACCGTCACACTTTGAATGTTGTTGTTTTGAATGATCTGCGTCAGCTTTTCCGCTGTAGTCTATGCTGTCAAGCTTTGGACAGCCGATAATCGTAATTTTCTCACGCATGAAATCCTCGTGCATTCTTGGCATAGGCGTATGCACTGCAATCCGCTGCAATTAACAATTTTGCGCCGTCAAAATATGGTGCATTAGTCGGTACCAGTTTGATTTGGCATGGCCATTGTCCCAACTGTGATTCTGTCTGTACCCGGGCAGAAGGAGTTGTTTCTTGTGAATGTTGAATACGCTGCATTCGACTGCCGGGGCAGCCTGTATGGGGAACAGCGGCATGATTGCTTTTCGCTTTTTTCCTCATATTTTCCTGCACAGCTTTTTCATCATAGGCGGCAGCTTCTCTCTCCACAAAGGAAATTGCACCTGTCGGGCAGGTTGGCAGACAATCTCCCAAACCATCACAATAATCATCTCGCAGAAGCGTTGCTTTGCCGTTTACCATGCCGATTGCACCCTCGTGACAAGCTTCGGCACACGCACCACATCCGTTACATTTTTCTTCATCTATTTGGATAATTCTTCGAATCATTTTATACCATCCTTTCTCTTGTCTTTCTGGGCATAGTATATTATAATTAAAAATAAAAATCTGTTGTTATAACAACGAAAGGGCAAAAAATATGAAATTATCCGATATGCAGCTATTCCGTGGGTTAGAAGAAGATGACATCTCCTCGCTTTTAAGCTGTTTGAATAGTGTAAAACGCAATTATAAAAAAGGAGAAGTAATTCTTTCAGAAGGGAGTATTATAGAGAATATCGGCATTGTACTGTCAGGCATGGCAATGATATCTTGTAACGATATTTGGGGGAATACCAGCATTTTAGGAAGTGTTGCACCTGGTTCTGTATTTGCTGAGGTATATGCCTGTATTCCGGGACAGCCGATGCTGGTTACAGTGTCTGCCGTGGAAGATACCTCTGTGTTGTTTATGAATGTGGGACGTGTTCTGACTACCTGCACAAACGCCTGCCCTTTTCATACAAACCTTGCACGAAATCTACTGACTGTCTGTGCTCATAAAAGTCTGCAACTTTCACAAAGGATTTTGCACACCAGTTCCAAATCCATACGAGGCCGATTGATGTCTTATTTTTCAGAATGCGCAAAACATGCCGGAAGCAATTCTTTTCTGATTCCATATAACCGCCAGCAATTAGCAGATTACTTGAATGTTGACCGCAGTACTATGTGCAACGAGCTTTCTAAAATGCAGAAAGATGGCATGATTGAATACGAAAAAAAATCGTATTTTGCTCAAAGACTGAGATTTAAGGAATGGTATGAATTTGAATAGGGATTGATTTTTTAAGCAAAATCGCTTATGATCTGAAATAGAATATAGTGCTATTATCCACAGTTACAGAGCAAGTGTTATCAACACCGATAACAAAATGATAACATTAGCCTGTATAGGCAGGATAATATGGATAAATCAAATAATCAAAAGAACTGTAAACACGACAGAGAATAATCTCTAAACTATAAATGAGCAAGTTCGTGATTTTGCATAAAAGAAAGACACCTCGATTCCATGTGTTGTATAATGAAAGTGCCAAAACAAACATTTGCAACATTTACGAAAGAAGGTGTCTCTCGCAAATACTATACATCATTCCTCATTCATATACAACCAGTTTAAAAAATTAAACTTATGCAAATTTTATTCGAACCGAGTAATAAACCATCTTATGAGTATCCTAATCAGTATTTTCATTTCAGGATATCATGGAAAAACCACGGACTTTGCTAAAAACAGTTCCTGCCACAGAACGACGATTGCCCATTTTCTCAATTCCGGAAAATGGGATGATTCATTACTTTCAGATACGTTAAAATGCTCTGTCATTGAGATTATTTATTCAGAAGCAGCACGCACCGGAAAGCCTGTTTTCTGCATTGTGGACGATACGATTGCTTCAAAGACAAAGCCTTCGTCACGGGCTTTACATCCGATTGAAGATGCGTATTTTCACCAATCCCATTTAAAGGGAAAACAGGACTACGGGCATCAGGCAGTTGCTGTTATGCTTTCCTGCAATGGCATTGTTCTGAACTATGCTTTTGTAATGTACAATAAGTCAATTTCCAAGATTGACATTGTACAAAGCATTGCAAAGGAGCTGCCTGTTCCACCGGTAATGTCCTATTTTCTTTGCGACTGCTGGTATATTTCTGAAAAGATAACAATTACCTTTGCACAGAGAGGTTTCCATACCATCGGTGCTTTGAAAACAAACCGTTTGCTGTATCCATCGGGAATGAAAAAGAAACTTCGTGAACTGGCCGCCGAATTGTCTGTTACACATCGTGAATTTGACCTTGTGACAGTCAAAAACGAAACTATTATGTGTACCGGTACGAGGGAAACCTCAACGGCATAGAAAATGCGGTAGTTCTTTTGAGTTATCCGGAAAAAGCATTTGGTAATCCCAAAGCATTGCGTGCTTTCATCAGTACAAACGCAGCCCTATCTACACAGGAGATTCTTTCCTGGTATGTGTGTCGATGGCCGATTGAAGTATTTTTCCGCCAGTGTAAGGATAAACTGGCACTGGACAGCTATCAGATACGCTCTGCACAGGGAATCAAAAGGTACTGGCTGCTTATGTCACTGGCACATTTCATGTGTGCAGTGGGTACTGGTAGGTTCTGTTCGTTTGAAACTGGATATCACGAAATCTGTGATACCATTCAGCTGGAAAAGTATCGTTATCTTTTTCAATGCGCAAAGGAAAGCAATGATTTTGATTCATTTATGAAATTCGCAGTGTAGTTTTGTGCAATTTTTCAAATTTGCTCATTTATAGTAATAAACTAACCAATTTGCTTTTTGGAAATAGTATGTATGTAGGTGGAATTATATTTCTGTTCATACCTGTTGTGGTAGTAGTATTTTGTTATTTTATGGAATTATTTATGAAAACATATTTTCCGACTGTGTGGAAGATAATATCTGGGAGAAGATGAGTCTCAAAATCAAAACCCCCAGGAGAATCTCAATCAACATGATTCTCCTGGGGGTTATTTTACTTAAGCATGAATCGTAGTTCCGGTCTTACCCTTGAGTGCATCATTGATCTTGTCATAAGATGTGATCAGAGCGGTACGTCCTTCCCTTTCTTCTACAAATTCAACGGCAGCCTGGAATTTCGGGAGCATGTTGTAGACTCCGAAATGTCCCTGTTCCATATATTCTTTTGCCTGTGCAGCTGAGATTTCTCCCAGTTTTTCTTCGTTGTCTTTTCCGAGATTGATACATACCTGCTCTACACTTGTCAGGATGATCAACTGATCGGCATCCACACCTTCTGCAAGTTTTCCGGCAGTCAGGTCTTTTTCAATGACTGCGCTGGCGCCTTTTAAGTGATTATCCTGTTCCAGTACAGGGATTCCGCCTCCACCGGCAGCGATTACGACCTGATCAGCATCCAGAAGTGCGTTGACTGCATCCAGTTCCACGATCTTCACAGGATGCGGAGCGGAAACGACTCGTCGGAATCCTTTTCCGGCTTCTTCGATCACATAATTTCCTTTTTTACGCTCTTCGTTGGCTTCTTCTGCGCTCATGTAACGTCCGAGAACTTTGGTTGGTGTATAGAAAGCCTCGTCATAAGGATCTACGATAACCTGTGTCAATACAGTGCTGACTGTACGGTAGATTCCGCGGTTCATCAGTTCTTCCCGGATTCCGTTCTGGAGATCGTATCCGATATAGCCCTGGCTCATGGCAGAACATACAGACATCGGTGCAGCTGTATAATTTTCATGACGCTGTCCGAATTCATTCATGGCAGTGTGGATCATCCCTACCTGTGGAGCATTGCTGTGGGTGATCGCAACCTGAAATCCGGCTTCGATCAAATCTGCGATTACTTTTGATGTATTTTTTACTGCGACTTTCTGCTCCGGCAATGTAGTTCCAAGAGCACGGTGTCCCAGTGCAACGACAACTCTTTTCTTCATAGTCAATATCCCTTTCGTTAAATAATTGTGATGAGTAAATTATATTATTTTTCGTACAAAAAAGCAACGTTATTCCACGCAGAAGTTGTGGATTATCGATAAAAGGCAAAGAAGACATCCAGCAACATCAGCATTCCCAGCAGAACACATACGCAAAGCAGGAACCAGAGCGGGATTTTTCTGGTAACCTGTTTCCATTTTGGTGCGATGAAATACTGGCAGGTGCATCCGATCAGTCCCAGGAACACGGCATCCGCGAAAAAAACGGAGGCAGCAGAGATGGACGAAAGTATTGAGAAATTTTGTGCAGGTCTGCGTGCCAGATCATCTGGACTGTAAAATCTGAAAGGTATCCAATCACAGAGTATAATAACCCGTTCATACAGAATGCCAGAATCGGAATTTTTTGCAAATCGGTGCAGCATCGTTACGCTGAGAACACCGCAAATTCCATAAAGAGGAATCCATGGACCAAGCAGAATACTACGGTTCAAAAAGACCCCTTCCATTGTGAGATAGCTCAGTGTTTCCAGAATCCATCCAAGAATGGAAAACAGAAAGAACAGCGAGGCCAGTGTCAGCGAGTGATAGAAACCGGTCGGAGCCAGAGGCTGATGCACAGCACGGACCGGCGGCTGGACAGAAAACAGAAAGGCCGGATACTGATGTGGTTCAAAATAGGCAATCTTTGTATAAGGTCCTTCGGAATCGTCATAAAGCGCTTTGCGGATCAGTAGCTCGTCATCAGAAAGCTCCTGTTCCAGAAGTGGATCATTAAACAGTTCGTAACGGGGAGCGCGGGACCGGATATAATTTTTTCGCAGGGTCATATATAATTCAGCATCGGTGGCTGTCTGATAAGGATTGACAAACAGAAAATCCAGAATACCGAATGTAAGGAGAGAAAGAATGCTCCATCCGATAAAAGACAGATGCAGAAGAAACATCCGCCATTTGTTTCCGCGCATCAGCTGTCATGGATAAAAAGAATGCATCCTTTCGTCCCATCGTCGGGTTCTCAGCCAGTATATAAGGAATCATGCTGTATTCGTACTTTTTGATGATGCCGCCGATGAACGTCAGGTTACCAGAAAGTCTGAAAAACACAACGGCAGGTCATGATCCATGCAGGGTGGGAAAAGAAGTTCACTTTGTAAAGAAAGAAAAGCTTACTGATCGTTGTCTGCTGATAAGTGCGTGCCTCCAGAAAGAAACGGGCTTCTCCGACAAGCAGCACGTTTTGAATGAAGACAGTGTAGAGAAAAGAGAGCAATACCCCCAGGAGAAGCAGAAAAAACGAGGTGGAAAACGGATCAAGGAAGGCCTCGTTGACAGTCTTTAAAGTGGCAAAGATAAAAGATCTTCCACTGGTATATATATTGAGGATGTGTTCGAACAGAGTTGCCAGTGGTGCACCGGAAAACGAAATCTGAAATACGTGCTGCAGCGTGTCTGTTGCGATCGAGGAATTGGAGGCATCTGGAAAATTCAGATGTGTCTGAACAAAAATTGTTTGCAGTCCCGGGCGAAACTGCCGGAAAATAAAAGTGGAAGATGCAAATGAGGTCGTTAAAAATGCGATCAGAAAACAGACAGATACCATTTTCTGATAGTTGCTCTTTAGTGATTTTTTTGCCTGATGTTTCAGATGTTTTCTTGTCCACATAACAGGATTCCTCCGATTCTGATGATAGACCTATTATAGTTGCTTCACGCCAGACTGTCAAAGAAGATTTGCACCTTGTCAACAGAACCTGAAATCTGCTAAAATTTAGATTGCTGTGAACAGTAACCATAGAACAAGGAGGATGAAAAGTTGAGAAAATTGATTCCTTATTTGAAAAACTATAAAAAGGAAAGTATTATCGGACCGCTGTTTAAACTTTTAGAGGCGGTATTTGAATTGATTGTGCCATTAGTCACTGCAAGAATTGTTGATATCGGAATTTCAGAACCGGGATATCCCGTATATCTGGAAGATGGCGGCATTGCTGGTGGCGTTTGGTGTAATGGGACTTTTGTGTTCCCTGCTGGCGCAGTATTTTGCGGCAAAAGCAGCTGTCGGTTTCGGAACAGAACTTCGGCATGATCTGTTCTGCCACATTGAACAGCTTTCTTATGCGGCAGTAGATAAGGCTGGCAGCGCCACGCTGGTTGTCAGGATCACAAGTGATATCAATCAGGTACAGTCCGGTGTCAATCTGGTGCTTCGTCTGTTCCTGCGATCGCCGTTTATTGTGGTAGGTGCAATGGTCATGGCATTTACGATCAATGTAAAGACCGCATTGATCTTTGTCGTGACAGTTCCGCTTCTGGCGCTTGTGATCTACGGTATTATGATCGTGACGATCCCGCTGTATAAAAAAGTACAGAAAGCACTGGATCAGGTGCTTGTCTCTACCAGAGAAAATCTGGCGGGAATCCGTGTGATCCGTGCGTTTTGTACACAGAAGAAAGAGCAGGAAGAGTTTGATACAAAGAGTGAGATACTGATGAAGCTACAGTTTCTGACCGGACGGATTTCAGCGCTGTTGAATCCGATGACATATATTATCGTCAACGCCGGGATTATTGCGGTTGTCTGGTATGGGGGCGGACAGGTATATGAAGGGCTGCTGACACAGGGAGAGGTAATCGCCCTGGTCAATTATATGTCCCAGATTCTTCTGGCGCTGGTGGCGCTGGCGAATCTGATTGTTTCCTTTACAAAAGCAGTAGCATCTGCAGCCCGTCTGAATGAGGTGTTTGCACTCAGATCCGAGCTTGTGGACGGAGAGTGGGAGAAAGCAGAGGCGAAAGCGGAAGCCGCGAAAGTAAAGATGGAACACGTGACATTCTGCTATCCGGGCAGTCAGGAGTCGGCGCTGGAGGATATTTCTTTTACCGCGAAAGCAGGAGAGACGATTGGAATCATTGGAGGGACAGGTTCCGGCAAGACAACTCTGGTCAATCTCATTCCCCGGTTTTATGATGTGACAGAGGGAAAAGCCGAAATCGATGGACTGGAGATTTCAAAATACCGGACAGAGGCTCTGCGAAAAACAGATCGGAGTGGTTCCGCAGAAGGCAGTGCTGTTTTCCGGTACCATAAAGAGTAATCTTCAAATGGGAAATGAGCAGGCATCTGAACAGGAGATGTATGCAGCATTAAAAACCGCACAGGGCTTTTGGAGTTTGTGGAGGAGAAGCCGGGAAGGCTGAATGCTCCTGTCAGTGAAGGCGGAAAAAACCTGTCGGGAGGGCAGAGACAGAGGCTGACGATCGCAAGAGCACTGGTGAAAAATCCACAGATACTGATTCTGGATGACAGTGCATCTGCGCTTGATTTCGCTACAGATGCGGCACTTCGAAAAGCATTGTCCCAGGATACGGAAAATATGACCGTATTTCTGGTATCGCAGAGAGCATCCTCTGTCATGCATGCCGATAAGATCCTGGTATTGGATGACGGAAAGATGGTGGGATACGGCAATCATGAAGAGCTGCTTGGAGCGTGCGGTGTCTATCAGGAAATCTGTCGGTCTCAGTTTTCGAAAGAGGAGGGGGTTCAGTATGACATAAAAGAAAAAAGTGTATGGAAAAAGATACTCTGGCTGATTCGGCCCTATCTGCATTTTTTGATGCTATCATTCGTATTTGCGGGTATTTCTGCGTTGCTGACATTGTATGCTCCGATTCTGATCGGTAATGCTGTGGATCTGATTATTGGAAAAGGAAGTGTGGATTTTGACGCGATCGGCAGGATTCTGTTCAGGCTGGCAGGGATTATTGTTATAACAAGCGCTGCGCAGTGGCTGATGAATCTGTGCAACAACCACATTACGTATCGGGTTAGTTAAGGATGTCCGTACAAAGGCATTTGCAAAGCTGCAGAAGCTTCCTCTGAAATATGTAGACAGCCATGCATATGGAGAGACCATCAGTCGGATCATCACCGATGTGGAGCAGTTTTCGGATGGACTCCTCATGGGATTTACTCAGTTCTTTACCGGTGTGGTGACGATTTTGGGAACCCTGGTATTTATGCTCCTGATCAATGTGAAGATTGCGTTGGTTGTAATCCTGATCACGCCGGTATCTTTGTTTGTGGCAAGCTTTATTGCGAAGAGAACCTATGTGTTTTTTAAAGCACAGTCAGAGACCAGAGCACAGATGACATCCCTTGTCGATGAAATGGTGGGAAATCAGAAGGTTGTGCAGGCATTTGGATACGGTGACCGGGCAGTGGAGAGGTTTGATACGATCAACAAAAAGCTCCAGAAAGTCAGCCTGCAGGCGATTTTCTTTTCGTCCATTACGAATCCGAGTACCCGGTTTGTCAACGGACTGGTGTATACAGGGGTTAGTATTGCAGGTGCGTTTACCGCAATCGGAGGCGGGATCACGGTGGGGCAGCTGTCTTGCTTTTTAAGCTATGCAAACCAGTATACAAAGCCGTTTAACGAAATCTCAGTGTGGTCACAGAGCTTCAGAATGCACTGGCATGCGCACGGCGGGTATTTGACTTTATTGAGGAACAACCGGAAGAGCCGGATGCGGCATCGGCGGTCGAACTGAAAAATCCGGACGGCAGTATGACACTGGAACATGTCAGTTTTTCTTATAATCCGGAGATTAAGCTTTTGCAGGATCTGAACCTGAAGGTAAAGCCGGGTCAGAAAATTGCGATTGTAGGACCGACGGGATGCGGAAAGACGACGCTGATCAATCTTCTGATGCGTTTTTATGATATTCAAAGTGGAGAGATCCGTGTCGGCAATACCGGAATTCAGAATATTACAAGAGACAGTTTGCGGGCCAACTTTGGAATGGTTCTGCAGGAGACCTGGCTGAAAGCAGGAACGATCGCAGAGAATATTGCGTATGGAAAAGAAGATGCCACAAGGGAAGAAATCATTGCGGCGGCAAAGGCGGCTCATGCGCATGGGTTTATCCGGAGAATGGAGCAGGGGTATGATACGCTGATTCAAGAAGAGGGCGGAAACCTGTCACAGGGGCAGAAGCAGCTTTTGTGTATTGCCAGAGTTATGCTCAGAATTCCGGATATGTTGATTCTGGACGAGGCAACCTCTTCGATCGATACCCGTACAGAAATGAAGATTCAGGAAGCGTTTCAGAGTATGATGAGGGGACGTACCAGCTTTATTGTGGCACATCGGCTTTCTACTATTCGGGAGGCAGATGTGATCCTTGTGATGAAGGATGGAAATATTATTGAACAGGGCAGCCATGAGGAGTTGTTAGAAAAAGGCGGATTTTATAAAAATCTGTATGAAAGCCAGTTTGCGTCTTAGAAAAAAGCCCGGGGAGATCATGCATTTCCCCGGGCGGTCATATATTCATGCTCGCGTTTTAATTCTGCAAGACAGTCTTTTGCGAGCCAGTGCTGATTGGTCGGTGTGAGGATCGCTTTGTACGGAAACGGTCCCGCACCGCTTTTTTTCAAAGCAAGAAGCGCCTGATCCAGCTTCTGGTTGGAAAGTCCGCAGAATACGATCATTGTATCGGAGAGCTCTTCTCCGTCATAAATTTCTTCAGAAGGTGTCATGTCCGGCAGCCCTGCAAGTACACCGAGAGGCTGGCTGTAATCTTTGAGTGTAATGTGGCGGAGACGCACACGAAGCGGAAGCAGTGCACGTTCCACTTTCTTTTTTACTTCTTTGTCTGATATATGGAATTAATAAAATACTTTCTCTCATACAGATGAAATCTCCTATCTATCTTTTTGCATTTATTGTAATAGATTTATCTTGTAAGGAAAGGGCAGATTATAAAAAATCTATT
>ENA-OQEL01000699-OQEL01000699.1-human-gut-metagenome-genome-assembly--contig:-NODE-699-length-10890-cov-5.514912_pt1 | contig 10890 bp, 10 predicted proteins | sample MGYA00242796_ERZ504637 | MGnify/ENA primary metagenome ERZ504637 (study PRJEB26092, sample SAMD00036306) | human gut metagenome | host: Homo sapiens | study: EMG produced TPA metagenomics assembly of... | reverse complement strand
CTTTCGACATCAAGGTTTCGGGCTCAAAACAGCATCCCCAGATACTGGATGTGCTGCGCCGGAAGTTCATCACGCTCACTCCCGAAGAGTGGGTGCGCCAGCATTTCGTTCATTTTCTCATCGAGCACAAGGGGTATCCTGCCTCTCTGCTCGCCAACGAAATCCAGCTGAAATGTGGCGACAAGGTGCTGCGCGCCGACAGTGTTCTCTACTCCCGTGAGCTGCAGCCCCGCATGATTATCGAGTACAAAGCCCCTCACATCCCCATCACGCAGAAAGTATTCGACCAGATTTCGGTCTACAATCTTCTGCTCCATGTCGACTTTCTGGTGGTGAGCAACGGGCTGGAGCATTACATCTGCAAGATGGATTATGAAAGTAAAAAATATGTATTTTTAGAGACCATTCCCGATTATTCCGATTTATTGACATTATGAGAGCGTCGGGGGATAGTCCGGAAGTTTTTAAACAGAGTTTCCCCAGCCTTCAAATTTTGCGAATTTCCGCCCAACCGGCCATCCGTTTTAGAATTCGCGAATTTTGGAGGCCTTTTTCTGCCCCCTTTTCCTCTCCCTTTTTGAGTACTCCTTTCCCTCCTCCTTTTTGAGCACTCCTATTCCTCTCCCTTTTTGAGCACTCCTTTTCCTCTCCCATCCCCTTTCTCGCGTTATTTTTTAATAAAAAACCCATTTTCTTTTTGTAGTCTCCTCCTTTTATACTATCTTTGCATAAGATAAGCTGCACTCGGCAATTTGAAAGCAAGCTTTCATTGCCCTCGTTTGCATTATCTTTGCAACTAATATATATATATTAAGGTATAGACTGCCTAAAAGAACAGAAAGAAATGGAGAATAAAAAGATAAAAATCGCCGTAGCCGGAACAGGATATGTAGGCCTGAGCATCGCTACCCTGCTGAGCCAGCATCATGAGGTGGTGGCAGTAGACGTGGTATCCGAAAAGGTGGAGCTCATCAACTCGCGCCGCTCGCCTATCCAGGACGAATACATAGAGAAATATCTGGCAGAAAAGGAACTCAACCTCAAAGCCACAATCGATGGAGAAGAAGCCTATCAGGATGCCGACTTCGTAGTGATTGCCACACCAACCAACTATGATCCGGTGAAAAACTACTTCGACACCTCGCACGTAGAAGAAGTCATCCGTCTGGTGATGCAGGTGAATCCCGATGCCATCATGGTCATCAAGAGCACCATTCCGGTAGGCTACACCGAAAGCATCCGCCAGAAGACGGGCAGCAAGAACATCATCTTCGCTCCTGAATTCCTGCGCGAGAGCAAGGCACTCTACGACAACCTCTACCCGAGCCGCATCATCGTGGGCAGACCGAACGGTGACGAGCGACTGGACCAGGCAGCCCGCACCTTTGCAGAACTGCTGAAAGAGGGAGCCATCAAGCAAGACATAGAAACCCTGTTCATGGGACTTACCGAGGCAGAGGCGGTGAAACTCTTTGCCAACACCTACCTCGCCCTGCGCGTGAGCTACTTCAACGAGCTGGATACCTACGCCGAAATGAAGGGCCTCGACACCAAGGCGATTATCGACGGAGTGGGTCTGGACCCTCGCATCGGCACCTTCTACAACAACCCTTCCTTCGGATACGGCGGCTACTGTCTGCCGAAAGATACCAAGCAGCTGCTCGCCAACTATGCCGATGTGCCTGAGAATCTGATTCAGGCGATTGTGGAGAGCAACCGCACCCGCAAGGATTTCATCGCCGACCGCGTGCTGAACATGGCTGGCTACTACGATTATGCCAACCAGAACAACTTCAGCGAGGAGGAAGAGAAGCCTTGCACTATCGGCGTATACCGGCTCACGATGAAGAGCAACAGCGACAACTTCCGCCAGAGCAGCATACAGGGCGTGATGAAGCGCATCAAGGCAAAGGGCGCGCAGGTTATCATCTACGAACCTACGCTGAAAGACGGAACCACCTTCTTCGGAAGCCGCATCGTAAACAACCTGGATGCCTTCAAGCAGCAGAGCCAGGCCATCATCGCCAACCGGTATGACAAGTGTCTGGATGATGTGGAAGAGAAGGTTTACACCCGCGATATTTTCAGAAGAGACTGATTTTGAGTTAAAAGTTAATAGTTAATAGTTAATAGTTAATAGTTAACAGTTGAAAGCTGAAAGCTGAAGACGGAAAATAGGAAAACAATAATATTTATAATAAAGAGAAAAATAAGAAATGGCAAAATTAGTAATCAATTCCTACGAGGAATTTGCATCTCACCTCGGTGAGAAGTTAGGAGAATCAGACTGGTTGCAGATTGACCAGGACCGTATCAACAAGTTCGCAGACGCTACACTCGACCCACAGTGGATCCACGTAGACGTAGAGCGCGCCAAGGTAGAGAGCCCTTACCACAGCACCATTGCTCATGGTTACCTCACCCTCTCAGTACTCCCATACCTCTGGCAGCAGATTATCGAGGTAAACAACCTCAAGATGCTCGTAAACTACGGCATGGACAAGATGAAGTTCGGTCAGCCAGTCATCACCGGTTCACGCGTGCGCCTGGTAGCCACTCTCCACGACATCCAGAACATCCGTGGCATCTGCAAGACCAGCATCAAGTTTGACATCGAAATAGAAGGTCAGCGCAAGCCAGCCCTCTCAGGCATCGCTTCTTTCCTCTACTATTTCAACAACTAAAAGATGGCAGCAGGTAAATGGATTGGTGGTGTGCTCGGTTTCATCACAGCCGGTCCGCTGGGAGCCCTGGCAGGCTATGCCCTCGGTTCCCTCTTTGAGCACGGGCTGGATGCGGTAAACCGCGACGGCGACCACCATTACAACAACGCCTACGATGCCTACAGCGGCCAGCAGCACAACGGCCGCCAGGGCTTCGGCAACCAGGGCTACAGCCGCCAGCAGAGCTATGAGGGAGAGCGAAACTCCTTCATGTTTTCGCTGCTGGTGCTCAGTTCCTACATCATCAATGCAGATGGCAAGATCATGCATTCCGAGATGGAGATGGTGCGCCGCTTCCTGCGTCAGAATTTCGGCGAGGCAGCCAAGCAGCAGGGCGAGGAAATCCTCCTCAAACTCTTCGAACAGCAGAAGCAGATGGGCATGCAGCAGTACCGTTCGGTGATACAGGACAGCTGTCATCAGATACGTGCCAACATGATGTATGAACAGCGCCTGCAGTTGCTCAATTTCCTCGTCATGATAGCCCAAGCCGATGGAGTTGTGAATTCTCAGGAGATTCAGGCACTCAAGGAGATGGCCATCCACATGGGTCTTTCTGCCGAGGATGTAGACCAGATGCTGAACCTGGAGAGCGGGGCTTCTTCAGCAGGCAGTCTGGATGATGCCTACCGTGTTCTGGGTATCAGTCCTGACGCCTCAAACGATGAGGTGAAGGCCGCTTACCGCAAGATGGCGCTCAAGCATCATCCTGACAAGGTAGCAGCACTGGGCGAAGATGTGCGACGTGCAGCCGAGAAGAAATTCCAGGAAATCAACGACGCCAAAGACCGCATTTACAAGGCTAGAGGACTCTAGGGTCCGGATTAGGATTAAAAGTTCCAGATTAGGATTATAAAGGAGTTAAGACAGATTGTCCTAGCTGCCTGAAAACGAAAAAATAAAGGCTCGCCAATCAATTTTGGCGAGCCTTTATTGTATCTTATCGTATCTTTATCAGAAGATTATCATCCGAAAAGAGCGGAGAGAGGAGGAAGATTAATCCTCACCCTCAGTCTTTCTTCTGCGGATAGCGCGCTTGCGCTTTGGCTTCTCCTCAGTCTTAGGAGCCTCAATCTTAACACCAGCCAATTCTGGGTCGATGAGGATACGGCCGCAATACTCACAAGGGATAATCTTCTTGTGCATCTTGATATCAAGCTGGCGCTGAGGTGGAATCTTGTTGAAGCAACCGCCACATGCATCACGCTGCACGTAAACGATACCCAAACCGTTGCGGGCACCATTACGGATGCGCTTGAAGCTCTGGAGCAAACGTGGCTCAATCTTCTTCTCGAGCTCGAATGCCTTCTCCTTCAAATTCTCCTCTTCCTCACGGGTTTCAGCCATGATTGACTCGAGCTCAGAACGCTTCATTACCAGACCCTTCTCGCGGTCAGCCTTCTGGTCCTCAGCCTTGTGAAGGTCGTTCAGGCGCTCGTTGATTGTCTGCTGCGCCTCGCGGATTTTCTTGCTGCAAAGTTCGATTTCCAGCTCCTGGAACTCGATTTCCTTGCTCAAAGTATCATACTCGCGGTTGTTGCTAACCATTTCGAGCTGCTTCTTATAACGCTCCACGCTAGCCTGAGCCTCCTCAATCTCGTGCTGCTTCTGATCGATGGCGCGGTCAAACTGCTCAATATCGGTCTGGATTTTCTCGATACGGGTGGTAAGACCAGCAATATCGTCTTCCAAATCCTGAACTTCGAGAGGCAACTCACCTCTCAACGCACGCTTTTCATCAATTGCAGACAAGGTGGTCTGAAGCTGATATAGAGCCTTCAACTTCTCTTCCACTGTCAAATCTGTAGGATCTTTCTTTGCCATAACTTTATTTTTTTAATGTTGAATGTTAAATGTTGAATGTTGAATGAGGCTTGCGCCCTTCCAACCTATAAATACAATATCGGATTCGTATTTATCTCCGAGATGCAGCATTTGGCATCAGGGAAATTCTCCTGGATGATGCTGCGGAAGATTTCGCCCGTAAACTGCTCACTCTGATAGTGGCCGATGACGCAGATCTGAATCTCCTGCTCGTGGCCGAAATACTCGTGATAGCTCATCTCGCCCGTGATGAAGGCATCGGCACCTGCCTTGATGGCTGCGTCGAGCAAGAAAGCACCTGCTCCACCGCAGAGTGCCACCTTCCTGATAGGCCGGCGAAGCAACTGGTTGCACTGCACGCACTCCACGCCAAACCGCTCCTTGAGCATCAGCACCAAGTCGTCGGCTGCCAGGTCCTCAGCCACCTCTCCGATGACGCCCTCGCCGCCTTTCACGCCGTCCACTTCCTTCTCGCCTGCAAAGAACTGCACGTTTCGCAGTCCCAGTTTCTCGGCAATCTTGAAGTTCACGCCGCCCGCAGCCGCATCCATGTTGGTATGCATCGCCACGATGGTAATATCATTCTTAATCGCCTTGCGCACGGTACGCTGCACGTAGTTCTCGTCCGAGATTCTCGCCAGTTTGCGGAATATCAGCGGATGATGGCTCACGATGAGGTTACATCCCTTCCGGATGGCCTCGTCTACCACGGCTTCAGTAACGTCAAGACACAACAATGCCCCTGACATTTCTACCGCCTCTGTCAATCCAACTTGCAGGCCGGCATTATCATATCCTTCCTGCAAGGGCAGAGGCGCGTAATGTTCAAGGGCATCAACTACCTGTTTTATTTTCACGCTCCTATTCAATATTTTATTTTTAGACTGCAAAGTTACTCATTTTTCCCCGATTTTATCTCCATACAGCCCTCCGTTTAAACTTTTTTAATACAAAGTTTCGCTTTTGCGCAAAATATTTCACAAAAACAGCCGATAGTTGTAGATTTTTTATTAATTTTGCAAGCATACTTCATAAAAGCAGAACGGAGCCTGTCCCCAAGGAAAGGTTCCCGATGAAGAACAGAGTAGAATAAATTGGTTTAGAACTTCGTATCATAAAAATAGTATAGCTTATGCATCAATCTACATTACACTGCGATTTCGCACTCCCTGCCGAATGGGAGCCACAGAGCGCCATCATGCTCACCTGGCCACATGCCGGCACCGACTGGAAGCCGTATCTGCCTGAAATTACAGATACTTATCTCGAACTGGCAGATATCATCACGCGCTACGAGCAGCTGCTTGTGGCTACACCCGATGTGCCTGCCACCAGATACCAGCTCAAGAAAAAACTCTCTGCCGAACAGATGAGCCGCGTGCTGCTCTACGAGGTAGAAAGCAATGATACCTGGGTGCGCGATCACGGACCCCTCACGATGGTGCTGCGCAGAAAGCAGAACACCTGGATGGTGCCTTACCGCATACTCGACTTCAAGTTCAACGGCTGGGGCGAAAAGTTCAGATGGGAGAAGGATAATGCCATCACCCTGCAACTATACTATCAGGCAGCCTTCAATGCCGATATAGAGAACCACCAGGGCTTCGTGCTCGAAGGAGGCAGCATCGAGAGTGACGGAAAGGGTACACTCTTCACCACCTCACAGTGCCTGCTGGCGCCTCACCGCAACCAGCCGCTCGACCACGACAGCATCGACCATCTGCTGCAGACTTTCTTCCAGCTCAAGAGAGTCGTCTGGCTGGATCACGGCAATCTGATAGGCGATGATACCGACGGCCACATCGACACCATCGTGAGAGTGGCTCCACACGACACCTTATTATATGTAGGCTGCGATAATCCGGAAGATGAGCAGTATGAAGATTTCCAGGCGCTGGAAAAGCAGCTCAAGAGCCTCTTCACCTGGGAGGGATACCCTTACCGCTTGCTCAAACTGCCGATGCCCGACCCTATCTATGATGAGGGCGACTGCCTCACCACCAACCCGGATAGCGAGGGCGACCGCCTGCCAGCCACCTATGCCAACTTCCTGATACTGAACAAGGCGGTGATTTATCCCACCTACAATCAGCCGGAAAAGGACGAGGAAGCACGCAAGCAGATTCAGCTCGCCTTCCCCGACCGCGAAATCATCGGCGTAGATTCGCAGACCATCATCCGCCAGCATGGCAGCATCCACTGCATCACCATGCAGTTGCCCAAGGGAGCCCTCAGAGACTCAACCTTCCACATTTAACATTCAACATTTAACATTAAAAGTAAAAAATGAACGTCGGTTTATTACAACTTCATAATACGGCAGATATCGCCAACAACAAGCAGCGCCTGGCAGAAGGCATCATCGACCTCGCCCATCGCGGCGCAGAGCTCATCGTGCTTCAGGAGCTTCATAACTCCCTCTATTTCTGTCAGGTAGAGGATGTTGACCTCTTCGACCTGGCAGAGCCTATTCCGGGCCCTTCGACCGATTTCTACGGCAAGCTTGCCAAGGATCTCGGCGTCGTCATCGTCACCTCCCTCTTCGAGCGCCGCGCTCCGGGGCTCTACCACAATACGGCGGTAGTGATGGAGAAGGATGGAAGCATAGCCGGAAAATACCGCAAGATGCACATCCCCGACGATCCTGCCTACTACGAGAAGTTCTATTTCACTCCGGGCGACCTCGGTTTCCACCCTATCCAGACCTCTGTAGGCAAGCTCGGCGTGCTGGTTTGCTGGGACCAGTGGTATCCCGAAGCAGCCCGTCTGATGGCGCTGCAGGGAGCCGAAATGCTCATCTATCCTACCGCCATCGGCTATGCCACCTATGATACCGAGGAGGAGCAGCAGCGCCAGCGCGAGGCGTGGACTACCGTGATGCGGGGCCATGCCGTAGCCAACGGATTGCCGGTCATCGCCGTAAACCGCGTAGGTTTCGAGCCCGATCCAAGCGGTCAGACCGAGGGTATCCAGTTCTGGGGCAGCAGTTTCGTAGCCGGTCCTCAGGGCGAGCTCCACTACCGTGCCAGCGATCAGGAAGAAGAGAGCCTGGTAGTAGATATCGACCTGAAGCACAGCGAGAATGTGCGCCGCTGGTGGCCATTCCTCCGCGACCGCCGCATCGAGAACTACGGAGATATTACCAAGCGATTTATCGATTAACTGAACTTTCGCATATCAGGAAGTTAAAGGAGTTAAGGAAGTTAAGGAGTTAAGACGTATGTCTTTCAGCTTAAAAACGACGACAAAAAGACTATTGTCTTAACTCCTCAGCGACCGTAGGGAGCGATAACTTCTTCAACTCCTTTAACTCCTGAACTTGTGAAACTTGAATATATAAGGTATAGATTTTCAGGATAAATGGAGAATTTGGAAGTGATGGTGATACTTTTCATCATCGTGATTTTAGGTTACGTCGCCTGCAAGTTGGGATATATGGGCGACAAGTTTGACAAGAAGCTATCCAGCATGGTGGTAGATATCACCTGTCCCCTGCTGGTGCTCTCGTCAGTAATGGGCGATGAGCTGCCCGACCGCACGCTCATCCTTCCCCTCCTGGGCGTAGGTTTTCTTACCTACATCCTTTTGCTGGTATTCGGTTTCTGGGTGCCGCGTCTCATCACGCGCAATCATGATGACCAGGGCATGATAGGTTTTGCGCTGATGTTTGCCAACGTAGGTTTCATCGGCTACCCTATTGTTTCAAGCATATTCGGTCCGAAGGCCATTTTTTATGCCGCGCTGCTCAACATGCCGAACACCTTTTTTATTTTTACGGCAGGTGTAATGCTCATCAAGGGCGAGTACAGCATCAAGCAGTTCAATCCTAAGGTACTGTTTTCTCCGGCTCTTCTGGGTGCCTTCATTGCCGCCCTCCTGGTAGCTTTCGGGGTTCATACGCCTGATATCATTGCGCGTCCGGTAACGATGGTGGGCAACATAACGGTTCCGGCAGCCCTGATGATTATCGGTTCCTCGATGGCTAAGTTGCCGGTGAAGGAGATTATCGGCAGTCCTAAGGTATACCTCTCCTCGTTCTTGCGTCTTGTGGTAGTACCTTTGAGCATTTATTTCCTGTTCAAGGTATGTGGCGTAAGCGATCAGGTCAACGACATCAATACGGTTGTCATTGCGATGCCCGTAGCGAGTTTCGGCACGATGTTCTGTCTGAAATACGGCCGCAATCCTTCTCTCATCACCGAGATGACGTTCATCACCACGGTTGGCAGCATCATCACCATCCCGCTCATCACCCTCCTCTTTTCGTAATGCAGGGAGGGTGAAATGCCTGGCGTACTTGCGTATCTTACTGCAATAACATCTTTTTTTCGCATTGAACGATAAAAAAATCTCCATTTTTTCGTTATTACCCGTTTTTTGCTTATCTTTGCAAATAAATTTGGCACAAAGAAATCCTTTTTACCAATCATATAAATTAGAAAAAAATGAAGATAAACAACAGTACGAAGAAAAGCCTGCTCATCATCGCACTCGCGATAGCCAGTACTACTTACCAGACACAGGCCGCTCCGATAGAACATATCGGCGACAGATACATCATGCATATTCCAGAAATGGAACTCACAGGCGAAGAATCACTCCTCGATGTGCTCATGATGTGCCCGGAAGTCATCTCGCTCGACGGCAACAACATCATCGGCGGAGATCCATTCGCCAACCTCTACGGCAAGTTCGTCATCCGCATCGACAACCAGGAATACGGACTCGATTACGCCACCTTCCTCCACCATTTCAAGGCTCGGGAGATTGAAACCATCAAGGTGTGCCAGAACGCCGAAGTGATGAAGGGATGCAGCAGTCTGAAGAAAGTCATCGACATCACGCTGCGCAAGAAGGAGAACGGAACCACCGGCAGATGGGGACTCTTCGGTGATACCTACGGCGGCGCAAAAGGCATCGTCAGCGTCATGAGCCAGCAGGATAAACTCCGCGTGCTCAGTCATGTAGAAGGCAACTTCCAGCGCACCTCCAGCAGCGATAAGGATGCCTACCAGGGCATCTCAGGCACCACCGTGAACCACTACTCCCACGAGGGCGCCAAGCTCAATCTGCTCTGGACACCTACCGCGAAGGATGTGCTCGAAATAGATGCAATGCAGACCTATACCCGCAACCATTTCACCCACACCCCGGCCGATTACGTGCGCGCCTATCATCTGCAGGCCGACTATACCCGCACGCTCGCCGACAACGGCTCCAACATCCTCTTTACCCTCGGAGCCGAGCATATCAGCGACAACGGACGCACGCTGGAAGAAAACCAGACTGCGCCTTACCAGAACCACTCTACCTACCCCTTCATGGTAGTAGAATACGCCACTCCGGTCATCACCTCCAATCTCTGGATTACGGCAGGTTTCGAGGGCGGACTCTCCATCGAGAAGAACTGCATCGCCGGTTACACCAACCATTCCAACTACCAGGATTTCTACGCCCAGCTGGATTACAACATCGGCAAGTGGGGATTCATGGCAGGCGACCGCTTCCGCATCATCAACTTCCGTCCTAAGCAGATTGCGCCGGAAGAGCACTGGAAGCATACCACGCGCAACCATATCTACTCGGCGAGCGCCTATTACAGCTTCACGCCGGGTCATACCCTGCAGGCCACCTACTGCCGCCGCATCTTCAATCCCGAGTTTGGCGATTTCGTTACCGCGGGCGATATGGAGGGCACCTGGCAGCCGGTTTATACCGCCGATATCGGCAACAGTATGGCGAATGTGGTAGAGCTCAAGCATACCTACAGCCGTCCTGCCTTCGTGCTCAGCACCTCGGTGAAGAACATCCACCAGCACCTGCTCAGCGCCATCCACGACAATACGCTCGGCATCGGCTCCACCGCCTTCTGGCACAAGGGCATCCTTCGCCTCACAGCCGGAGTCAACTACTTCTGGCAGCGCAGCGAAACCCCTTCAGAGGAGGATCAGCAGCACAATGCGGAGTATAATCATTTTGCCGTGTTCAAGTTGGCACCGCAGCTCACAATGGCCGATGGCTGGCGCTTTACAGGCAGCCTCATCTGGTGTACCCGTCGCCGCAGCGATACCTACACCCCGGCTAATCTCTATGCCGAGGTAGGGGTATACAAGAATCTGGGCAAGCACTGGACGCTCGAAGGCCGCTTCCACGATATGGCGAGCCAGCACTTCGGCAACCGCGCTGCCACCATCGGCTGCACGTATTATTTTTAATTGAACTTTCGTATGTGGGGAAGTTAAGTGAAGTTAGGGAAGTTAGAGGGAAGTTAAGGGACAAATGTCCTACGTTTTACGAAAGAAGACTATTGTCTCTTCACTTCCCGAACGACCGTAGGGAGTGA
>ENA-OQEL01000698-OQEL01000698.1-human-gut-metagenome-genome-assembly--contig:-NODE-698-length-10904-cov-3.080913_pt1 | contig 10904 bp, 9 predicted proteins | sample MGYA00242796_ERZ504637 | MGnify/ENA primary metagenome ERZ504637 (study PRJEB26092, sample SAMD00036306) | human gut metagenome | host: Homo sapiens | study: EMG produced TPA metagenomics assembly of... | reverse complement strand
CCGAACTCGCCCTCGATCTCCTCACCTACGGAAACCAGATTTCTGGCAGTCGTCGTGATTTTGTCGTAGATTTTGCGGTTCAGCTTGTCAAGATTGGAGTCGATACAGTCCATAAGACTGATTCCAAGGGTAATGGTACGAACGTCCAGATTCTCTTTTTCGATCATCTCGTTCGTTTCCTTTACTTCAAACAGATTTATCATGTCGTTTTTCTCCTTCGCTTTAGATACGGTGCATCATATTGAAAATATCTTCATGCTGGCAGCGGATGACAACGCCGATGGAACTTCCAAGCTCCTCCAGATCTTTTGCAAGCTCTGCGTTGGATTTCTCGCTCTTGGAGACGTCCGTTACCATCATCATGTTGAAATATCCCTGCACAATCGTCTGAGAAATGTCTTCGATGTTTACCTGGTTCTCTGCCAGATAATTACATACCTTTGCGATAATGCCCACGGTGTCCTTGCCTACGACAGTGATAATTGTCTTCTTCATGTTTCCATTCTCCTTTTTCTGGTTTTATGTCAAAGCCCCGGAAAAACCGGTAATGGCGGCCTTGCGAAAAACATGGTATGTAGCTAAAAATGTATATTTAAACCTCAATTAACGGTGATACTTCGCTTCTTTTAGCGACAGCGAGATGAAAATCACCCGAGTGATACGGATTATCACCCGTTGTGACCTCGCAGGCCACGGTTTCAAAGGCCAGTGCCTCATAATTATTTTCCTTGCTCAGATGGCCGAGCAGCACTTCCTGCAGATTGTCGTGCAGAATCTCGCAGAGGAGATGGCCTGCCGCCAGGTTCGATAAATGGCCTTTCGCCCCGGCGATCCGTTGTTTTAACGGATACGGGTACGGTCCGACCGCAAGCATGTTCTCGTCGTGATTTGCCTCCAACAAAACGGCATCCAGCCCGGTCAGATTCTGAACCGTGTAATCGCTGTAGACACCAAGGTCCGTCGCGATCGCAATCGATTTCCCGCCGGATTCCATGCGGTAGCCGACCGGCTCTGCCGCATCGTGGGAGATCGTAAACGGATGTACGGCGATATCACCCAGCGTAAACGTGTCATCCGCGTGAATCGTGTGGAAAATCCCCTCCGGAAACTTTCCAAGGCTCTTCGTCTGCTGCATCGCCTGAATTGTTCCATCCGTTGCGTAAATCGGAATACCGTACCGGCGCGCCAGCACGCCAAGGCCCTGGATATGATCGGAATGCTCATGTGTCACGAGAATGCCGTCCAGCTCCTTCGCGCTGCGGTCGAGAACAGCCAGTCCCGCCTCCACGCGCTTTCCGCTGATGCCCGCATCGATCAGAAGGCTTGTGGTCTCGCTTCCCGCGAAAATGCAGTTTCCGCTCGAACCACTTGCAATACTACAAAGTTTCATATCTTTTCATCCTATGGTCTAACTGTTTTTTTGTTTCCTCAAAATCGCCGCTGTTGTCGATTTCAAAATCGCAGTGGCTGCTGAATTCATCCTCGGAAAGCTGATTTGCCATGATTTCGCGAACTTTCTTCTCGGAATAGCCGCGTCCTTCGATCAATCGCTCCTTCCGGACTTCTTCATCCGCATAAATATACCACAGTTCATCACAAATTTCATCATATTTTTCTTCGATTAAGAGTGCGGCCTCCACAAAGACGTATTCCGTCCCTGCTTTTTCCGCGGCTGCAATGGCTTTTTTGATATACCGTTTTACCGCCGGATGAATGATCGCATTCAGGGCTTTTAACTTTTCTTCGTCCTGAAAAACGATCTCAGCAATCCGTTTCCGGTCAAGTTCGCCGGTCTCTGTGGTGATCTGTCTGCCGAACAGCTTCACAATCTCTCCATAGCATTCGCCGCCCGGCAGCATCACAAGGTAACCTGCCTCGTCCGCCTGGATCACCGTTGCATCATAATTCTGTCCAAGGTACGTGAGCACTTCGCTTTTTCCGGCGCCAACGCCGCCTGTAATTCCAAAAACTTTCATTCTTTTGTATCCTTTCGCTCCTGGTATGAGTGCGCTATTTCGCCTCGTACCAGTTGTTTCCTGTGTGCATATCGATCTCGAGTTTGACAGCCAGATGTGCTGCCCCGGTCATCTCCTCTTCCAGGATCTGTTCTGCCTTTTCGAGCTCGTCTTCCGGCACTTCCAGCAGCAGCTCATCGTGTACCTGAAGAAGAAGTCTGGTCTTTAACTGCTCCTCTTTCAGCCGTTTCGCCACGCGGATCATCGCTATTTTAATAATATCCGCCGCCGTTCCCTGGATCGGCGCATTCATCGCAACGCGCTCGCCGAATGACCGCTGCATAAAGTTGCTCGATTTCAGCTCCGGCATCGGCCGTCTGCGTCCGAACATCGTCACGGAATAGCCTTTCTCTTTGGCATCCTCTACGCAGCGGTTCAAAAACTCATGGATACCCGGATACGTCTCGAAATACTGCTGGATATAGGCCTCTGCCTCTTTCCGGCTGATGCCGAGATCCTGGCCCAGACCGAACGAACTGATGCCGTATACGATACCGAAGTTGACCGCCTTCGCATTTCTTCTCTGCAGCGGTGTTACCTCTTCAAGCGGCACATGGAACACTTTCGATGCCGTCATGCGGTGGATATCCTCCGCCTCGCGGTACGCCTCGATCAGGTTTTCATCGCCCGACATGTGGGCCAGCACGCGGAGCTCAATCTGGGAATAGTCGGCATCCAGAAAGACACAGCCAGGCTTTGGCACGAAGGCTTTCCGGATCAGACGGCCAAGCTCCATCCGCACTGGAATGTTCTGCAGATTCGGATCGGTACTGCTGATGCGGCCGGTCGCGGTGATGGTCTGGTTAAATGTCGAATGGATTCTTCCATCTTTCCCGATCACGGCCTGCAGACCGTCGGCGTACGTCGATTTCAGTTTGGCAAGCTGGCGGTACTCCAGAATATCGGCAACGAGTTTGTGATCCGGTGCGAGCTTTTCGAGCACATCGGCGGCGGTGGAATAACCCGTCTTGGTCTTTTTGCCGCCCGGAAGCTGCAGCTTTTCAAACAGAATCACGCCGAGCTGCTTCGGGGAATTGATGTTGAACTCCTCGCCGGCCTCCTCGTAGATCTGTGCCTCCAGCTCTCCGATCCGCTCCGCCAGCTCAGCTCCGTAAACGGAAAGTGCTTCTTTTTCTGCGGCGATTCCATCCGCTTCCCATCTGACGGAGCGTAAACACCAGCGGAATCTCCACATTCCGGTACAGATCCCACATGCCCTGCTCCTTCAGCAGCTTTTCCATGTTTTCCTGTGCGGCAAATACAGCATACGCCTGATGACCTGCATACGACTCCTGCTGTTCCGGCGTCATCTTTCCTGCGGCCGGAATCTTGCTTCCGCCGAAGATCTCTTCCACTGCCGGCACATAGCGGTGTACGTACTCTTTTACGATATCATCGTACGAATACTGTGATTTCAATGGATTTAATAAATACGCGGCAATTCCGGCATCAAACAGATGGGCTTCATCGGCGTCCGGCATATCCTTCAGAAATTCTTTTCCGTCCATGACGCAGAAAACCGGAATCTGCTTCTGCAACTCAGTCAATTTTTCTTTTAAATAATCTCCGGTCAGGAAACCTTCTGCTGGGAAGTAAACAACATCCGGCTCTCCGCTTCCATACGCAACTGCCATACCGACAAGTGAACGGCTCCGATCTGCCATCGGTCCGTCCTTCGGGGTTTCTTCTGTCAGAAGAGCGGCTCCTGCCTTCTCCTCCTTCGCGATGGTTCCAAAGAGTTCTTCCGCCTCGGAAAAATCCGTTACGGTGCGCAGAAAGACGGCATCCTCTGGTTCTGCATTCGTCTCCTCGAAGCGGCCCAGCAGGTTTTTAAACTCCAGACGTTTGAACATCTCATACGCTTTTGATGTATAAAAATTCGAGAGTGCCGCTTTTTCACGGTCGAGCTCCACCGGCGCATCGGTATCAATCGTTGCAAGTTTTTTGCTTAATTCCGCCAGATCATAATGATCACGCATCGCCTCTTTTGCCTTGTTCGGTTTGATCTCCTCGAAATGTGCATGCGCATTTTCCAGTGTCTCGTACTGCAGCAGGATTTTCGTCGCGGTTTTCTCGCCGACACCCGGCAGACCCGGGATATTGTCTGCGGTATCGCCCATCAGCGCTTTCAGATCGATGATCTGTTTCGGGAGAAGACTGTATTTTTCCAGCACCTCTGCCGTGTGGTAATTTTCAATCGTCGTCACACGCTTTACGGTCTTTGGAATCCGGATCAGAATGTGGTCCGTTGCAAGCTGCAGCAGGTCGCGGTCTCCGGATACGATCGTAACTTCCATCCCTTCCGCCTCGCATTTGCGGCCGAGCGTTCCTAAGATATCATCCGCCTCATAGCCCTCTTTTGTGACAATCTCAATGTCCATTGCTGCGAGCACTTCCTGGATCACCGGGACCTGTTCGCGCAATTCCTGCGGCATCGGCTTTCTCGTTTCCTTGTACTGGTCATACATTTTGTGGCGGAATGTCGGCGCATGGAGGTCAAACGCCACGGCAAGATACTGCGGCTGCTCCTCATCGAGAATTTTAAACAGAATATTCAGGAATCCATATACGGCGTTCGTGTGCAGTCCTTCTGCATTGGACAGATCCGGTACGCCGTAAAAAGCCCGGTTCAGAATACTGTGTCCGTCCAGTAATACGATTTTATCACTCATAATAATCCTTTCAGCCAGGGTAATTCTATCACTTCAAAATAGTGCAGAGCCAGGAGCACCAGAAACAGAACGAGAATCAGCATCAGCACCCGGAAAAACGTAATCTTTGTACCGGCGGTGTCTCGCTTCTTCCTCTTTTTTCTCCAGATCGCGTTCCAGAAGTCCTGTCAGATTGTAGGAATCGGGCGCGTCATCCTCGAAATATGCCATCGCACGGTTCACAATAAAATATGTCTCCAGTTCCTCGTGGCATGTATGGCATTTCCGGATATGGGAAATAAAGGTTCCATCTCTTTCTCCGGCATATTTCCCTGCACGTATTGGCTGTATTAATTTTTCTGCTTCTTACAGTCCATAAAATCCTGCTCTCCTTTTGTATCCGGCCAGTGTTTTCCTCTGGCCGTTTTTTCTGCTATCTACCATCATACACTATTTTCTCATAATTTAAAAGAGACAACCCGCCGAAAATGGGTTGTCTCTTGTTCTCTTATAAGATAACTGTTTTCTAGTGGATTTCCATTATGCACGGACAATGTTCGGGGTCTCTTTTCCTGCCTCGAAATCCAGTGCATTCTGCAGTGTGGTCTCTGCAATCGCACGCAGTGCTTCCTCGGTGAAGAATCCCTGATGTGAAGTGATCATAACGTTCGGGAAGGACAGGAGACGTGCTGTGGTGGAGTGCTCCAGAATCTCATCGGAACGGTCCTCGAATACGTTCGGGGTTTCCTCCTCGTATACGTCAAGGCCGACGCCGAAGAATTTTCTTGCACGGATTCCCTCGATCAGGTCGTCTGTCTTTACCAGACCTCCGCGGGACGTATTGACCAGGATCACGCCGTCTTTCATCTTTTTGATGCTCTCGCGGTTGATCATGTGGTATGTGCTGTCCATCAGCGGGCAGTGCAGGGAGATCAGATCACTCTGTGCCAGCAGTTCATCAAGAGTTACGTACGTAACAAAATCTTTTAAGGATTCATTCTGGTATACATCGTAAGCAATAACTTTCATGCCGAAACCGCGGCAGATTCTTGCCATAGCCGCACCGATTTTTCCGGTTCCGACGATTCCGGCGGTCTTCTGATAGAAGTTAAATCCCATCAGTCCGCCCAGGCTGAAGTCGTTTTCTCTTACTTTCGTATATGCTTTGTGCATGTGGCGGTTGACCGTCATGGCCAGTGTCATCGCATGCTCAGCTACAGCCTCCGGGGAGTAACCCGGTACACGGCGTACATCAATGCCGTATTTTGCAGCTGTCTTTAAATCTACGTTGTTGAAGCCTGCGCAACGCATCAGGATCAGCTTGACACCTGCCTCATGCAGTGCTTCTACGGTTTTTGTTCCGACATCGGAGTTTACGAAGGCGCACACGGCATCGTAGCCCTTTGCCAGGGAAGCGGTTCTTGCAGCAAGGCCGGTTTTTAAATATTCCACTTCAATTTCTGGAAACTGCTCTTTGGTTCGGTCGAAAGATTCTCTGTCGTAGCTCTGGGTATCGTAAAATAAAATTTTCATAATGTTTTTCCTCCTCGCTTTGCGGTCATCTTATTGTTCCCGCTTACAGGTATTACTATACTTCATTGTTAAAACTTTGTCAATGTATTATTTGTTAAAATTTTATCAATTAGTAAATTTATTTTCAACATCTTTCACAACAGTACAAATTTACTGGATCACCTCGTCCAGGAACCGGGACGGCTCGACTTTCTTTTCAAACCGTTCCTCCACGTAACAGAGCGTCAGCTCTTTCCGGGCGCGCGTCATTCCGACGTAGAACATCCGCCGCTCCTCCTCGATCGCCTCCGCAAGGACTGCTTTCTGATACGGCATTACACCCTCGTTGACGTCAAGAAGATAGACCTTGTCGTACTCGAGTCCCTTGACGCTGTGCAGGGTGGAAACCATAACTCCTTCCGCACTCTCTGCGCGCTGCTTCTGTTTTTCCTTCATCTTCTGCTGGTATTCCTCAATATGTGCAAACCAGCCCTCGATGCTTTTCTGGGTCTTTGCCGCCTCCTGCAGCTCGTCCAAAACGGAAATCAGATCATCCTCTTTCAGATGGCGGTATGCAGCATATTCCTTCACATACTGTTCATAGCCGATCGCATAGCGGATGTAATTGACCGCGCCGAACGGCGATAAATGCGTCAGTGTCGTGATATCCTGCTCCAGTTTGCGGATCCGCTGGCACATCCAGTCTTTTTCTTCGTAATATTCCAGAAGTGCATCGAACGAAACAGTCGCCTCCTCAAAGGCATCCCGCGACAGATAACGGTTCGGGCGGTTGGCAATCTTTAAAAACTCGCCGCGCTTCCGGCTTCCCATCGCAAGATTCAGATACGTCAGCAGATCTTTCGCAATCCAGTGGTCATAGAGATCCGGCAGGGTATCCCGCATCTGGAACGGGATCTGTGCTTCCATCAGTTCCTCTACTGCTGTCCGGCAGCCAAGATTCGTGCGGAACAAAAGCGCCATCTCTTCATACGGACAGCCGTTTTTCTCCGCCTCCCGCAGCTCCTCGGCAACGGCACGCATCTCCTCGCGCGGGTTCTTATATCCCCGGATTGCAACCGGAGCGCCTTTCTCGTTGTCGGTGGAAATCGCCTTTTCATACCGCTTTTTGTTGTGGTGGATCAGGCATTGGGACCGCTTCACGATAAATTCCGTACTACGGTAATTTTTATCGAGCACTACCTGCGCCGCGCCCGGGTAATCTTTCGGAAAATTCAGCATGATCTCCGGCTTGGCCCCGCGGAACTGATAAATCGACTGATCGTCATCACCGACAATAAAGAGGTTATTTTCCGGCAGCGCCAGCATCCGCACAATCTCATACTGCACGGGGCTGATGTCCTGAAACTCGTCAATCAGGATATACTGAAATTTCTGCTGCCAGGCGCGGAGGACCTCCGGCCGCTCCAGAAAGAGACGTTTGCACTGCACCATCAGATCGTCGAAATCGAGTTTTTTGTTCTCCTTCCGCCATTTCTCATACGCCTCATAGATTTCGCGAAATTTTTCCTGCGGCATACAGGCGGAATAGTAATGTTCCAGCGGGATCTGATTGTTCTTCACAGTGCTGATTTCGCGCGCCAGATTTTCCTCGAGATCCTCTTCCTCCAGGTCTCTGGCATAGTGGTTGACCAGCTCGCGCATCAGCCGCTTTTTCTCTTCCTCGCTTAAAATATTGTTGCCGGACATGCGATACGTATGGCGCAGAATCGCGTAGAATACCCCGTGGAACGTTCCAAAGGTGACCTGGGTACTCGTCTTTCCCATCGCCTTCAAATACCGCTCCTTCATCTCTTTTGCCGCCGCACGCGTAAATGTTACGACAAGAATACGAGAGGCGGAAATGCCGCTCGTTACAAGCTGGCAGGTCCGCCCCGTAATCACTGCGGTTTTCCCCGACCCCGGTCCGGCAAGGACCATCATGGGGCCCGGTGGTATGCATCACCGCTTTTTTCTGTGAATTATTATATATCATTTGGATAATTTCTCAATCGCTTTGTCGATGCGGGCAAGAGACTCCTCTTTTCCCAGAACCTCAAGGATTTCCGTTGCGCCGGCCGGTGTCATCTGTTTTCCGGAAAGAGCGGTACGGATCGGCCACATAATATAACCGGTCTTGTATCCTTTTTCTTTTCCGAATGCGCTGAGCATCTCAAAGAGAGCATCATTGCTGAAATCTTCCTGCGCTGCCAGCAGCGGTTTTACTTCCTGAAGAAGTGCAAGGGAGGTCTCCTCGTTTGTCTTCATCTTTTTGTGAGTGTACATCGAAGCGTCGTATTCCGGAACTTCCTCGAAGAAGTCGATGAGGTCTGCAATATCCGGGAATACTTCGATTCTTGTTTTTACCATGGCTGCAATTTTCTTAAAATCGAGCGGACGGTGGATTGTCTTCTGGATATACGGAAGCGCCATCTCATAGAACTTCTCGTCGTCCATTGCCTTCATGTACTCGCCGTTCATCCAGCGGAGTTTTGTCATATCGAAAACGGCCGGAGATTTGCTGATGTGGTGGTAATCGAAGATTTTTACCAGCTCCTCGAGAGAATAGATCTCGCGGTTTCCTTCCGGGCTCCATCCAAGAAGGGCTACGAAGTTGACAATGGCATCTTTTAAGAAGCCCTGATCGATCAGGTCTTCATAAGAAGAATGGCCGCAGCGTTTGGACAGCTTCTGATGCTCCTCGTTGGTGATCAGCGGACAGTGTACGTAAACCGGAACTTCCCAGCCGAATGCCTCGTAAATACGGTTGTATTTCGGGGATGAGGACAGATACTCATTACCGCGGACAACGTGGGTTACACCCATCAGATGGTCGTCGATGACGTTTGCGAAGTTGTAGGTCGGATATCCGTCGGATTTGATCAGGATCAGGTCTTCCAGCTCCTCGTTGTTTACGGTGATATCTCCGTAGATCTCATCATGGAAGGTTGTGGTTCCTTCGGTCGGCATATTGAAACGGATGACGTACGGTTTGCCGGCTGCCAGATTGGCCTCTACTTCCTCTTTGGAAAGACCAAGGCAGTGTTTGTCGTAGATCGAGATTTCTTTTCCGCCTACGTTACGCTTGCACTGGCTCAGGCGCTCTGCGTCACAGAAGCAGTAATAAGCGTCACCCTGCTCTACCAGCTGTTTTGCGTATTTCAGGTACAGACCTGCTGCATTACGCTCGCTCTGTACGTACGGGCCGCAGCCGCCGTCTTTGTCCGGTCCCTCGTCGTGTACCAGGCCGGTCTCTTTTAAGGTACGGTAGATGATATCAAGTGCGCCTTCCTGGAAACGCTCCTGGTCGGTATCCTCGATACGGAGCATAAAGGTTCCGTCATCGTGTTTTGCGATCAGATACGCATACAGGGCAGTACGCAGGTTTCCTACATGCATCCGGCCTGTCGGGCTCGGTGCAAATCTTGTTTTTACATTGCTCATTTTTTCTTTTCTCCTGATTTCTGGTTTTTTCTGGAACAATCCTTTTTGTCTGTTCCCTTCCACCATTTATTTAGATGGAAAACAGCCCGGCGTTTCTTCCGAGCTGCACCATCCTTCCACTTTTGCCAGCGGCAATGCTCTTTTTTCAGACCTCTACGCCGTGCTGTTTCAAATATTCCATAAAGTCGCCGACGGTAGAAAGGTCTGTCAGTTCGTCGGTGTCGATTTCAATTCCGTACTCGTCTTCTAATGCCATAACCATCTCGTAAAGATCCAGGGAATCTGCACCCAGGTCATCTTTAAAAGAGGTATCTTCGTTGATGCTGTCTGCATCACAGTTGAGCTGTTCTACTAAAATTTCTTTTATCTTTTCTAACATTATTCTGCTCCTTCCTGCCTCTACCCGGCAGCCAGTATTTCTTTCGAAAAAAGTGTATCTGTTATTCCGGCATTTGTCAATAGATTTTTCTACTTTTACTGTTCTTCCGCCTGTGCCTCTCCTTCTCCGCTCTTTCCATCCTGGAACACAATAAAGCGGGAGACGCACAGGGCAATGCCGATTTCCGTCAGGATAAAGAGCACCGATGTTCCTCCGTAACTGATAAATGGAAGGGTAATTCCCGTTGCCGGCATCAGTTTCAGAACAACGCACAGGTTCAGAATAACCTGAATGGAAATATGTGCAAAAACGCCGCTCACCATCAGCATTCCATACGCGTCCGGCGCATTCTGTGCAACCACAAACAGACGGTACAGCAGGTAGCCAAACAGCAGCAATACAAGAAGCGCGCCAAATATTCCAAGCTCCTCGCAGATGATCGAGAAGATCATATCGTTCTGTGCTTCCGGAATTGTTGTAATCTTCTGCGTACTGTTGCCAAGTCCTTTTCCGAGAAATCCACCGGATCCAATCGCATAAAGTCCCTGCAGAATCTGATAGCTGCCTCCGGAAAGCCATTCATAGATACGGTTCGACCGGAAGTCACCGCCTATTCTTTCAAAGATCTGCAGATTATTTTTTCAAAAGTGATAATCGCAAAAACGCCAATTACTGCCGCGCCCGGAATCACACGCGCATAAATTTTACCTCCGGGTCCGCCAGAACAAATGACGCAGGCGATGAGTCCAAGAATAATGGCGGTACTCAGGTTGTCCGTCAGAATCCACGCAGCCAGCGCCTGCAGCACGCCAAGTCCGAGGACAATCGCTTTTGCGCGGATGGTACGCATATTTTTTTCCCCGATCTTCAGGATAATGTATGGCAAATACAGAATCAGCCCCTAGC
>ENA-OQEL01000696-OQEL01000696.1-human-gut-metagenome-genome-assembly--contig:-NODE-696-length-10967-cov-1.636255_pt1 | contig 10967 bp, 19 predicted proteins | sample MGYA00242796_ERZ504637 | MGnify/ENA primary metagenome ERZ504637 (study PRJEB26092, sample SAMD00036306) | human gut metagenome | host: Homo sapiens | study: EMG produced TPA metagenomics assembly of... | reverse complement strand
CCGCAAACAAATCTCCCATGCAAAACTGCAGTGGCTCCGCTGAAATTGCAAGTTCTTTCTCGTAGTTACGAATCTGGTAATCTGGATCAGATTCCAGCATCTCAATTAATTTTGCGGTATTGATTGCATCATCCAAACCATCGTGTAACCTGCCGCAATGCTGCATATCGCAAAGCATCAGAGCTTCACTTAAAGAGATTGCCCTGGAAAATCCGCTTCGTTTTACAAATGCATCCTGATAATCAATCCAACGCTTTGGCTGCATGAAATTTTGGATTTGCTCATCTTCTATCTGTTTACTTTTTATTTCCCTTCTCAGTTGAGCAAAGTCACACTCACTCCACGCAAAAACTTTATACTCCCTGTCTCCAAGCCAATTCGTCAGATGTTTCAGGGCTTCCTCAAGTAATGGTGCATTTTTTATCTGAACATTCTGAATACCTGTCAAATTGCTGATATAGTGATCCAATACTCCATATTCCGGATGCACATACTGTCTTAATGTCGCAATCTGCCTGAAATCTTCATTCAATAAAACTGTCCCCATTTCAATGATCTCTGTTGCATATTTATACATTTTGTTTCGATACATTTTTTGGTACTTTGCACATTTCCAGATCAATCACTACATAGTTCATATGAATGCCCTCCATCGAAATAGTTTTTTGCTTTTTATCTTTTTGCTATCATGATTTTTACATGATTTCAGCCGCTCTTTCTGTATTTCTAATGGTATTGTCGAAACAACCTTTCACTCTCCTCTTTCATCTGCTCAACCACTTGTGGCGGCGAAAGAATTTCTATGCTGTCCCCGAGAGAAAACACCCAGCCTAAAAACTGTCTGCTGACATATACGCAGACCGGAACGATAAAATGACCTTTATCCTCAGGAATAATCATCACATCTTTTCCAAAACGATCAATCATCACTCCCACCAACGTATCTCTAATTTTTAATTTTACTAGCTGTTCTTTTCCCCCATACATTCCAAAACTCTTTTTTGCATAATCAGCCATGTCAAGCTGCTGAAAATGCTGTTCACCTTCCCTCTTTTCTTCTGACACCTGGATATGTAGCATCTTATCCACCCGATAATGCTTTATTTTTCTGCTTCAGAATCATAACCTACGAGATAATAGTTTTGTCCTTCCCACGAAAGCCCCACGGACTGATATGATAATACTTTCCGCCATGTCGCAATTTCATTTCTTTCTTTTCCGTCCATTGAAAATATTGAAACTTAATTTTTCGATTTTCAGATATTGCATTGTGAATAGCATCTACCGTATAGTAGATACTTTCATTCATCGTTTTAATTCTCCCGGAAACATAAACCTGTCTTTGCAGTGTCATTGCCTCATATTTGCTGACCATTTTCTCTATTTTCTTAATCAGTGCATTGCTTTTTCTCTCTGTAATAAATTTCGATGACTGAATTGCATCTACCAGAAGTTTCAGTTCTGCAAGTTCAAAAGGGCGATTTACAACATGGTACTGATAATATTTTCCTGTCTTTTCCCCCTGAACTTCTATGCCCATCTGTTCCAGATCTTTTCAGATCACTGTAAATACATTTTTTCTTTCTGCTGTTATTCCATATTTTTTCAGCTCAACCATAATTTCCGGCATTGTCATATAATGGCTGTCATCTGTATTCTCCTGCATAATCTGTGCAAGTCTGTACAATTTAAACTTTTGATTTGTACCTTTAGGCATATACCTTTCTCCCTTTTTCATTGTTGAAATCCGTATAACATATAGAGTGAAAACGTTGTGAAACTCTTTTAATTCTGTTTAACCGGCTCTTCTCTTTTCTCGATTTCTTTATTTTGCTGCTGATACTCCAGCAGACTTTTTTTACAGATTTTGCAGATAACACCTGCATTTGTCAGCATAACAACTTTCGCTGTTGCTTTCTTTCCAATCTTATCATATAAACGACCTGCACTCATACTTTCTCCGATTACTGTATATGTACTGTTTGCCACATAACCAATCAATCCAAGTCCTTCTTTTTTTACCATAATTGCTTCTTTATCATATTTATTATCCGGTTCCTTTTCCAGATATAATTTCATACCCTTTTCCAGAAAATCCATTCCATAATGATACTTCGTACCCGTCAACGTAAATAGACTTTTTTGATTTTTTTCTCATTCTCCATTCCCCATACCTTCCTTTCCACGTCTTCTATACTTCATTATACAGTACAACATGTCCAATAAAAAGTACAGTTGTTTTCTCTTTGTCTTCTCTTTTCTATAAAACAACCACATTTTGCGTTTCACATCGCTATGTTTCACGTGAAACTAAATATATAAAAAGCACAGTGACGATATTCAAGTCGAACGCACGTGAGACTTGGCACGCGATTCTGGTCAGCTTTGCTGACATTTACCCAACAGAATCGCTGTGCATCCTCGCGGAGCGTTTATCTTAGTCGGAGATTGCACTCCCACTAAGACAAATTTGTTGCTTGCCACTCATAGAAGTTGGAGTCTTCTCCGACTAAGATAAAACCGCTTCCAGTTTTTCAACCATCTCGTCGATGTCTTTCTCGGTGATCACAAGCGGAGGCACCAGACGCAGTACATCACTTCCTGCGGAAAGCACAATCAGACCATTTGCCAGAGCTGCTTTGACAAGTTCGCTGACCGGTCTGCCGCTCACAACCAGTCCCTGCATGAATCCTTTTCCGCGGCGTGCGGTAAAGCAGTCATGTTTTTCTACCAGTTCATCCAGTTTCTTTTCCAGATACGGAGCTGTCTTTCTTACATGACCGACGATGTCATGTTCTTCAAACAGATCAAACACTTTGGAAACCGCTGCACAGGCGAAGGGATTTCCGCCGTAAGTTGTACCGTGATCTCCCGGAACTAAAGAGGCTTTTGCAGTCTTTTCGTTTAAGACAAACGCTCCGACCGGCACGCCGCATCCCAGTGCCTTTGCACAGGTCATGATATCCGGCATCACGCCGTACTGCTGCCATGCAAACATGCTTCCGGTACGTCCCATACCACACTGGATTTCATCGAGGATCAGAAGAATATCTTTTCTTCACAGATTTCTTTAACACCTTTTAAGAAGCTCTCTTCCATCGGATAAATGCCGCCTTCGCCCTGAAGGGTTTCCATGATAATCGCACAGGTTTTGTCTGTGATCTGAGCTTTTACACTGTCCAGATCATTGTAATCTGCAAATTTCACGCCGCCCATCAGCGGTTTGAACGCTTCCTGATAATGCGGGTTTCCGGTAACGGAAAGTGCTCCGATGCTTCTTCCGTGGAAGGAATGGTTCATGGCAATGATCTCGTGATCCGTTGCATGGTCTTTGTTCCATGCATATTTACGTGCGGCTTTGATCGCACCTTCGATCGCCTCCGTACCGCTGTTGGTAAAGAATACTTTGCTCATGCCACTTGCCTTTACCAGTTTTTCTGCTGCTTCCATCATCGGCACATTGTAGAAAAGATTGGAGGTATGGATCACTTTGTCGATCTGATCTTTTAAAGCCTGATCGTAGTCCGCATAGTGATAGCCAAGTGCAAACACCGCAATTCCGGCACCGAAATCCAGATATTCCTTTCCTTCGGTATCATAAAGATGTACGCCTTCTCCTTTTTCAAAAACAACCGGGAAACGGTTATAGGTGTGCAGAACCACCTGTTCCGTTCTCTCCATATATTCATTCATTTTCATTGTAAAAACGTTCCTCCTCATCCCCGATAATCGCAGTACCGATACCTTTGTTGGTATAGAACTCCAACAGCAGGCAGTGCGGGATCCTTCCGTCCAGGATATGTACTCTGGAAACACCGGACTTGATCGCATCGACACAGTTCTGGATCTTCGGGAGCATGCCGCCACCGATATTTCCGCTGCCGAGCAGTTCTTCTGCTTCCGGAATACTCAGTTCGGAGATCAGTGTGGATTTGTCCTGCGGATCACGGTATACACCCTCGATATCCGTTAAAAATACCAGCTTGGATGCTCCGACTGCCGTTGCAATCGCACATGCTGCATCGTCTGCATTGATATTATAAGAATGATACTCATCATCGGAACCGATCGGGCAGATCACCGGGACAAAATCATTGTCCAGCAGTGTATTTAAAAGCTCGGTATTGACTTTTGTCACTTCGCCTACAAAACCGATATCTTCGCCTTTGGAGAGTTTCTTCTTAACACGCAGAACGGAGCCGTCTTTTCCGCTGATACCAACCGCTTTGACTCCGACTTTCTCCATCATGGACACCAATCCTTTGTTGATCTTATTTAAGACCATCTCAGCCACTTCCATGGTGTCTTTATCCGTCACACGCAGTCCGTTGATAAATTTGGTCTCAATGCCGACTTTGCCTGTCCATTTTGTGATTTCTTTTCCGCCACCGTGCACGATGATCGGGCGAAATCCGACCAGTTTCAGAAGTGCTACGTCACGGATGACGTTTTTCTTCAGTTCATGTTCTACCATGGCACTTCCGCCGTATTTTACAACGATGGTCTTGCCGCTGAATTTCCGTATATAAGGTAACGCTTCATTGAGCACACTGGCTTTCTGAAGCAGATCCTGCATTGTATCCATTGTTTTTTCCTCCAGTTTCTATCCATACTTCCGGCATCCGGACAGATGCCTGTAAATTGCTCTGCCACAAAGCAGTTCTTACCGCTTAAGAGCGGTAATCGGCATTGATCTTCACATAATCGTAAGTCAGATCACAACCCCAGGCAGATGCGGATGCCTCTCCCATTTTGATGTCAGCAACAGCCGTCACTGCTTTTTCTGAGAGCACCTTTGTCGCTTCTTCTTCGCTGTAATCAAGTGCCACACCGTTTTCGATGATCTTCAGCTTACCTGCTGCACTTTCAAAATACAGATCTACTTTTCCGGATCAAACTTAGCTCCGGAATAACCCATGGCACAGAGGATACGTCCCCAGTTTGCATCATGTCCGAAAATAGCCGCTTTGGTAAGGTTTGAACAAATAACGGATTTTGCCAGAATCTTCGCCTGTTCTTTTGACTGTGCTCCGATCACTTTTGTCTCAAACAATGCAGTGGCACCTTCGCCGTCCCCTGCCATTTTCTTTGCGAGTGTCTCGTTGATATAGTGCAGTGCCCTGGCAAATGTCTGATAATCTTCGCCTTCCTCTGTAATTTCCGGATTCTCTGCCAGTCCGTTTGCCAGCAGCAGAACGGTATCATTTGTGGAAGTATCTCCGTCAACAGAAATCATATTGTAGGTATCATCGACATCTGCACTCAATGCCTTCTGAAGCATTTCTTTTGAAATAGCTGCATCTGTCATGAGGAAGCTCAGCATCGTGCACATGTTCGGATGGATCATACCGGAACCTTTGCACATACCGCCGATCGTTACCGTCTTACCGCCAATCTCAACTTCAACGGCAACCTCTTTTTTTTACCGTATCCGTTGTCATGATCGATTCTGCTGCCAGTGTTGCTGCTTCTCTGGTATCCAGAAGCAGTCCGGAAAGATCCTTCACGCCTTTTTTGATCGTATCGATTGGCAGCTGTTTTCCGATCACACCGGTAGATGCTACCAGAACCTCATCCTTGTCGATACCGAGTGCTTCTGCTGCCGCTTTTGCAGTCTCTTCACAGTAGCCATATCCTTCTGCTCCGGTGCAGGCGTTTGCGATACCGCTGTTTACCACAACAGCTCTCGCCTCTCCATGTTCGTATACCACATGCTGATCCCATTTTACCGGTGCGGCTTTTACAAGGTTTGTCGTAAACGTTCCGGCTGCCATACATGGTGCACTGCTTACGATCATTGCCATATCTTTTTTTGGTACCTTTTTCGATACCTGCATGCATACCGGCTGCTTTAAATCCTTTTGCAGCGGTTACACCTCCATCTATTATCTTCATCTATGCTCACGACCTTTCTCTGTTTTATGGGAACATTGGTACGCCCTGAAGGCCTTCGTTCTCGGCAAATCCAAACATCAGATTCATATTCTGCACGGCCTGACCGGCTGCACCTTTCACCAAATTGTCCATTGCCCCCATCATGATCACACGGTTTGTTCTCGGATCCAGTTTGAAGTTTACATCCACATAATTGCTTCCTTCTACCCACTTCGTCTCCGGGCAGACATCCTTATCCAGAACACGTACAAACTGTCTTTTCCGTAATAAGCATCATAGATCGCCTTAACTTCTTCGTTAAGTACACCTCTTTTTTCAGAGATGCATAAAGCAGTAACCAGAATATCCGCGGTTCATCGGAACCAGATGCGGTGTAAAATTCACGGTAATCTCTTTTCCTGCCGCATAGCCGAGCTGTTCTTCTATCTCCGGTGTGTGTCTGTGGTTCGTCACACCATAAGCTTTCATATTCTCATTCACCTCGCAAAACAGATTAGGAAGTTTTGCACCTCTTCCGGCTCCGGATGTTCCTGATTTTGCATCAATGATCAGGGTGTCAGGATCGATCAGTCCCTCTTTTACGAGTGGATATGCCGTTAAATAGAACAGGTTGTGTAACATCCCGGGTTTGCGATCAGTCTTGCACCTTTTACCTTGTCACGGTTGATCTCGCAGAGTCCATACACAGCTTCCTCAATAAATTGTGGACTCTTGTGTTCGATCTTGTACCATTTCTCATAGGTCTTGACATCTTTTATACGGAAATCCGCACTCAGATCGATGATCTTTACTCTGGATAAGATCTCCTCTGTCAGGACACCTGCCAGAAATCCCTGTGGGGTTGCGGTAAAGATCACGTCCACCTTGGAAGCAAGTTCTTCCATATTATCATCGAGACAGGTATCCTCTACGATCTCAAACATATTCTGATAAACTTCTGCATATTTCTTATCTATGTAGCTTCTGGAACCGTACCACATGATCTCCACATCTTTGTGTCCCATCAATAACCGGACAAGCTCGTTGCCCGCATAGCCGGTTGCTCCAATAATCCCAACTTTTACCATAATCTATTCTCCAATCTCCCCGAAGGGTTTTCTCTTTTTACACTTTACCACTCTAATTCGTTTCTATCATAGTACAGCTCTTTTAGGATAGAAAAGTATTTTTTAGTTTCCCGGTTTTCAATTTGCTATGCATAATTATACATTCATTATTATTTTTATGCAATCACATTTTTAGTGTTTTTTTCCTATTTTTGTCTTGATTTTACAATTTTCTATCCTTAATTATATAATGTTACTGTATAAACTTCTGTTGTTATTGCATACTTTTATGAATTTTTATTATAAATTATGTATATTTTTTCACTGCATTTCCTGTCCACATAGTATATATTAGGTTTCAGAAGAAATCGTTTCGTGGCAGACTCATTGTCATACATGAAAGAACGGTTTACATGATAAAAAGAATATACGACAGAAAGGATTCACTCTCATGAAAGAAAAAGTTATTTTAGCGTACTCCGGTGGTCTTGATACCACAGCCATTATCCCATGGTTAAAAGAAACTTATGGTTATGAAGTTATCTGCTGCTGCGTAGACTGCGGACAGGAAGAAGAATTTAAAACGGACTTGACGAAAGAGCCAAATTAAGCGGTGCTTCCAAATTATACATCGAGGACATCGTAGATGAATTCTGTGATGATTACATTGTTCCATGCGTACAGGCAAACGCTGTATACGAAAACAAATATTTATTAGGTACTTCCATGGCCGTCCGGGAATTGCCAAGAAACTGGTTGAGATTGCACGAAAAGAAGGCGCTACTGCCATCTGCCACGGTGCTACCGGAAAAGGTAACGACCAGATCCGTTTCGAGTTAAGTATCAAAGCACTTGCTCCGGACTTAAAGATCATCGCCCCATGGCGTGACAGCAACTGGAAATTACAGTCCCGTCAGGATGAGATCGATTTCTGTACGGCACATGGCATCCATCTTCCATTCTCTGTAGATTCCAGCTACAGCCGTGACCGTAACTTATGGCACATCAGCCATGAAGGTCTTGAGTTGGAAGATCCATCCTTAGAGCCAAATTACGAACATCTTTTAGTTTTGACCACTCCACCTGAGAAAGCTCCGGACGAAGGTGAATATGTCACAAATGACATTTGAAAAAAGGTGTTCCAACTTCTGTCAATGGAAAGAAAATGAAAGTTTCTGATATCATCCGTGAATTAAATACACTCGGCGGAAAACATGGTATCGTATTATTGATATCGTAGAGAACCGTGTTGTCGGCATGAAAATCCCGTGGTGTTTTAATGAAAACTCCTGGCGGAACAATCCTCAATGGAAGCTCATGAGCAGTTAGAGGAACTCGTTCTCGACCGCGCTACCATGGAAGTAAAAAAAGATATGGGTAACAAGCTCGCCCAGATCGTATACGAAGGAAAATGGTTCACACCACTCCGTGAGGCAGTACAGGCTTTTGTAGAGTCCACACAGGAATATGTGACCGGTGAAGTAAAATTCAAGCTTTACAAAGGAAACATCATCAAAGCCGGAACTACTTCCCCATACTCTCTCTACAGTGAATCCCTCGCAAGCTTCACAACAGGTGATCTTTACGACCATCACGATGCAGATGGATTCATCACATTGTTCGGACTTCCATTAAAAGTCCGTGCAATGAAGATGTTAGAGCTGCAGAAAGAAAATAACAAGAATAACTAAATCTTAAAATAAAATGGTACAGACAAAATATGATGTTCCTGTTCGCAGAACTCACAAAGGAAATCGTATTTGTCTGTACCATTTTTATTTCATTTACACTGAAGATAACTTGCGAAATCTGCTTTTGGTATTGTCAAGGTAATCAAAAACAGAGGACATATTTATAAATGGGAAATTAACGCCTCCACACCATTACAAATTCTTTTTCCCCTGTATAGTCATCTTCATACACATATATTTCTGCAAGAGGAAGCATTTCTCTTACCATTTCACAGTTTCCTATTATTCAGTTTCAAAACTGGAATCTGTTATTCATTATATTCCAAGTCGAGTCAGGGTTTTATCCCAAAATGCTTCTGGAATTAATCTATAATCTGATATCCCTGTCTCCTTGTAATAAACTTGTTGCACCTCTGAAATAAAGTTAACTATTGATTTTTCGCCAGTAGTTAACAGATTTTTTGTCATTCTAAACCAACCAGGGGCTTTAAAATCCAATCGTTCTTTCTCCATTTCATCAATAACCTTATCTACGTCATAGCCTACAGAAAAAAACTGAGGTTCCCAATGTCCGTCCTTTCCAGTAAGTGTCATGAATTGAGCTAAACTATTACTATGTAACGCCACTCCTACAGCACCGGGATTGATTACTCGAACATCGTTTCTAACATAATCAGTCTGAATATGAAAGTGACCACATATTATCAGATTGCTCGGCATATTCTCAAGCAAATTATCAATATACTCATAGTCTGGACGCATGCTTTGATTGACCTTGAAAGGAGAACCATGGCAGATTGTAAATCGTGGCAATCCATCATATTTTAGTGTCATTTCTATTGGCATAGCTTCAAACATATCAATGTCATCGTCATTTAGTTGATCGTATACGTATTTTAATATTCCTGTTGTTGTTTTCCCATCTTTCCATATTTCACAAGCATTCTTTCTATGTGTTATCCAATATTCTTCTTTATTTCCGCGGATAATGCTCATGTGTGATAAAGTAACACAACTAAAATAAAGAAAGACAGCCCACTATTCCGTAAAATAATGGAGTAATAGAGAAAACGTTTTTTCTATGCTAAAATAGGCATATAAAGTAGAATGACAATCAAGATATACAAGAAAGCACTTAAACTCTACCGTTTGTCATGTAATTGTATAGCTTACTTGCTAGAGTGCAAATGAGTATTTTGATAAGATTTATACACAAAATCAAAAGGAGGAACACATATGGAGTTCGCAGAAAAACTTATAACACTACGCAAAAGTAGAGAATTAACACAGGAACAACTGGCTGAGCAGCTTAATGTTTCAAGACAATCTATTTCAAAATGGGAAAGTGGGCAGGTCATACCCGAAGTAGAAAAGATTGTTGAACTAAGCAAAGTATTCGATGTTACCGTGGATTATCTGTTAAAACCATCAGAGATAGATGAATTATCGGTTAAAACAGAAATTCTGGAACAACAACAGAAACAGATGTTAGTTAGGGAACAGAAACGCACTCAAATTTCCAAAAATATTATGTATTCGATTGGAATTTATTTGATTTTTTTTGCGGTCTATTTCATTGGGCATTTCTATTTTGAAATATGGAATGCTTCTGTAATTCTTGCGGAATTACTCATTGCAACCGCGATTGTAGTTTTTGTTTGGGTAAGGAGTTTTTCCGACAAATCATAAAGAGATAGAATTTGTAGCAAACCCAGCCGAGCCTGTCAACAGTCAAGATGAACGGCGCAAATGCGCCGCCGTTGACAGCCCCGCCCGTCTTTGCTGTTCGGTAATCAAGAGGGCGACAGCACAAAATGCTGACGCTCTCTGCCATTATTTAGAAGGGGGATTTTCCATGACCGAACACGAAAAGTATCAAGAGCATATCCGGCATACACACGATGTTTTTTTGCAAGACCGTCATTCGGCATGCTGCCATAGACGCAGCCCGAAGCATACGCAGCCGCCGCAAGCGGGAACTCTCACTTGAATATCTGATAGAAGAAAAGCACTATCCATTCAGTACCATAGATAAGTATTTTGCGGAGCAAGCTGCCATGAACAGCTATCCTTTTTTGCGTCTGCGGTCAGATGGTGCTTTTGGAAAGTCCAGAGCTTTGCCACAGCTCTGTCCGCACTATCACAGATGGAACAGGAAATCATTTTCCTATACTACTTCCAACGATGGACGCATAGAGAGATTGGGCAGAGATATGGACGGGCAGGCAACACAACCGGGCGGCGTATTCAGATGATTTTGCGGCGGCTACGGGCAGAGTTGGAGGGCTTGTCCTATGAGCCAGCTACTTCCCTATGAAACAATCGTTAAGGCAAG
>ENA-OQEL01000695-OQEL01000695.1-human-gut-metagenome-genome-assembly--contig:-NODE-695-length-10972-cov-7.066667_pt1 | contig 10972 bp, 12 predicted proteins | sample MGYA00242796_ERZ504637 | MGnify/ENA primary metagenome ERZ504637 (study PRJEB26092, sample SAMD00036306) | human gut metagenome | host: Homo sapiens | study: EMG produced TPA metagenomics assembly of... | reverse complement strand
GTTTTTTTATTTCAGTATATTTGATTCTTTGATTAGTATGCAAACAGAGGATAGTCCTTCATGGTTGCATTTACCTTCTCGCGTACACGAGCAATTACCTTCTCGTCCTCAGGAGCATTCAGAACCTCTTCGATGAGCTCGGCAATGAGGTGCATCATATCCTCTTTGGCGCCACGGGTTGTCATGGCTGCAGTACCCAGGCGGATACCACTTGTCTGGAAGGCAGAGCGAGTGTCGAATGGTACCATGTTCTTGTTGACGGTAATATCAGCAGCAACAAGGGCATTCTCTGCCACCTTACCTGTCAAGTCAGGATACTTGCTTCTCAGGTCTACCAGCATAGAGTGGTTGTCGGTACCACCACTGACGATTCCGAAACCACGTCCGATGAGGTCGTCGGCCAATACTGCAGCATTCTTCTTCACCTGTGTGGCATATTCTTTCCATGAAGGCTGGAGGTTCTCGTTGAAGGCTACAGCCTTGGCAGCGATAACGTGCTCCAATGGACCACCCTGCTGACCTGGGAATACGGCAGAGTTGAGCAACATACTCATTTTCTTTACCTCGCCCTTCTTGGTGGTATAGCCCCAAGGATTGTCGAAGTCCTTACCCATGAGAATGATACCTCCACGAGGACCACGGAGAGTCTTGTGTGTGGTAGAAGTTACGATGTGTGCATATTTCAATGGGTTGTCGAGCAATCCTGCTGCGATAAGACCAGCAGGGTGAGCCATGTCGATCATCAACAAGGCACCCACCTCGTCGGCAATCTTGCGCATGCGGGCATAATCCCACTCACGGCTATAGGCACTGCCGCCACCGATAATCAACTTAGGTTTGTTTTCGAGAGCCAACTTCTCCATCTCGTCATAGTCTACACGACCAGTTTCCTTGTTGAGGTTGTAGCCGATAGGGCGATAGAGGATACCAGATGTATTGACGTGGCTGCCATGTGAAAGGTGTCCGCCGTGGTCAAGGTTCAGTCCCATGAATGTGTCGCCGGGCTTCAGCACAGCGAGCAGTACGGCAGCATTGGCTTGTGCTCCAGAGTGAGGCTGAACATTGGCATACTCTGCACCGAAGACTTTCTTTACGCGCTCGATGGCAAGGTTCTCTACGATATCTACCACTTGGCAACCGCCATAGTAACGTTTGCCAGGGAGTCCCTCAGCATACTTGTTGGTAAGGTAAGAACCCATAGCGTTCATTACCTCTTCACTCACAAAGTTCTCGGAAGCAATCAGCTCCATACCTTTCAGCTGACGCTGATGTTCTCTTTCGATCAAGTCGAAAATCTCTTGGTCTTTTTCCATTGAATCTCTATATTATTAGTCGTTTTATGCTTGATTCAGCTTATATTTTAGATTTGTACTGCAAAAATAAGCAATATAGTTGTAATAGCCAAATAATAAAAGCTATTTTGAGTCTATTTGCTTACTTTTTGTCGTTTTTATACAAAAACAGGCTTCTAACTGTTATGTCAGAAGCCTGTTTTATGTTATTTGCAAAGTTCTACCTTTCCGAGTTGCTGCTCCTTGTCGCAGTAGTGACAGCGTATTATGCCCAATGCGGCATCCACGGTGTGGAAGACTGTAGCCATAGGCTCGTTGTTGGTGATGCACTTGGGGTTGTTGCATTTCACGATTCCCTTCAGTGTATCAGGAGTCTTCACTGTCTTCTTTTCAACGATTTCGTAGTCCTTGATAATACTCAGACCGATGTTTGGAGCTACTACCGAGAGACGGTTGATCTCTTCGTCGGTAAAGAATTTGTTGGCAACCTTGATGATACCCTTCTTGCCGATTTTCTTGGAAGGGAGGTTGTAGCCGATGGTGACAGGTGTCTCCATCTTCTCTAATTGCAGGAGGTTGACTACCTGATAGGTCTTTTCGGCTGGTATATGGTCGATAACGGTTCCGTTCTCGATAGCGGCAACCACAAGTTGATTCTTATTGTTTCCCATAATTAAACTCTAAACATTATTCAATAATAGTCTTGTCGTTCTTGATGTCATCGAGCGTGATGCCGAGGCAATGGCAGAAGATGGCCTCTCGTGCATAGAGTCCGTTCTGTGCCTGCTGTATGTAGTAAGCGTGTGGGTCGTCATCCACATCGTATGCTATCTCGTTGACACGTGGCAGTGGGTGCATGATCTTCATGTTCTCCTTGGCCTTGGCGAGCATACTGCGTTTCAGAATATACACGTTCTTTACGCGCTCGTATTCCATCAGGTCGCTGAAGCGTTCCTTCTGGACGCGTGTCATATAGAGGATGTCGGCACCTGCTATCACGTCTTCGTTGAAGTCTTCGTGCTCCACATATTTGATTCCATGATGGTCGCAGTAGAGTTTGTACTCTTGTGGCATGGCCAGCTCCTTTGGTGCGATGAAGTGGAAGGTAGGGTTGAAGTGGCGCATGGCAGTGATGAGCGAGTGTACTGTTCTTCCATATTTCAAGTCGCCCACGAGATAGATATTCAGATTCTCGAGTGTTCCCTGTGTCTTGTAGATGGAGTAGAGGTCAAGCAGGCACTGTGATGGATGCATGTGGGCTCCGTCTCCAGCATTGACAATAGGCACTGGTGCCACCTCACTGGCATACTGTGCAGCTCCCTCTATGTAGTGGCGCATGGCAATGATGTCGGCATAGTTGCTCACCATGAGGATGGTGTCCTTCAGAGTCTCGCCCTTGGTGGTACTTGATGTCTTGGCATCAGAGAAGCCTATGACACGGGCACCGAGGCGGTTGGCTGCAGTTTGAAAACTAAGTTGTGTACGGGTGGATGGTTCGAAGAAAAGGGTTGCAACAACCTTTCCCTTCAACAGTTCCCTGTTGGGATGCTTTTCGAACTCTTGCGCCATCTGCAGGAGGTATTCTATCTTCTCCTTCGACAGGTCTGCAATCGTCACAAAATTATGTTTTTCCATTTGAATTTTGATTGAATGTTCTGAAATCGCCTCCAAAGTTACATATATTTTTTTATTTATGTGCTATTCACCTAAAAAGTTTTAGGTTATTTTGCACAAACCTTTATTATTCTACTACCATTTTCTTTCCGTTGTGGATGTAGATGCCTTTCTGTGTAGGACATTCTTCTCCCACTTTCTGACGTAATGTTGTTAGATTCTTATAGAAATGATTTGGGCTGATGGTTGTATCCGTTCAGCGAGATATTCGCTTCGTCCCATTTGTCTTTGGCTGTCGTTTTCTTCTTGGGATAACCGATAACGATGGTGTTCAGCGGTATCAAGTTGCTGGGCAGTGCTAACAGCTCTTGCATTCCCCTGTAACGTTCCTCAAGAGGGTAGAGGGCGGTCCATACAGCACCCAGATCGAGGGCATTTGCCATCAGAAGGAGGTTCTCTGTAGCTGCAGAACAGTCCTGGATCCAGAACTCCTGTTCCGTACCTTCAAGGGCTTTGTTTAAGTCGCCACAGACAACAATGGCAAGCGGTGCTTCCTTTGCCATGCTGGCATATGGACTGAAATGAGGAATCTGATCGAGTAACTTCCTGTCGTCTATCACAGCAAAGTGCCAGGGCTGTTTGTTACAAGCCGATGGTGCTGCCATGGCTGCATGCAACAGCATCTCTACTTTCTCCGACTCAACAGGTTGGTCGAGAAAGCTTCGCACGGAAGTACGGCTCATGATATTGTCTAATATTTCTTTTTGATTCATTTTCTCAGCGTTTAGAATTCCTTTTGCAAAGTTACACAGAATAATCGATATAGTAGGCGGTTGCTGCTGTTTTTTCTGATGGTTTTCATCTAAAATTCTGATTTTAGATTATTATAACACATAAAAATACTTGGATATCAGTTGTTTTGTGTAATTTTGTGAAAATAAAGTGAGTGCCTCAAGAACTGTCGCAGCTTCTTGAGGCGTTAGGAAACAGTAAGTAAAACTTAATAACAAAGAAAACATGAATGTCTATGCAGGTATCAAGCAAGCAGCAATCTTAGCCATCGGCATAATTGCGCTTGGATTTTGTATCAAGTCGGGCTTGGAGGGTCTGGCAGGTAAGGACCGCAAAGTAGTGGTTAAGGGTTTGGCAGAAAAGGAGGTGGAAGCCGACAAGGTGACATGGCCTATCCTGTCGAAGGAGATAGGCAATGACCTGCCCCAGTTGTATCAGACCATCAACCATACGACGAGTACCATTCGCCAGTTCCTGTTGGCTAATGGCGTGAAGGCAGAAGAGATCAATGTCAATGCCCCTGTGGTGATCGACCTGAATGCCGAGCGATATGGAGAAAACAAGAATCCTTATCGTTACAACATAACTTCCATCATCACCGTTACGTCGAATAATGTGAAGCTTATCCGCAGTCTTATTGCCCGTCAGGGGGAATTGCTCCAGAAGGGCATAGCCATAGTGGATGGAGGTTACGACAATCCTGTGAAATATGAGTTTGTGGCTTTCCGCAAGATGAAGCCCAAGATGATGCAGGAGGGCGATAGAGAATGCTGAGCAGACCGCCGAGCAGTTTTGCCAAGAACAGCAAGAAGTAAGATCGACAAGATTATGAATGCAGACCAGGGACAGTTCTCCATCGACGACCGCGACTCGAATACTCCTTATATTAAAAAGGTAGGGTTGTGACTACTGTCACCTATTCGCTGAAAGATTAACGAAGCAGCAGCATCTGTTGGTTTCCTTCCTTATAGTCATCATTGATGTCAGGCATTGGTCATCAATGATGACTCTTTTATATTATATAATGTGCACATGCGTGCGCGTACATTTTTTAATCGTTAAGCCACAAACTAACATCGTTAAACCACACTATTCTCTTTCGTGAACTGTTGTTTTTATTGCAATAGTAGCAGTATTATTGTTTTCCCCTCAGCTCGTCTATCAAATCATTCACAATATAAGTATCGCTCATCAGATGCAGTCCAAGCTCTTTGTCATGAAGCATACGGCAGACATCAGAATCATAGAATATCTGCAATGCCCTGTCTGTTGATATATGCAGCGTATCGGCTAATTGTGCTATGATACGAGCTATTTTGTTCCATAATAAGAAGTCCAACATGATTATACCCTTTCGTATGATTTGAATTGTAAACACTTATCTACTATCTCTTGGCTTAATATGCAAATCTGATAGTTTGGCTTGTGATAAACCAACTGTCGAAGAGTATGCTCCACATCTGCATAGCCATTGATATATGCTTCAACAGCATCAATGACACGATCATCTGCAATACCACCCTCAATGATGTCATAACCATTCCACGGCTGCTTTCCTTTTCTGCTGTCAACAATGAAGTCAAGCCATTCTTTATCGTATGCATCGAATCGTTTTATCTTGCAGTTTTGTGGCAGGGCGAACTTGTATGTGTTCACTATTGCTTCTTCTGCTCCTCTGATAGTCTTAATGCGGACAGCCCATTTTGATGCTTGTTCAAATAAAGGCGTGAGATAGAAGCCTGAACCGAAATCCAAGTCTTTTCTGCCAATGCTTACCAAAGGTTGCTCAACAATGACATTTGAGCCGTGATATAATGTTTGCTTTTCCATTATTCTTTTCTTTCCCAATTTTTCAGAGCCTCGATTACATCGTTTGCTACGGCTTCACGGCTCTCTGTATGTAGTGTGTCGTAGCAATCTTGAATGAGATTCTTGATTAATCCCACCTTCTCCAGTCGTCTTCTCATTTCTGACGGCGATATTCCCATCTTTTGTGCAGAAGCTTCAATGGCTAATACCGTAAAGGCGAGACGGTCAAACTCTGGGGTAATTTTCTGTAACAGCTCTCTATCCTCCATATATTATAATAATGTAGGTTTAATAAAAAATCCTCCATATCCCCACACGTGGGAATATGGAGGATAAATATTTTGCCTAAACAAAAATTACTTCTTGTTGATAGCGAGGTCGATAGCTACGGCGATAGCTACAGTAGCACCTACCATTGGGTTGTTACCCATACCGAGGAAGCCCATCATCTCTACGTGAGCAGGAACTGAAGAAGAACCTGCAAACTGAGCGTCAGAGTGCATACGGCCCATAGTATCGGTCATACCGTAAGAAGCAGGACCAGCAGCCATGTTGTCTGGGTGCAAAGTACGACCTGTACCACCACCAGAAGCTACTGAGAAATATGGCTTGCCAGCGGCAATACGCTCCTTCTTATAAGTACCGGCTACTGGGTGCTGGAAACGTGTAGGGTTGGTAGAGTTACCTGTGATAGATACGTCTACGTCCTCGCTCCAGTTGATAGCAACACCCTCACGTACGTCGTCAGCACCATAGCAGTTAACCTTAGCACGTGGGCCATCGCTGTAAGCGATACGGTTAACAACCTTCAACTCACCTGTGTAGTAGTCGAACTTGGTCTGTACGTATGTGAAACCGTTGATACGGCTGATGATCTGAGCAGCGTCCTTACCCAAACCATTGAGGATAACGCGCAATGGGTTCTTACGAACCTTGTTAGCCATCTCGGCGATCTTGATAGCACCCTCAGCAGCAGCGAAAGACTCGTGACCAGCCAAGAAAGCGAAGCACTGTGTCTCCTCGCGGAGCAGACGGGCAGCCAAGTTACCATGACCGAGACCTACCTTACGGTCATCGGCAACAGAACCTGGGATGCAGAAAGCCTGCAGACCGATACCGATAGCCTCAGCAGCGTCGGCAGCTGTCTTGACACCTTTCTTGATAGCGATAGCAGCACCGGCTACATACGCCCACTTAGCGTTCTCGAAGCAGATACGCTGAGTGTCTTCACACATCTGATAAGGATCAACACCTGCGTCCTCGCAGATTTGATTAGCCTCTTCCAAGCTCTTGATACCGTTAGCATTCAGAGCTGCAAGAACTTGCTTCTCGCGACGTTCCTGACTTTCGTAACTTACTTTTCTAATCATATCTGTATCTCCTTATTATTCTTTACGTGGATCAATTGCTTTAACAACACCCTGCTCAGCAGTTGTACGACCATAGCTGCCAGTGAACTTCTTGACAGCCTCGTTGGCGTCCATACCGTTCTTGATAGCCTCCATCATCTTGCCGAGGTGTACATACTCATAACCACAAACTTGGCTGTCCTTGTCGAGGAACTGCTTTGTGATCGTAACCCTCTGTCAACTCAAGGTAACGTGTACCCTTAGCTACTGTACCATAGAGAGTACCAGTCTGTGAACGAAGACCCTTACCCAAGTCCTCAAGACCAGCGCCGATAACAAGACCGCCCTCAGAGAAAGCGCTCTGGCTACGACCGTAAACAATCTGGAGGAAGAGCTCGCGCATAGCTGTGTTGATAGCGTCGCAAACGAGGTCGGTGTTCAATGCTTCAAGGATAGTCTTACCTGGAAGAATCTCAGAAGCCATAGCTGCTGAGTGAGTCATACCAGTACAACCGATAGTCTCAACGAGAGCCTCCTGGATGATACCGTCCTTGATGTTGAGTGACAATTTACAAGCACCCTGCTGAGGTGCACACCAACCCACACCGTGGGTGTAACCAGAGATGTCCTTGATCTCTTTTGCCTGAATCCATTTTCCCTCCTCAGGAATTGGAGCTGGTCCGTGGTTAGGACCCTTAGCGACAACGCACATGTTGTCTACTTCTTTAGAATAGATCATATTCGCTAAATTTTTTATATTAGTATATAAAATGTTTGAATACATTCATTATGACGGAATGTCTGACGTAAGACACAGAATTCCGACCACAAAAGTACGATTTTTTTACGAAAAGGGGCAAATTATATATTCTTTTTAACTCTTTAAACTCATTTTTTCGGATTTTCTTTGGTTTGTGCGCTTTTTGGTGTATCTTTGCAAACTGAAAATTGCAATTTTTAATGATTATATGACGCAGGTTAAGATAAATGACAGTGTGCTGCGCAAAGCGGCAGAGGCAGGTATGGACGAGTTTGTGCTGGCTTTTGTGGATGCCATCAGAAACGCTTTGGGCGGTGAGCTCAATGCGCAGAACATGGCTGAGCTCAACAGCGACCAGATTACACTCTTGGCATGGGACGTGCTGCATCAGGAGATGATGGACGGAGGAATGGTACAGCTCATACACAATGGTTATGGAGGTTTTATCTTCAAGAATCCTACCGACAAGGCGTTCCGTAACTGGGGGGTCGTAGGACTGTACAAACTTATCAACAAGGCCCACAAGTGTTATAACTTGGCCCACGAGGACATAGAGCGCGACATGAGCGACGAGGAGTTCATGGCTCTCTATGAGAAGTATCCGTTCTTTGATGATTTCGACGATGATTTCGTTGAGAACGAGGAGCAATGGACTGCTCAGGTGGCTTGTTATATCGACGAGCATATTGAACTTTTCGCCACCGTGGAGGAGAAGTAGTGCGCCTGCGTGAATATATTTTTTAAAAAGGAGAGGATATAATGAATAAGCAAGAACAAGAGCTCCGCAAGAAGAGCCCTGTGCAGATAAGAAACAAGAAGGCGTCGTTTGAGTATTTCTTTGTCGACACCTATACTGCTGGCATCGTGCTCACTGGTACAGAAATCAAGTCGATAAGAGGTGGTAAAGCTTCTTTGGTAGACTGTTACTGCGATTTCTATAATGGTGAGCTGTGGGCTAAGGGCATGAATATTTCACCTTATTTCTATGGTTCGTTCGGTAATCATGAGGCACGTCGTGACCGCAAGTTGCTGCTCAACAAGCGTGAGTTGCGCCGTCTGGAAGAAGATGCCAAGCAGCCAGGCTTCACCATTGTACCTACCCTCATCTTCATCGACGACCATGGCCGTGCCAAGGTCGACATCGCTCTGTGCAAGGGTAAGAAGGAGTATGATAAGCGTCAGACCCTGAAGGAGAAGGAAGACAGAAGAGAAATGGACAGGGCTATCAAGCACTTCTAACATTTAGTGAAGCGTAAATAACGACAAGTGAAAAATCCAATAGCATAAGAGGGTAACACATTATTATATATGGGGCATATCAACAGACTGAAAGAGCAATGTGGCAGGAAAATACTGATTCTCGACGGTGCCATGGGCACGGAGATACAGAAATACAATCTTACTGAGGAAGACTTCAGGGGAGAGAGGTTTGCCGACGTGCCCGGACAGATGAAAGGCAATAATGACGTGCTGAACCTGACTCGTCCTGATGTCATCTCCGACATATACAGACGCTATTTAGAGGCAGGAGCCGACATCATCTCTGCCAACACCTTCTCTTCGCAGCGTATCTCGCAAGCCGACTATCATTTGGAGGACTATGCCCGCGAGATGGCTTACCAGGGCGCAAGGTTGGCAAGGATACAGGCAGATCAGTTCTCTACACCCGATAAACCAAGATTTGTGGCAGGCGACGTGGGACCCACCAACAAGACGTGTTCCATGAGTCCTGATGTGAGCAATCCTGCTGCGCGCGACATCACTTACGACGAACTCTTCGACGACTGCTGCGAACAGATAGACGGCCTGATAGAGGGAGGGGTGGATGTGATCCTCATCGAGACGGTTTTCGATACACTCAACTGCAAGGCAATGATAGACGCAGCCTTCACGATGATGAAGAAACGTGGCGTGGAGTTGCCCGTGATGGTGAGTCTCACCGTTAGCGACCTGGCAGGAAGAACCCTCAGCGGACAGACGATAGAGGCTTTCCTTGCCAGTCTGTCGCCTTATCCTATCTTCTCGGTAGGCATGAACTGTGCCTTCGGTGCCCCGCAGATGAAACCTTTCATAGAGCGTATGGGAAAGATTGCACCTTATTATATTAGTGCGCATCCCAATGCCGGACTGCCCAACGAGATGGGTGCCTACGACGAGACACCTGAAAGTATGGCGCCCCAGATTGCCGAGTTTATCGACGAAGGACTGGTCAATATCATTGGTGGATGCTGTGGTACTACGCCCGATTTCATAGCCCGATATGCGCAGATGGCAGAGGGAAAGAAACCTCATGTCGTAACCCAGCGACCACAGTATATGTGGCTATCAGGTCTCGACCTGCTGCAGGTGGATGATCATGTACATGCGCCGATAGACAGCTCACGTTTTGTCAATGTGGGTGAACGGTGCAATGTGGCAGGAAGCCGGAAGTTCCTGCGACTTATCAATGAGAAGAGTTATGAGGAAGCCCTCGGTATAGCCCGCAAGCAAGTAGCTGACGGGGCCGCTGTGGTAGACGTCAATATGGACGACGGACTGCTTGATGCCAAGGCCGAGATGGTGAATTTCCTCAATATGATAGCTGCCGAGCCCGAGATTGCCAAAGTGCCTATCATGATCGACTCGTCCAAATGGGATGTCATCACTGCCGGACTGAAGTGTTGTCAGGGCAAGTGTATCGTCAACTCCATATCGCTCAAGGAGGGCGAGGAAGTGTTTGTCGCTCATGCCAAGGATGTGCTCAGATACGGAGCTGCCTGTGTGGTGATGTGCTTCGACGAGGTAGGACAGGCCACAACCTTTGAGCGCAGAATAGAGATAGCCGAGAGGGCTTACCATATATTGGTGGATCAGGTGGGGATGAACCCGCTTGATATCATCTTTGATCCTAACGTGCTCGCCATTGCCACAGGTATGGAGGAGCACGACAACTACGCTGTCGACTTCATACGGGCCACCGAGTGGATAACAACTCATCTGCCCGGAGCTCATGTCAGCGGAGGTGTGAGCAACCTGTCGTTCTCTTTCCGCGGAAACACCTATATACGTGAGGCTATCCACTCTGTGTTCCTGCATTATGCTCAGCAGAAGGGTATGGACTTCGGTATCGTCAATGCCAAGGCGCGGATGGACTATCACAAGATTCCCAAAGAACAGCTGGACATCATCGAGGATGTGGTGCTCAACCGCCGTAAGGGCGCTTACGAAGACCTCATCGAACTGGCTGCCGAGATCAAGGAGAAAGCCGATGACTGCAAAAGCTGCCAAGGCTGGGGGAGCAACCGCACCTGAAGCCATGCTGCGCCAGAGTGGGAGGAAAGGACAGCGTAGAGAACCGCTTGAAGTATGCCTTGCGC
>ENA-OQEL01000693-OQEL01000693.1-human-gut-metagenome-genome-assembly--contig:-NODE-693-length-10991-cov-1.983432_pt1 | contig 10991 bp, 8 predicted proteins | sample MGYA00242796_ERZ504637 | MGnify/ENA primary metagenome ERZ504637 (study PRJEB26092, sample SAMD00036306) | human gut metagenome | host: Homo sapiens | study: EMG produced TPA metagenomics assembly of... | reverse complement strand
GCTTGTGCACCGACTTCATTTAAATAGGGGATAGCTGGTTTCAGTTCTGCTGTCAGCTTATCCAATACTTCCGGATTTAATTTTACTTTTACCATTCCGATGGGGTGGAAGCGCGTATCATCCCAAGCTGTATAAACAATGGTATATACATTATCTCCTTCGGGTATCAGGCAAAGCGGAGTCCTCATGACAGTCCACCATTTTTTAACTTTGGTATCTATGGCGATATAACGTGCTTTGCTCCAGTTTTTTCCGTCTATGGATAAAGTGTATCCCATTCTGTTGGGTAAGTTTAAATAGTTCGGCCCGCCGTCAAACATCGCTATGTAGGTTCCGTTGGGTAATTTGGATACGATAGGATTCTCTACAAACTGCGGGTGAATGGAAGTTATCGGATTGATTTCCTCACCCATACGTTTCCATGGTCCTTCCAACGTTTCTGATTCGGCCAGTCCCACAGCCCATACCTTGCGCTTTTCCCCTCCTTTCAAGGGATAATCTGCACGGGTTTCGTAAGGATAAGCTCCACTGATAAACGCATTCCAGCCTTTATCCACTTTATATGGGAAGAAAGAAGCGACCCCTTGCCGTCCTTCCCAAAGTTGGGAGTCCAGTCCCGGTTCTATAATGATTCCCATATCTCGGTAAGGACCGCCTATTCCTTCTAGACCTTCCTTTTCGGATTCACATCTCCAGATGCGGCCGAAAGAATGATTGGGTGCAATTTCTTTATCTGTGGTGTAGGCCAGATAAAATCCGTACCATCGGTTGTTTTCCTCGCTGAATACAGGCATATAAGACCAGATGGCGGAACGGCGGTCATTCATGGGATTGTCTTCATGTACCAATGCATAGACACCGCTTGATTCCAATATAGTGGATTGGCGTGTCCAGTGAACACCATCAGTGCTGGTCCAGTGTCCTATACGTGTCTTTACTCTGTCGTGATAGGCAGGCATCCCTTTCACACCGGCGCGTTCGGTAGGAAACATGTGATAAGTACCTTTTATTTTTACGATAGAGCCTCCTTCAAATCCTCCTTGAATCCCTTCTGTACCTGGCATTCCTGCGTTGATAACGGGGGCTTCAGGTCCTCCGATAACAGTAAATAAAGATTCTCCTTCGGTGATTCCATCGATATGGAATGATATACTATCTGTTTTATCAGTCGTTTTGATACTTTTGCTTTCCATCTTTTGAGCGATGGCTTGCGTACCCGCCAGACATAATCCGATACACAGTCCCCAAAAAGCGTTTCTTGTCATACTTAGTCTTTTAAAAGTTAAATGGCCTCCATTTTTACGGCTTATAAGTAATGACGTTTGTAGATAGGATTTGTAACCATCGGATTTGTTCTTATTTTTATGAAGCAGATCGATGTTTTCTTGTTTGTCTGTAAATAGAAGAAAAATGGTTATTTTATAGGTGTTAAATCAAAATATGATGTATATTTGAAAGCGAAATAATCAAATACCTATGAAGAAGTATATTATAACTCTGCTGTTTTGTACGTTATTTTGTCATTTAGGCATTGCTCAAGGTTTGAAATCAGTTTCTATCTTGGGAGATTCTTATTCCACTTTCGAAGGATATGTTCAACCCGATACTAATTTTGTATGGTATCTGAAGACACCTCCTGAAGGGAGAAAGACGGATATGGTTTCTGTACGTAATACTTGGTGGCATCAGTTTATTAAGGAGAACAACTACCGTCTTTGTGTGAATAATTCGTTTTCCGGTGCTACTATTTGCCATACCGGTTATCGTTCGGAGGATTATAGCGACCGTTCTTTTATCACCCGGATGAAGGCGTTGGGCTGTCCTGATATTATTTTTATTTTGGCGCGACTAATGATTATTGGGCGAAATCACCTTTAGGAGAGTATCAGTATGCGGATTGGTCCCAAAAAAGATTTATATTCTTTCCGCCCTGCTATGGCTTATATGCTGGATACAATGATTGATTATTATCCTAATGTGGAGATTTATTTTCTATTGAATGATGGTTTGGGAGAGGAAATCAGTGAATCGGTCAGAACGATTTGCAAACATTATCAGATAGATTGCATTGAACTGAAAGGGCTTGATAAAAATGAGCGGACATCCTTCGGTGAAAGGGATGAAGCAGATTAGTGAGCAGGTGAAGGCGTATATGAATTCCCGGCATAATTGAGTATGACGGTTTATGTAGTGATTATTTTAGAGGAATAATGATAAACAGTTTCCGATGATATTTTAGTGAAAGATATACTGGTTGAAGTATATTCTCTCACTAAAATATGCCTATCACTTCTTATTTTACAAAAAACAATCGTCAAATGTCTTTCAGTTATAATCTAATCTCGGTGGTTAGAGCAGGTAAACCAGAAAGTTTTTTCATTGTGATTTCATTAAAGTTTCTTTTTTAGCCTTTAAAAATGAAGAGAGCTTATTTATTTCGCTTCTATACTTTCGTTCGTTGACCCTGTTCTTATTTTCTTCTGGATCTATGTGATGGTCAAACAACATTCGGGAATGAATCTTTTCTTTTTGTTTCCATTCCGCATAGTTGTATCTATTGCTAACAGCATTGTCTCCCCCTTCCCATTGGATATATACTTGGTCTTTTATTTTTGCTTTTAAATTTGTTAAAATAGGAACAAAACTAGTGCCATTTAATTGATTCTTTGGTATGGGCAAATGACAAAGTTCACATAGTGTTGGATATAAATCTACGAATTCTACCATGGACTTAGTTTTTCCTTTTTTCAATCCGGGAACACGTACAATTAAAGGAACGTGAGTAGAACGATCCATTAAATTATGCTTACCGAGAAAGTTGTGTTCCCCTAGATGCCAGCCATGGTCTCCTAGTAATACAACGATGGTATTATTTGCTAAACCTAGCTCATCCAGGGCATCCAGCACTTTTCCTATTTGGGCGTCAACATAGCTTAAACAGGCATAATATCCGTGTTTGGCTTCTTTCTGAAAATAGATATCATCTGCTGTGGTAGTACGTGCGTAAGCATAGATTTCTCCAGAGTTTTTAACTTCATCCGGCAAGCCTGCAGGGCGAAAACGATTATTGGCAACTGGAATTTTCTCTCGGTCATATAAATCCCAATATTTTTTAGGGGCATTAAAAGGTAAATGTGGCTTCCAAAATCCACATGCCATAAAGAAAGGTTTCCTTGTTCTTTTAAACGTTTTAAGTCTGCAATGGCTTTTAATGCCAGTTTTCCGTCATCATAAGCGGTGTCAGGTACTTCAGCCCACTCACAAAAAAGGTCCTCGCATTGTTTTGGGATTGATAGTTCGTGCGGAGGCTTCATTCATCCATAATTCCCATTTATTGTATTCTGCCCAATATACATCATATCCGTCGGGATGTTTACGGTAAGGAGGTTCACTCCATGAATTAGCATGATCTGAAAGATGGTGGAAAACCTTGCCGTTTGAGATTGTGTAATAGCCATGTGATGTAAACCATCTTGATATCGGAATTGCGGTTGGGCAATCTTTGCTGGCATAAGCGGAATAGTTGACAAAGCGATCTGGATAGTGTGGATACACTCCTGTCAATAAACTGGCGCGTGAAGCTCCACTTACTGGGATATTACAGTAAGCGTTCTGAAATAATAACCCGCTGGCGGCAAAACGATCGATATTGGGGGTCTTTACTTCTTTTACTCCATAGCATCCTAACTCAGGGCGCATATCGTCTGCCATCAAGAATAGAACGTTCATTTTCTCTGTCTGTGAAAATACAGACAGAGAAGAGAAGGCAAGCATTGAAATGCTTGAAAACAAAGTATATTTTAACTGCATAATTTTATTTATTGTTTTCCCATCCAGGATTTTGTTCTAGAGCAGGATTGAGTGCCAATTGATTTAGAGGAATTGGATTTAGATAGTAATGTTCCAACCATCCTAGGGGTTTCTCAAAATAATATACATATCCTTCATTGTTGGAGGGACCATTCATAACTTTTACATTAAATTCACTTGCATTTTTTAAATAGACCCCAGTAGGTTGTTTGTCTACGTAATGTCCTTTTTTCCAGCGGCGTAAATCGTCCAAACGAGTTCCTTCACCCATTAATTCAACGCGGCGTTCACGGCGGATTTCCCATAGTAACGGATTTACATCTTGATCTCTGTCAGGATCAAAATCTGTGGTAATATCTGTCAAGACCATATCGGCCACGTGAGCACGTTTTCTCAGTTTATTAATAGTTTCATCTGCTATAGATTGATCGAATTGCCCTAGTTCATACATTGCTTCGGCATAATTCAACAGTATCTCACCGAGTCTGAATAGGGGAGCGTCTGTAGTACAAACTCCATTGGCAGTGCTGGCATCGGTATGAGTATTATAGTATTTCCATACCCAGAAACCCATTTGGCTGGCATTCCATCCCTGTCCCCAATTGACATTTTTGAAATGAGGTTGCCCTTTGGTTATAAAACCTTTGAAATTAGATGTCGGCAACCGGTGATAAGTTTCTTTAGAAATTGTTGCCATCAAGTCAATATATTCACGTTCAGAGGGATTGTCTGTGAACTTCCATTGAGTGGTAGAGGCACTTGCTAGACTTACCATATAGGGAGGACATACTGTGTGATATAAACGATAATCCCGGTTGCGGAACTGTGCATATACATCTTTATCACCTCCGTATGTGGAACTGTTTTTGATAGGATGTCCGTCACTGCACAAATAACTGTCTACAGCATCTTTGGTTGCTTCTATTTGTGATTCGCCGGTTCTTACCATACGTGTGAGCCCATGGCATAGCTGGCTGGTAGCATACTCTTTGTATAGAATAATTCCATTTATGCCATCTAAAGACTCTGAGTTGAAAAGTTCTTCATAGTTGGGATGTAGGGTAGTATATTTATTCATGACTTCCTTGGAAGCCCGTGTACATTCTTCTAAATAGGTTGTGGCATTTTGTAGGGCATGATATTTTCTCCATGTACCTTCAAATAAACAAAAACGGGAAATTAATGATTGTACTACAGCTCGATTGATCGTATTATTGCCATCTCCGTCTACCTTGATATGTTCTTCTGCATATTTCAAGTTATTCAGAATATTTTTGGGGCTACAACATCCCGTGGGTCTCTAGGGGGAAATATAGTTCCTCGCTGTCTTCTGATAAAGCATGTTCTACCCATGGTAAATCTCCATATAGAGATAGCATTTTAAAATATTTATAAGCGCGAAAAAAATATCCAACACTTCTCCAATGTGCTTTTCTGCATCATTCATGGATGACTGGTCTATATTGTCCAACATTAAATTCACCCGGCGGATATATTCATAGTCCCATGAATCAGAAGACGCAGGTACCTTAGCTTTCTGATACGCCCATTGACTTTCATTGCCTGAGACATGCTTGATCATATTGTCAGCTTCATAATCTCCTTTAAAAATCTCATCAGTTTGTCCTGTTTTATATGCATAGCCGAAAAAGACGTTATACAGTCCCCAAGCGTAAGTCTTGAAGTTTTCATATGATCGGAAAGAGGTTAATTCCGTTTGTTGATCTTTGGGATATACCTCCATAAAATCATTATTTAAACAAGAATTCATCAACAGGAAGAGTCCTACTCCTACTATATATTTTTTCATAATGTCAGCTTTTATTATAAACTTAAATTAATACCAAATGAGAATTGACGCATATAAGGATAAGTAAATCCACGTTGTCCCAAATTGTCTGTTACTACACGTTCAGCATCTATCCCTTTGGGCAGATGATCAAATGTAAAGAGGTTTTCTCCACTAAAAAATACTGATAAGTTAGTAATACCCAGTGGCTTGATCAGTTTTATGGGGAAGGTATATGATAAACTGATATTGCGTATGCTCAAATACGCCCCATTTTGCAAAAAACGGGTTTGTGTTTTTTGATTGGCTTTAGTATTTCCTTCTGCCTTTTCATATAAACGTGGAAAATAACTATTTGTATGTTCTGGAGTCCAGTAATTCAATTGAGAGTCAAACAAAGTTGAGTAAGCATCGTAATGTGGATAGAATAGCTCATTCATAAGCCAAAGATCCCGTTTGCCGACTCCTTGTAAAATAAATGACAATGAAATACCTTTCCATGCTGCGCCACCACGAATTCCGTACTGATATCTGCGAGTATCATTACCGATAATATGAGTATCGCCTGGTTCGTTTGACGTGTTTTTACCATTGTTTATAATACCATTTCCATCAAAATCCACATAAAGTATATCTCCCGGATTGGGATTATAACCTTCCATTTTGGGAATATTGTTTTTTAACTTTCCTTGACTGTCAAAATCTTCGGTAGTATATAAGCGGTCTGTAGTATACCCCCATATTTCACCTAATTCCATTCCTTTTCGGTAAATCAGATTGCCATCCGAATCTTTTCCTAGTAAGCCTACCTCATTGTCGTATTTTGTGATTTTCGTACGCGAGTCATATAGGTTAAAACCTAAATAATATTGCACATTGCCGATACGGTCATTCCAATCCAAGGATATTTCCCAACCTTTGGCGCGTAAATCGGCAGAGTTTTGTAATGGGGCTTTGGCACCCAATACTCCTGGAAGTTCCATACCTGGAGCCAACATTCCTTTTGTATCCCGTTGGTACCAATCAAATACAACATTTAGGCGGTTATTAAACAGCCCTAGGTCAAACCCGAAATCCAAAGTACTAACTTTTTCCCAAGTGAAACTATTGCTGACTAGAGCTGGAGGGGCCAATGTTGTAGTAGCTTGTCCGTTTACAACCCAATTAGCCAATGGAGAATCCATGCCAGGAATAAAAGCATAAGGTTCTATACTTTGATTACCGATATTACCATAAGAACCTCTCAATTTTAAGTTAGAAAGAAAAACTTTACTCCATTCCATAAATTGCTCTTCACTGACACGCCAGCCTATGGAAACAGAAGGAAAGAAGCCGAAACGATTTTCTTTAGGGAATTTCGAAGAACCATCATAACGCCCGTTTGTTTCGAGTAAATATTTACCGGCATAAGAGTAATTTATCCTATAGAATACTCCTCTGACATGGTATTCCTCAAATTCATCACTGTTTTTATAATCTCCTGTAGCTTGTGATAATGAGGGTAAATCTTCGTTAATCATATCTGTGCGTGACGCTTTCATCATCTTATAGGCATTGCTTTCCTGATTGAAACCAGCCATAATTCCAATGTCATGTTTACCTAATGTTTTGTTGTAATTGGCATATACATTAAAAGCATTATAATTGGTCGCCCGATTTTCTATTTCATATTTCGAATTTGAAACAGACTGTTCCTTGCGGAAGTTAGCTCCGTGAGCATAATTAAATTTCTTATCGAAAGTTGTGATTTCTCTAGTCTTTCTATTAAATGTATATTCACCGATTATTTTCAGATCTTTGAACGGAGTAATAGTCAGCTTGCCAAAGATGCGTAAGTCGTTTCTGTCATTTTCCTTAGGTGCTGACAGATTAATGAAATTATGAGGAGTATTGATAGGCAAGATTTCACCGTCTAGTTCCATATTACCTAATGGAAAATAAGATGGAAAGGCTACTGCTGCTCCCCAAATACCATAAGAAGCTGAAGTATAGGGAAGTTCTGAATGTGAATTCGCATATTTGATGTCTAATTCCGGAGTAATCCAGGAATGAATATCGGAACGGATGTAAGATGATATATTATAACGTTTGTATGAGTCTTTATCTGTAACAAGAATTCCGTTTTGATCCACCATCCCAGCTGACATTCTGTAAGATATTGATTTATTACCTCCTCCAACAGAAATATTATGTGTTTGTTGAAAACCTGTTTCCATCATATCGTTTAAGAGATCCGTTTCTTGTAAACTGTATCGAAGTCCGTCTACTACGGCATAACCGTCAGGATAATTGCCTGAATTAGTATCATATTCTTTCAATAACTCCAACCAGGTATCTACATTTTGTCCTGTTTGATATGATACTGTTCCCATATCTTTATAAGCTTGTACTGTTTGTAACGGAGTTGCTTTGTGGGGTAAATTACTAGGCTTACTGAATGAGAAGTTATTAGAGTAGTTGATAGAGAAGCGAGTGTCTTTCATTCCCTTTTTAGTGGTGACTAGGATAACTCCGAATGCAGCGCGTGCACCGTAAATAGCCGATGATGCGGCATCTTTCAATACAGAGATAGATTCAATATCATTAGGATCCAGCATATTTATGTCCATCTCTACATTGTCAACTAATACGAGCGGGGCACCTTCATTGATGCTGTTTACTCCCCGGATATTGAAAGACATTTCAGCACCGGGTTGGCCTGATGTACCTGTTACTTGCAATCCCGGCATTGCTCCCATCAGTACATTACTTACCGAAGTAACAGGCCGATCCCCCAATATTTCATCCATTTTTACACTGCTTACTGCTCCTGTCAGGTTGGCCTTTTTTTGTACACCGTATCCGACCACTACTACTTCTTCTAAAGTTTCAGTATCTTCTTTTAAAACAATATTTAGTTCTTTTTTATTTCCGGTGTTCATTTCCAGTGAGGCATATCCAATGTAGGAAATTTGCAATGTCGCATCGGTTGAGGCATCTAGTACAAACCGTCCGTCTATATCTGTAATCGTGCCTATAGATTGTCCTTTAATTTTTACGTTAGCACCTATAATCGGTTCGCCATTCACATCTTTAATGATGCCGGATATTTTTTTTTGTTTCAGATGATTTTACATTGCCGGTTTGCTTGTCCGAAATAACGATTGTTTTAGGTGAAACAATACTATATTCTAGATTTCTGTCTTTTAAAGCTTGATTCAGAACGGTAGTGACCGAAATATTTTCCGCTGATATCGAAATATTTCGGTCAGCATCTAGAACAACACTACGATAAGAAAAACGATAGGGCGTTTGATTCTCGATAATGTTAAAGATCTCTTTTAATGATACATTTTTTACGTTTATCGTTATTAGTTTTTACCTGTGCCATAGATTCGAATGTACAGAAAAGAAGCAATAACGAAAACAAAGTGAACAACTTCAGTTGTGCGTGTTTGTTTTTCATACGATAGTAAATTTTAGATTAATGTTAGGCCCTGTGGGCATTGTCGTAAGTAAAGACAATGTATTTTTATAGAAGTACCGAAGATAAGATATGTTATAAAGCATACAAAACGAAGCCGCTTTCTCTCAATTTAGAAAGAAAAGTCGGTTTTGATATATTGGATTTGATTCAAATGTCAGTCAAAATAATTTCTTGCCTTTGATTTGCGCCTTAAGATGATAGGACTTTTCAATTACTTCCAGCACTTCGTTTAAATTGGTAAGAGGTAGTGTACCGGTAAAAGTGTCGGTGGGACAGTTTTTACAGGTGATGTTGATTCGAACATTATAGCTTTGTTCAATAGTATGGATGACTTCAGAGAATTTAGTATTTCTGAATATCATGTTGCCATGTCTCCATGCTGATATTTTTTGGGTGTCCTCTTCTGCAATGATGAAAATATTACCTGTTGATTGGTCTAATATTGCCTTTTGTTTCGGGTGAAGGATTACATTCTTATGACTTTGAGTTGCACCAAGCCATACGCTTCCTTCCTCTAGGGCCAGTTCGGCTGTTTTATGATCCTTTCGTACTAAAAGATTAAAAGTAGTTCCCAGTACCTTTACTTGTAGTCCTTGGGCATCTATGATAAAAGGTACTTCCTTGTTTTTATCGATCTGAAAATAACCTTCTCCATCAAAGCTGATTTTCCTTTCTTTTTTGTTATAGGTTTGGGGGAAGTATGCTAACCTGGATTCTGAATTTCAGAGAAACAGCGGTGCCGTCCGGAAGAGTGACACTTGCCCGTTCTCCTCGAGCTGTACAGACAATCATTTCTTTGGTGGCAATTTGTCTGTTCTCATAATACAGATAGCCGGAAAGTATAATGAATACAGGCAATAATATAGTAGCGGCAATCTGGATTATACGACTAAAATCGAAGCCATTGCTTTTTTCTTCTTTTATGGAATTTTCGATCTGTGCCTTTATTTTGTCTATTTGTTTGTCGGGAACGGAAGTGACATCAATTTTTTCATTCATCCAAGTTTGATACATTTCTTCCCCTATTTCATAGTCCGACATGGATTTAATTCTATTTCTGAGTTCCTGTAACTCCGCCGGGGATAGTTCGTCATTCCTATATTTGGTTTCAAGTTTCTTCATTTATTTTTTTCTATTTATGACATCCATTTATGTTGATAGTACCGAATTTTATTTTCTAATTAATAAAAAGTAACATTAGAAGTAACCATATTTTGTTTAATTTCTCCTTTAGGGTCTTAAGTCCTAGTGAAAGCTGGTTTTTTACGGTTTGTTCGCTTAAAGAAAGTTTTTCTGCTATTTCTTTATTGGATAACTGTTTGAACCGGGATAGACGAATTACTTTTTGCTGAGTGTCTGGGAGCTTTTCTATTGTTTTGAGGAATCTGAATAGGAATTCATTATATTCCAGCTTGTAATGAGTGTCCTCGGTTGACAGGGTATCTATATGATAAATGTATTCTTCATATATGGGATGGTTTATTTTCTGACGGTATGCATTGATGAGACGGTGTTTAGCCATAATAAAAAGTAGAGAACGTAATGTTTCATCTTGTCTTATATTTATACGGTTAGACCACAGTTTTACAAAAACTTCTTGTACGATTTCCTCTGATTCTTCGGAAGATTTGGTAAATTGTAAACTATAAGCATACAGGCGTTTGGAGTACATTTGATAAATTTTGTCAAATGCCTTATGCGATCCTTGTTTTAAGTCATGAATCAAGTGTCGTTCTATAATTTTCTATGTGCTCTTCCAAGATATATGGTGTTACCTAAATGTGGATTAATCCCATAATATTCGTTTGCAAAGATAATCATTATGTATTTCTCTTGTGTATCTCTAGAACTAATTTTGTATGATATCTGAATATGTCTTTTAATTGTAAGAAATAGGTTCAATAGTAAATTTTTTCTTGTTTTAAG
>ENA-OQEL01000692-OQEL01000692.1-human-gut-metagenome-genome-assembly--contig:-NODE-692-length-10991-cov-3.050994_pt1 | contig 10991 bp, 12 predicted proteins | sample MGYA00242796_ERZ504637 | MGnify/ENA primary metagenome ERZ504637 (study PRJEB26092, sample SAMD00036306) | human gut metagenome | host: Homo sapiens | study: EMG produced TPA metagenomics assembly of... | reverse complement strand
ATGAAACAGAGCGCCAGATTCTGGTGCACGCCGGAATTGCCGAATGGGGCGGTAAAGACTGGCTGTGCGTGACCAGCAGGGAGCTGATGTGGGGAAAAGAACGGTAAGCCGCGGAGCATTCCATAAGGATGTGATTGCAGGCCACATTTCCACGGCAAAAATCAGCGGAAACAGGACATATGACGGTATCTGGCACGACGGTCAGAGCCACTATTATCTCGATGGAACCACCTGGCGGAGCGGAAAAAATTCCGGTGCTGGAATATGACAGTGAAACTGAAAAATACAGAGAAATATGGTGAGACACGTTGTAATGCAGTACAGTAAGATCACGGCAGGGCAGAAAAAGTGATTTAGTCAAATTAAGCAAGTGGTAAAGTGGATTGCGGATATCCGCTTTGAAAAGATACAGGATCGAAACAGAAGGGAGTACATCAGATGCATTTACCAATCAGTGTGACACAGGATGAATTATTAGAAGTTTTGCTTCAGGTTGCGCCGGTACGGCCGGTCTTTATCTGGGGTGCACCCGGCATCGGAAAATCCGCGTTAGTGGAAAAATTCGCAGACGAAGTCGGCCTGCCGTGCGTGTCGCTCCTCGGAAGCCAGCTCGCGCCGGAGGATATCATTGGCATTCCGCAGATCCGGGGCGAGACATCGGAATTCCTTCCGCCGAAAATGATCGCCAGAAAAGAGCCATATGTCCTGTTCCTGGACGAACTCAACGCCTGTACGCAGGAAGTGCAGAAAGCCTTCTATTCCCTGATCCATGAGCGGCGGATCGGAGAATACCATCTTCCGGAGGGGAAGCAATTGTGATCGGAGCAGGAAACCGTGCCGAGGACAGCGCGATCGTAAAAACGATGTCGTCCGCCCTTTTAAACCGTATGTTCCATGTGCAGCTGAAAGCGGATGTGGGACAGTGGATCAAGTGGGCGCAGGCAGAAGGACTCCATCCGTGGGTCATTGACTATATCATCCAGCGGCCGGATCACCTCTTTTTCCGAACCGCCGAAAACCGAAGAACCGTTTTCCACCCGCGTTCCTGGCACATGCTGAGCGATGCGTTGAAGGAATACCGGGCCGGGAGCAGGATATTTCGCAGGAAACATTAAAATGATGGCGTACGCCTGCCTCTTGGAACAGCATGCGGGATGTTTCTTGCTTACACAAAACACTGCGCAACACACATCTCTTGGATGACATTATCGCGCAGAAAGCAAAATGGCCGGACAAGCCGGAAAATCGGGATGTGCTGTATTTTCTCGCACAGTCCTTCCGCGCCAGACTGCTTGCAGAACTGCCGAAAAGCAAGCAGGGAATTTCCGGCGGCATGCTTTCCTTTGCGTACCGCGCCAAGGGCATGATCAAAGAACTCGCAGTCATCAATTTCGAAATCGCCCAGATGATCGTCGCAGCTGATGGGGCGGAGGCACTGCCGGACTGGTTTATGATGGAAATCATCCGTGATCTGCCGCGGCTCGTCGGATGAAAAAGGAAGGAGAAAAGGATGCCATACGTTCGAAGCAGGTATTACCGCGAAGAAGAAAAGCCGGCCGGGTACCGCAGAGTGGAGGCCGGCTTTGGTTTGCTGGAAAAAAATACACTGTTCCATCAACTGGATGGGTACATCACTGCAAAGCCTTCCCATCTGAATGCAAAGGAAGTCTGGCCTGTGTTACGAAAGATGGAAATATCTACGTCAACATGCGGGCGAACCTGTCGCCGGAACAATGGTGCTATGTGATGGCACACAACCTTCTGCACCTGGCGTTCGGCCACTTTGACAAAGCGAGCATCCCTTCCGACTGCGAATTTGTCCCGGCACTCTGGAACAAAGCCTGTGATATCTACATTACCAGATTCCTTTATGACATCCGCCTCGGCGAGCCGATCTGCGCAGATCCGGCGGAAGCATATCCGATCAAACTGAACAGCGAGCAGAAAATTTATGAATATCTGTTGAAGCACCAGGATAATGGTGCGCAGATCTGCGGGACAAACTCTGAAAAATTAAAGGATATGATCGGGGTAGAACGGCCGATCGTTTATAAAAAGGGAGAAAGAAATGCATATGCTGAAAAATTTTCCTATGCAGTCACTCATTCCATCAAATCTGCACTCTGCGATGCGGGAGGATACGATCTTAAAACGAAAAAGAATACCGTCATTTCCAGAGCAGCAGAATGGTTCCTGTCCCATTATCCGCTGCTTGGAGGTCTTGCAGCTACATTTAAAAATTGTGGAGGACATTGAAATGTGCCATCGGTATGAAATCCATATTGCAGCGGTTGACGCAGAGCAGGGAATCATTTATGCCAATCCGTCGTGCGGATTTTCGGAGGAAGAGTGGATTTTTGTTCTCGCGCATGAATATCTCCATGCCGGACTGCAGCACCAGAAACGGTGCAATGGGCGTGACTTCTTTCTGTGGAACATCGCCTGCGACTACGTCATCAACGACTGGCTGCACGAAATGGAGATCGGCAGAATGCCGCCGGATGGGCTGTTGTATGATGAAACACTTCACAACAAATCGGCAGAAAGTATCTATGATCTGATCGTGAAAGAGATCCGAAAGTACAAAAAGCTAAACACCTTCCGGGGCTTTGGCAGAGGTGATATGTTTAACGGAAACAGACCGCATTTTACTGGAAGAGAAAACGGGGTCAGCCTGGATGAACTGCTGAAAAATGCACTGCGGGAGGGATTGGATTACCATCAGGAGCACAATCGTGGTTTCCTGCCGGCCGGGCTGGTGCAGGAAATCAGGGCGCTTGCGATGCCGGTCATTCCCTGGGATGCCGCGCTGACGAAGTGGTTTGACGTACAGTTTCCACCGCTGGAAAAACACCGTACCTATGCGCGGCCGAGCAGACGGCAGGGTGCCACGCCGGACATTCCAAGACCAGGATATGCGTATTACGAGCAGGATCTGGAGAGCCGGACCTTCGGTGTGGTCGTGGACACGTCCGGTTCCATGAGTGCAAAACAGATCGGTATGGCACTTGGCTCCATCGCCAGCTATGCCGCGGCGAAAGATGTTCCGTTCGTGAGAATCATTTTCTGTGATGCCAAAGCGACGGATGCGGGATATCTGGCACCGGAAGATATTGCCGGACGGGTAAAAGTCACGGGACGAGGAGGAACCATACTGCAGCCGGGCGTGGATTGTCTGGAACAGGCGAACGATTTTCCAAAGGACGGGCCGATTCTGATTATTACGGACGGGGAGATTGAGAATGACCTGAAGGTAAGACGAGAGCATGCATTTCTGCTTCCGAGAGGAAACCGGCTGCCGTTCCGGGCACGGGGAGAAGTGTTTTATTTTCGGGAATAGTGCGGCGTAGTCTGTGTCTCTGCAAGAAGCGATAGCAGCGGCAGAGAAAGCGGACAGAATTTGCGGATGATGTTTTGCGATACTTTAGAGAACAGAAACAGAGAACACGAGAGGAGACGCTGAGAATGAGCATTGTCATTACAGGCGATACCCATGGCACCTTTGATATTGGAAAAGTTGTACGCTATTTTAACGAGCACGAAGACGAGTACACCCGGGATGACTATCTGATCATCTGCGGAGATGTCGGCATCTGCGGCTTTTCTGCAGCATACGAAGCGAATACGTAGAGCCGTTTTTCCGAAGTCTGCCGGTGACGACACTGTTTATCGACGGAAATCATGAGAACTTCGAACAGCTGAACTCCTACGCCGTGGAGCAGTGGAACGGCGGAAAGGTGCATATCATTGAGGACAACATGATCCATCTGATGCGCGGCCAGATCTTTACGATTGACGGGCTGAAATTCTTTACCTTCGGAGGTGCTTACAGCATCGACAAAATGTCCCGCGCGGAGGGAATTTCGTGGTTCCCGGAAGAAATTCCGTCACGGGAAGAGTACGAAGAAGGATGGAAAAATATGGAAAAAGAAGATTTTCAGGTGGACTACATACTGACCCACACAGCCCCAAGAGATGTGACCGCGGCAATGGGGTATGGAGAGCTGTCTGACGATGAGGTGGAACTTCGCCAGTACCTGCAGCGCGTGGCGGATGAGACAGAATTTCAGAAATGGTATTTCGGACACTTTCATGAAGATGCGGAAGTGGAAGAGGTGTTTGTGTGTCTGTATGATGAGGTTGTGGAGTTGAGTTAGGACAGGATCTTGTCCTGAAAAAAATTAAGAAGCATGGTAAGATAAAATAGAAGCAGAGAACAGCCAGAAAATGCACGTCGAACCATAAAAATCTGCTTTGAAAAAAGAAAAGTTAATTGTGTTCTTCTGACGGGGCGTCCATGTGATCCAGCGCATACTCACACGCCTGAATCACAAAACTGGAAAAGGTAATGTCCTGGTCAGAATCGGAAATTGCCTGTTCGATCTGATCGATCAGGTGAATGGGGAAACGGATGGTTTTGTTTTCCGTTTCCTTGCGGTTGCCTTTTAACTGAAATGCCATATCAAACTCCATTCTGCTGCCGGAGAATATAAGAACGGAGCATGCTTCCGGATCTTATGTGGAAACTACGGGCAGCATAAAACATAACAAAGGTGTTTCAAAAAAAGTTCGACAAAAAATAAATTTTTCGAATCTGCGAAATCGAAAAATGAAGAAAAAGCTGTTTTGGGGACAGCTTATTTCAGTGCGCTTTTTTCTGGCTGTATTCTGATTTTAAAGAGTACTGGAAGCCCAGTCTGTTTTATTGTATTGCATAATGATAATGAAATATGCATTGCAAAATGCATGACAAAATATATTGCAAATAAAGGGAGGATGTATTACACTAAAAGAAATACAATAGAAGAAGGAGGAAAATGAAATGTTCGTTGCTCTGCTCGGCTAATGATTGAGATGTAGAGCAAGAAAAGCCGCCTTTCCATTGACGGAAGGCACCAGGGATCCTGAAGACAGCATAAGCGGCAGATATTCAGAGAAAAATGGATCGAAATTTTACATTTACGAGGGAGAAGACGTATGAAAGTGTGGAAGAAATTACAAGTGTCTTTCTGGCACTGCTTTTATGCACCGGAATGATGACACAGCCTGCTCTTGCAGCATCGCTGCTTCAGGATGGAATCGAAGCAGCCTTGACAACAGACAAAGAAACTTACCAGCAGGGTGAAGAAATCAAAGTTACTTTAACTGTAACCAATACAAATGATACAGCAGTAACGAATCTGTCACTGGAAAATATTTTGCCGGAAAATTTTGTGCTGGCCGAAAATGCGGAGACAACAAAAAATGATGGAATCTCTGCAGGCTGGAGAAACCGTTACGTTGACAACGGTTTGTACGGTAAAAGCATCAGATGACAAGAAGGAGATGAAAATAAGGAAAAATCCTTCTGGAGATGACAAAAAGAATCCGACAGATAATGAAAAGCCAGGAAATGGAAACGTAGCAAATGACACGAAGAATCCTGGTACGACAACGGGCAGCAAGGATTCCGGAACGACATTAACAAAAGATCAGGGAACTGGAAACGCAAAGCAAAATGGCCAGTCCTTAAAGGCTGAGAAACTGAAATCTGCACCGAAAATGGGTGACAACACCAAAATTATTGTTTGGGTTGTACTGCTGGTGCTGGCAGGAGCAGCCATTGTTGTTGCACTGAAGAAAAAAAAGCGAAGAAATAAAATGTTGGCGTGGTTTCTGTGCCTGATTATGACGGGAAGTACTGTTGCAGGCGTATTTCCGGAACGGGCAAGAGCAGAAGCACAAAGTGTAAACATAGGAAAGGTCATGGAGCTTTCCAAGAATATTCTTGTGGATCAGACTACCGCGGAGCTGAAAGCAAAAGTTGAATATACCTACGTGAAGTCAGATGATCCATCGGACGATACCAAAACATATACACGCGGTGAGTGGGTGCAGATGCTCGCTGAAAAGGTTGAAATGAACCTGGATACAGATCCGGATTCCTTAAACCATTATTATGCGGATACGGCAGGAAATGCGTATGAAGCAGCAATCGAAATCGCAGAGAAATATGGAATCCTGCCGCCACCGGATATCGAAGATCTGGAGCAGGATATCCCGTTTTTCTATCCAGATGAACCGGCAACACGCGAATTTGCGGCTTATACGGCAGTACATGCAATGGGATTCAATGGAATACATTCGTATGATACGAACAGTTGGACGGACTGGGATAGTATTACATATCAAAATGAAGCAGCAATTGCAGTAGGGAAAGGATTTTTGGAATTAAATACAGAAAACCAGTTCCAGCCGCATGCGTTGCTTTCCAAGAAAGATGTTAAATCGATTTTCTATGAAATTGATGAAATCAGACAGGAAGACACAACAATTGGTGAAGAGCCGCATGATAATACACAGTACGTAGATGGTGTATTGAAAAAAGAACTGGAAAATATCACAGATTATACAGTTGTAGAGAATGCGGATGGAACCTATACAGTTACACTTCCGAAAACAACCGAGACAGAAAAAATCGGAGAAGGAAGTGTTATGATCCTTCCTGCGAATGAAGTTTATATTTCAGGTATCGCGCTCAAAGCAACTACGGTAACAGAGGATGGCGAGAAACTGATTCTGACATGCATAAAGCCAGAATTATGGGAAGTGGTCAGCAAAATTGATTTTGTCGGAGGCGGTACAGCACTTATCGGAGGAGCTGCTGACACGGATGAATACGGAATTGCAACACAGGCTAATATAGGAGCAGGTGGTGTTATTGATGTTGGCTACGAAAAGAATTTTGAATTTAATATTGGTTCGAATGATGAAGGAAAAGGAAAAATTGATTTTGAAATTCCTGAAATTCTGTGTGTTGTAAATGTTGACGTTGGAGTAAATGGTGTTTCGGTAAATGAACTTAAACTTGCTGTCACGGAAAATGCAAATGAAGATATTACGGCGGAAAAAGAATTTGCTGACAGTGGTCAGGTAGAATTAATGCGTTTTCCAATTACAATAGGGGCTACCGGTTTTACCTTTGATGTTGTACTTTTCTGTTCATACAAAGCAGATGGATCCTTACATATTTCATATAGCGTTGAATCAACACAGGGATTTGAATATAAAGATGGAACATGGAGAGGCATTTTCGATTTTCATCATGGTGTTGATACCCTTGAGGTAAAGGGAAATATGGAAGGCGGTATTGGCATAAAAGGTCTGTTGACTTTGTACAGTGTTTTTGATTTAGCAGGCTATTATGCAGATTTAGGCTTAGGCGTTGAGGCAGAATTTGCATACCATGATTTAGAAAATGGAAGTCTCGCATGCGAGGATATCAAGGTATATCCATACTCAACAAATGGACTCGATACAGATTCCCTGCTTGGAGATGTATTGAAGAAATATTTCGATTTTGATCTGGAATTCAAACCGCTTCAAAATGATGAAAACAACAACTTGAGAATAAAAATGCATAAGGAAAATGGAGTCCGCGTTGAAAAATGTACGTACGCCAGCGGCGGTATCACAGGATATGTTTACTCGGGCAAAACACGTTTGCCGATAGAAAACGCGAGAGTCAGAATTTCCAGAAAAGTCAGAGCAGGCAGCGGCAATGGTGGAAACAGCGTAGCCGGAGGCGGCAGTGGAGGCGGAAGCCATGGAGCCTGGAGCCTTGAAACAGAAGAAAATGAAATTGCTGTTTTTTCAGGAGGAGCTGGAGCCTGGAGAGAGGAAGGAACAGAAACAGAAAGAATTCTCTATACCGATGTGTTTGGCAAGTACAGCACCAAAAATCTGCAGGATGGAACTTATGAAATTACAGTATCCGCAACGTCTTATCAGACGTACAAGGTTGCGGAAGTTCTGGTTCAGAACAGTGAAATCAGATATGTAGAAGATATCTATATGGTGGAGCGCCATGATGATTTTAATACAGGCTCTGTAGAGGGAACGATAACCGATGCAGTCACGGGAGATGGTATTACAGAAACAGCCTACATTGTACGCAAAGGCTGGAACAATCAAACGGGTGATGCTGTGACAGAAGGAGTATTTGAAAATGCAGACTATACTCTTTCAATGGAAAATGGAAATTATACGCTTGAAATCAGCAAAGAAGGCTATGTGACGAATTACAAAAATATCACAGTAGCGGGAGACCAGATTGAAACAGCAAATATTGTTCTTGTACCGGGAGATGGGGACGGTGAAACCGCAGGAGAATTCCGCATCGTATTAACCTGGGGCGAAGAGCCGTGGGATCTGGATTCTCATCTTGCATGCTACTCGTCGGACAAACCGTATCATATCTGGTTCGGACAGACAGATTTCGAAGGAAATTCTGTTGGAAACTTAGACGTAGATGATACAAGTAGTTATGGTCCGGAAACCATTACAGTACGTAACGTAAAAGCAGACGAAAAGTTCAGCTATTTCGTACACGATTATACCAACAGTTACAGTGAAGTGGCCAATGAAATGTCTCTTTCCGGAGCAAAAGTTCAGGTTTACCTCGAAGGCAAAAACATTGTAACATACACGATTCCGACAAATCAGCCAGGAACCTTATGGCATGTTTTCGATTTCGATGGAGCGACCAAAACCATTAAATCTGTAAACACGCTTGAATATCAGAATGACCCATACACCATCGGCGGAATTGATCAGGAAATGGATGATGTGGATGACACAGAAGAGATTGAAATGTACGCTGGAAAGGTACGAAACAAAAAACAGCCAGAGCAGAAAGTGGTTGTTGAGGAAACTCCATTACCGGAAACAACATCAGAGAGCGTGATTTCAGAGTCGGAAGCAGAAAAACCTGGTGAAGCAGTATCCAAATCAGAATCAGAGCCAGATGATGAAAACGTGGCAGAAGATGAAACGGTAACTCCGTAATACAAAGAAGCTTAAAATGTGGTGAATCAGTAAATCTGGTGCACCACATTTTAAACGAATCAAGCAAGTAGCGAAGCGGATTGCGAATATTCGCTTTGACAGGCAGAATAAGGAGCAGGTACAGATGAAAAAATGGATCCGCGCAGTATTGGCAGGCACAATCATTCTGGCATTGATTCTGTTTGGAATTTTTGCTGCTCAAAATACACAGAAGAGTACAAAGCCGGAACAGAATCCGGAAGAACAGAATACAAGTGTATCGGAAAACAGCACATCGGATGAGAACACAGCAGAAAACAGTACGGATGATCCTGACATCATTGTAAAAGACAATGTAAAGGTGATTACCAATGAGATGAAATCAGAAGATCAGCCAACGGAAGTTTCTGACAACAGTCTCACCTTTGAAAAAGATCCTGGTTACCAGACCGGAGATGTTCTTGTTGCGGGAGAAATCAGTGCAGCGCCTTCTGGATTTATTCGAAAAGTAGTGCAGAAAGAAAAAAAGCGAATCAGGGTTACCGGGTAGAAACAGAGCCGGCGACCCTGCTGGAATGTATTCGAAAAGGCACATATTATCAAACAGTTCCGGCTGACGGAGGATGGTGCAAGTGAAACAGGAAATAACAGCGCTTATACCATTAAAAGACTGTCCGAAGATGAAGCGGAAGAAGAGACAGAGGAAGAAAACAGTGATTACGATTACAGTGTCTCAATCAATGTTGAAGAAGAACCCGTTCAGTTTTCCGGAGAGGCAGGATGGGGATGCTGGCTGGAACTTCAGATTGATATCGAAGACGGTGAAGTCCAGTGTGGAATTGCAGTAAGGAGCAAAGCCGGTATTGCCCTGGAATGCGGCGCAAACAGCGAGAAAGAATTTGAAAAGGAAAAAACCGTTTACGAACGAAAACTGCCGAATATCGAGTTCAACGCCGGTATTGTACCGATTGTTATTACAAATCATCTGGAAGCCGTTGTCGGGGCAGCGGGAAGTCTGGAGGGCGGCATTCACAGCTCTTACGGTGCAACAGCCGACAGCACCCTGGGATTCCAGTATGACAGCAGAACAGGCAAAGTAGAAGAAGTCAAAGAAGGAAATCTGAATTCAGACGGACTTGAGTGGAGTACGGTTGAGGTGAACGGTAGGCTGGAAGCATACATTGCCATCCGGCTGAGCGCAAAATTATATGACAGCGCTGGCCTGAATCTTTCCGGCGGAGCAGTTGGAAAAGCAGAAGGCCAGGCAAAGGTATCCATGAAGGACGACCTGGGTGGATATGCGGGCTCACTGGAGCTTTCCATCAGCCCGAGAATCAAAGGAAAAGCAGTGGTTGATATCCCGGTCATTGATAAAAAAACTGCAGGAAACAGATCTTTTTGACCGGACCTTTGATCCAATCTGGTCAAAACACTGGGAGTCAAGTGCAGACTGGCAGAAGGATATGGAATGGACGGAAACTGGGGAGCAGGGAGATATCTATGTTACACGGTATGGAGAAGTAAATCAGTGTGACAGCACGGCATTCCAGTTTGAAATCCCAAAAGGCTGGGAAATTCAGACGGAGGAAGTTGGCGGTTCCATGGATGCGGTCAGAGAAAACGTTGTTCTGACAAACGATAGAGGTGTTACCGTTTCGTTTTGGTACTGCCAAGGCGCGCTTGGCGGCTATTCGCGTGATATGCTGAAGGCACAGGTTTCACAGGCAGACACTTCTAATTTTGTGCCTGGATATCCATGGGGAACCGATCGTGACTGTTCAGATCTTGGCGAATTTATGGTAGCACGAGTACATATCACAGGCGAGATGATGGCTGGTATTGATGATGATTATGTTCCTGTAGACAGCACGTTGTTCGCAGTGATACCGACATCCCGTCTTGGCGAGATTGAATTTGCAGGTCAGGCTGGGGACGTAGACGAATTTTCTTTTGACTATCCGACACCAGTTGCATTTATCGCAGAAGCACCAGACGGTACATTTACAGAAAAAGAAGAAGAACAGGTGATTCGCATTTTGAAGAGCTTTTAAAGTGGCTGAATTAGATTAAGAGGTACCCCCGGGAGGGGAATGGGAAGAGATGAACTGTGTTCCGGGGGTATTTCAACATCACGTAAGATAGATGGAAGGAAAGTACTATTTTAAAATCTTGTGAGATCAAAGAGT